>OLIT01002271.1_pt1 | contig 14380 bp, 10 predicted proteins | sample 1601341 | NCBI WGS metagenome assembly OLIT01 (sample SAMEA2452121, study PRJEB22498) | human gut metagenome | biome: human feces; feature: human gut; material: feces | place: Australia | collected 2012
ACTGTTATGAAATGTTGAAAGAAATGAGTTTTAGTGGAATTTATAATTACCGCTTATTTAAAAATGGTGCTGATTTTTTAACAACGAAAGTCATCTATTATATTCTTGATGATAAATATGAAATTCATTTATATAACAATAATGATGATTTAAAGGAAGATAATACAGAATATTTAATAACTTTTTATGATACTAATCGAGCTTATTTTAAAGGATACCAAGGAGTTAATCGTAATATTTTCATTCTTCACAAAGATAAAACAATTAAACAAAATGATTTTGAATATCTTTATCACGCTTTAAATCGTATCATTCATATGTTCAAGGATGGTGATGAAGATACATTATTTGAAAGCCATGAAACATGTTTATGTTATGACATTGCAACTAATAAATTTTGGACTGAATAATAAAAAAGCATCGTCTTATTATACTAACGATAAGACGATGTTTTTATTCAGAATGATCTTCAAAATTTAAATTTTCATCAAAGAACTCTTTACCAACAACTTTCTTTTTATCACGGGCATCTTCTACTAACTTAGAAATTAAATCTTTAACTTCTCGAGCATTTTTTATATTCTTTAAATGAATTTCACGTTCACTGTCAGCTTTAGTGTACAAAATTACTGTTCCAGTACCAAAGATTTTTTGTGATAAATTTCTTCGTAGACATAAATCGGTAATACGATACAAAAGCAATTCGTCATAGTGAGTACTAAATAGGCCAGTCTCTTGATATAGGCGATCATTTTTTATTTCATATTTAGTAAAACTAATTGGAAACCACATAAAATGTTTACGATCTTGCCAAATAATTTTATTTTCCATCATAAGTTCCTCCAATTACAACATTTTATCTATGATGATTATAACAGTAAAGAGTAGTCAATTCTATGATTATTGAAATAATCTCATTATAAATAAAAAAATAAAACAAATTATGCAAATAAGTTTGTATATATCGCGTAATTATGCTATACTCACCAAAGTGTCTAGAAAGGTATAAAGAATGATTGAAAACAAATTTAATGAATTAGGATTAAGTAATGAAGTATTAAAAGCAATTGAAGATATGGGGTTTTCTAAACCGTCAAAAATTCAAGAAGAAGCAATTCCTGTATTATTGACAGGAGTTGATGTAATTGGTCAAGCACAAACTGGTACCGGTAAAACTTTAGCATTTGGGAGCGTTTTGTTGTCAAAAATAACTCCATCTCAAAGAAAGTTACCACAAGCTATCATTTTGTCACCAACAAGGGAACTAGCAATGCAAATCCATGAAGAAATGGAACGTATTGGTAAATATAATGGAAGTCGAATTACTTGCGTATACGGTGGTAGTGATATAGAGCGACAAATTCGGACCATTAAAAAAGGAATCGATATTATCGTAGGGACACCAGGGCGAGTAATGGATTTAATGCGTCGTAATGTTTTGAAACTAAACGACGTAAAATTCGTAGTATTAGACGAAGCGGATGAAATGTTGAATATGGGCTTTGTTGAAGATATCGAAACTATTTTAGAAAAAGTTGATGATGATCGTCAAACAATTTTATTTTCAGCAACAATGCCAGCAGGAATTAAAAAGATTGCTCAAAATTATATGCATGATAATTTTGAACATGTAGCTGTATTATCAAAACAAACAACAGCTACATCTGTTAAACAATTCTATTACGAAGTGAAACAAAAAGATCGTTTTGAAGCAATGTGCCGTTTAATTGACGTCGCTAATGTTCAAACAGGAATTATTTTTTGTAGAACAAAACGTAGTGTTGATGAAGTAACTGAACAAATGCAGCAGGCAAATTATAATGTTGAAGCGATGCATGGAGATTTATCACAAAATCATCGTATGAATACATTGAGAAAATTTAAAAAAGGAACAATTAATTTTTTAATTGCAACTGATGTAGCTGCTCGTGGTATTGATGTTGAAAATGTAACACATGTAATTAATTATGAATTACCACAAGATATTGAATCATATGTTCATCGAATTGGTCGTACTGGTCGAGCTGATAAAGAAGGACAAGCTTATTCAATTATTACACCAAGAGAAAAAGGATTTTTACGTCAAATTGAGCGTGTAACAAAATCTTCTATTACCAAAGCGACTATTCCAACTCTGCAAGAAATTTCTGAAGCAAAAATTGGAACTCTGGTAAGTAAAGTTGAAGATCAAATTTTGGCTGGTAACCATAAGAAGTTCAAGCAATTGGTAAATGAAATTGATCCAACAATGTTAGCAGACTTTACGGCAGCATTAATGTATATGACATTCCAAGAACAGTTAGGATATGATTATAAACGTGATACGATTCAGGAGGCTTCTGAAGGTAAAAGGCGTGAACGCGGCCGTGGAAATAATAAAGATTATACAAGAATTTTTATTACTGCTGGTAGTATGGATCGTGTCAAAGCACCACAAATTGTTAATTTCTTTGTTTCTAAAGCAGGTGTGAGAAAAGAAGATATCGGAGATATTGATATCAAACGAAAATTTACATTTGTTGATATTAATAAGAAGGTAATCAATAAAGTTGTTGATAAGTGTAATAAGCAAAAGATTAATAATCGAAAGATTGAAATCGAAATTGCAAATAAAAAATAAATATTTGGTGAAAAGATTGTGTTTTAAAAATACAATCTTTTTTTGTATAAAAATATGGTATTTTAAAAGCGCTTACACTTGAATGAAAAGGCTAACACGTGTATAATATATTTATGTATTAATTCTAAGGAGGATTAGATTGAATGAAAAAATACGTTTATATGTTTAGCGAAGGAAACGAAATGATGCGTGACCTTCTAGGTGGTAAAGGGGCTAACTTGGCTGCAATGGTTAATTTAGGGTTACCAGTACCACAAGGATTTACAGTGACTACTGAAGCATGTAATGAATATTATGCTGATGGTAAGATCATCAATGATGAAATGAAAAAACAAATTGATGACTGCTTAGAAAGATTAGAAAAATTAGCTGATAAAAAACTTGGGGGATTAGATAATCCGTTATTAGTTTCAGTTCGTTCTGGAGCAAAATTTTCTATGCCTGGAATGATGGATACAATTCTTAACTTAGGTTTAAATGATGAAACTGTTGAAGTTGTAGCTAAACAAACAGGAAATCGTCGTTTTGCTTTTGATAGTTATCGTAGATTTATTCAAATGTACTCTGATGTAGTTTGTGAAGTTGATAAAGAGTTATTTGAAGCTAAATTAAGTGAATTAAAAACTTCAAAGGGATATGAAAGTGATTTAGATATCACTGCAGAAGATTTTGAAAATATCATTATTCCTCAATATAAAGAAATTTTCAAAACTCAATTAGGTAGAGACTTTCCACAAGAAGCTAAAGAACAATTAATGGGAGCAATTTTAGCTGTATTCAGATCATGGAATAATGATCGTGCTATTATTTATCGTAACTTAAATGGAATTCCTCATGATTTGGGAACTGCTGTTAACGTACAACAAATGGTATTTGGTAATATGGGTGATGACTCAGGTACTGGGGTATTATTTACTCGTAATGCTGCTAATGGGGATAATCATATTTATGGTGAGTATTTAATTAACGCTCAAGGTGAAGACGTTGTTGCTGGTATTCGTACACCACAAAAAATTGCTAAATTAGAAGAAGATATGCCAGAAATCTATAAACAATTAGTTACAATTGTTAAAGGATTAGAAAAACATTATAAAGATATGCAAGACTGTGAATTTACAGTTGAGAATGGTAAACTATATATTTTACAAACTCGAAATGGTAAACGTACTGGTAAAGCAGCATTAAAAATTGCTGTAGATTTAGTACATGAAGGTTTAATCAATAAATATGAAGCAATGACAAGAGTTGAACCTGATCAAATCTCACAACTATTACATCCGAACTTTACACCTGCTGCATTAGCTGCTGCTGAGGTGTTGATTGAAGGATTACCTGCTTCACCAGGTGCTGGTGCTGGTAAAGTTTATTTAACTGCTGAAAAAGTTCATGAACAAGCTGTAGCTGGTGAAAAAGTTATTTTAGTAAGACACGAAACTTCTCCTGAAGATATTCAAGGTATGGTTGATTGTGAAGGTATTTTAACTTCTACTGGAGGAATGACGAGTCATGCAGCTGTAGTTGCTCGTGGTATGGGTAAATGCTGTATCGTAGGTGCAAAAGCATTATCGATTGATTATGATGCAGGAACATTTACAATTGATGGAAAAACTTATCCAGAAGGAACAGAAATTTCATTAGATGGTACAAGTGGTAAAGTATATATGGGAATTTTAGATTCTGAAGAATCTGAATTAACAGGTGATTTTGCTGAATTGATGTCTTGGGCTGATGAAATCAAGAAATTGCAAGTTCGTGCTAATGCTGATAGCCCTCGTGATGCGGCTGTAGCTATTAAATTTGGAGCTGAAGGTATTGGTTTATGTCGTACAGAACATATGTTCTTTGAAGGAGATCGTATCGAATATGTAAGACAAATGATTTTATCTGATACAGTGGAAGAAAGAATTAAGGCATTAGATGAGTTATATAAATTCCAAGTTGAAGACTTCAGAGGAATCTATCGTGCGATGGTTGGATTACCGGTAACAGTACGTTTATTAGATCCACCTCTTCATGAATTTTTACCACATACTGATGAAGAATATCAAGCAGTTGCTGATAAACTTGGAAAAACATTAGAAGAAGTGAAAACTAAGGGCGCAACTTTAAAAGAAACTAATCCAATGTTAGGACATCGTGGTTCACGTTTAGCAGTAACGTATCCAGAAATCTATAATATGCAAGTTAGAGCAATTATTGATGCAGCGATTGATGTTGAAAGAGAATTAGGATGTACAATCGTACCAGAAATCATGTTACCATTGATTGGTAGTGAATCTGAAATCGTTTATGTGAAAGATAATGTTACAAAAGCAATTGATGCCGCAATTATGGCTAAAAATGCAAAAATTGAATATAAGATCGGTACAATGATTGAAATTCCAAGAGCTGCTTTAACAGCTGATGAAATTGCAAAACATGCTGAATTTTTCTCATTTGGAACTAACGATTTAACTCAAATGACATTTGGTTTCTCTCGTGATGATGTAGGAAGTTTCTTGCCTGAATATATTAATCGTAAAGTAATTCAAGTTGATCCATTCGTATCGCTTGATCAAAGTGGTGTTGGTCAATTAGTAGAAATGGCTGCAAACAAAGGTCGCAGTGTTCGTCCAAAAATTAAATTAGGTATTTGTGGTGAACATGGTGGAGATCCAGAATCAATTAAATTCTGTCATAAAACAGGTTTAACTTATGTATCTTGTTCTCCATATCGTGTGTTAATTGCACGTTTAGCTGCTGCTCAAGCTGCTGCTGAGGAAATTATCCTAGAACATACTACTGATAAAGTATTAGTTGCTGATAAATAGCTGATAAACGTCTCTTAATTTAAAGAGACGTTTTTTTATTTGTGTAAAGTAGGATATTTGGTATAATAGATATGGTGATAAAATGAAAAATATTATAATTGTAGCAACAGGTGGAACAATTGCAGGAAGTGGCAAAGTTGGAAAAGCAACTAATTATCAGGCTGGAAAAATCAATATTAAGGAAATAATTGACTCTATTCCAATGATTAATGAAGTTGCTAATTTAAAAGCAATTCAGCTTTTTAATGTCGATAGTAATGAGATGAATGAAGAACATTGGATAATTTTAGCTAATAAAATAAATGATTTGGCTTCTCAAAAAAATGTTGATGGTATTGTAGTTACTCATGGAACTGATACATTGGATGAGACAGCCTATTTTTTAAATCTTACAATCAATACATATAAGCCAGTCGTTTTGACAGGGGCAATGAGACCAGCGAGTGCAACTAGTGCAGATGGTCCGATTAATTTATATCAAGCTGTTTGTTTGGCTTCGTGTGATGATGCTTTGGGACATGGCGTAATGGCAGTCTTTTCAAGTACAATTTATTCAGGGCGAGATATCCAAAAAATTAGTAATTTTAAAACTGATGCATTTGATCAAAAAGATTTTGGATGTTTGGGTTATATGAATGATGATAAAGTTATGATGTTTTCAAGAACTTTTAAAAAACATACATTGCAATCAGTTTTTAGTGAAAAGCCAATTACTGAATTGCCTCCGGTAGGGATTGTCTATTACTATGCTGGTGCTAAACCTGATATTTTGACGATGATGGCTCAGAATCATCGAGGGATTGTGATAATTGGCAGCGGTAGTGGTAATTATAGTCAAGCATGGCTGAATGAAATTGAAACACTAGGTGCTCAAGGAATCATTTTTGTTAGAGCGTCTCGGGTTAATCAGGGAATTGTATATGAGAGTGATGTTTTTGATCCTCATAATGTCTGTATACCGTCTAATACTTTGTCAGGACAAAAAGCTAGAGTGCTTCTAATGCTTGCTTTAAGTGTTACTCAGAATACAAAAGAAATTAAAAGAATTTTTAATGAATATTAAAGGGGGCACATGTACGTGGAACGAATCAAACTTAATTTAGATAGTATTGCAATGATGCTGTTTTGTGCTCGATTAAAAGCGTATAAAGAGGTCCCGCTTTCTAATGAGGAATGGTTGTTAATTGAGCGGATTATAAAAAAGAAGGGGTTAAAAGGACCTGCTAGTTTGCTGTCGATGAATCAGACAGAACTTGAAGAAATTTTAGAAATAAATGAATTTATTGCTTATAAAATGGCACGAAGAATTGAAACGATGAATATTTTTTTAAGTGTTCTTAATAATCTGGAGGGAAATGGAATTAATGTTACTACAAAATATGAAGATAATTTCCCTAAATTGTTAACTAAACACCTAAAGAAAAGGGCTCCATTATATGTGTTTTATTGTGGTAATATTGAATTAGTTGGAGAAGGAATTTCTTTGATGGGTCTTAATAAGGTTACTAAAAAAGATCGCGCCTATACCAAAAGATTGGTAGATAAAGCAATTGAAGATAATCTAATTTACATTTCCAATGATGCTAAAGGAATTGATGATGTTGCTTTGCATTACGCACTTTATCATGGTTGTCATTGTATTAGTTTTGTTTGTGAGCGACTTGGTGCTAAAAGCAAAGACTATACTAGATATATTAAATCCGGACAATTAGTGATGCTGAGTGCTGAGGATCCAAACTGCTATTTTGATGTAACTAATGCAATTGAGCGTAATAGCTATGTATGTGCATTGTCAAAATATCAAATTATTGTTTCAAGTAGTATTAATAATGGCGCAACATGGTTTACTTCGTTGCAAAATTTACACAATAAATGGACTACACCTTTAGCTGTTGAAGGGTTATATTTAGGAAATGATCGGTTACTTGATATGGGAGTGACACCAATATATATAAAAGATGTATTGTCTGATTATTCGTTCGATATGATTTATGATAGAAACAAAAAAATTGTTGAAGATGCAGAAGTCAATATTGATCAGATGTCAATATTTGAATTTATAGGAGAATAGAATGAATTTTGATTATAAAAAATATCCAGTGACAGCCGGGGTGATTGGAATATGTATTTTAGTTTATTGTTATACAACCGTTAAATACGGTTTTGAAATGAATGCTTATCAAGGAATCAGAGCAGGTGGATTTAATCCAATTTTGGTTTTGGCAGGAAATCAATATTGGCGATTAATTAGTGCAAACTTTATTCATTTTGGAATTATGCATATTTTTTGTAACTGTTATTCATTAGTTAATCTAGGCTCAGTTATGGAATATTTGTTGGGAATGAAGCGTTATTTGATTATTTTGATTGCTTCTGCCCTTGCAACTACGATTTTACCAACAGTTTTTTATATTTTGACTGGAAATGGTGCTAGTAGTATTATGGGAGGTATTTCTGGAGCTATTTTTGGATTGATGGGAGCTTTATTAGCATTGGCTTGGAAATTTAAAGATGTTTATGCATATTTATTCAAGCAAATATTGTCAAGTGTTCTATTGATGCTGCTGATTTCTATATTGGTGCCTTCGATTTCTTTATCTGGACATATTTCAGGTATGATTGGTGGTTTTATTGCAACTTTACTAATTATCAAATTTATGCCTTTACGCATTTGGAAAAAGAAAAAACCGGAAAATTATCATAATCTTGTCAATTAATAATCAGATATAGTAAAATATAAACATATAGAGGAGAGTACAATGAAACAAAAAGTAAGAAAAGCAATTATTCCAGCGGCTGGATTAGGAACAAGATTTTTACCAGCAACTAAAGCACTAGCAAAGGAGATGTTGCCAATTGTTGATACCCCAACAATTCAATATATTATCCAAGAAGCAGTGGATAGTGGAATTGAAGAAATTTTAATTATTACTAATTCAAATAAACATGCGATGGAAAATCATTTTGATAAGTCGTATGAATTAGAAGCGCGTTTAACAGAATCAGGTAAAATGGAACAAGTTAAAATGATACAAGATATTGCTGATATGGCAAATATTTATTATATTCGTCAAAAAGAGCCAAAGGGATTAGGTCATGCGGTATTATGTGCAAAATCATTTATTGGTGATGAGCCATTTGCAGTATTATTAGGTGATGATATTGTTGTAAATGATGGTGGTGAGCCAGCATTAAAGCAATTAATAGATGCGTATATAAATAAAGAAGCATCAGTTGTTGGGGTACAGACAGTTGAACATAAAGATGTTTGTAAATATGGAATTGTCAGTCCGTCACATTCGCATCCTCGTGAAAATGGTGGGCGTTTAGTTAAGTTAAATAATATGGTGGAAAAGCCGGCAGTTGAAGAAGCTCCTAGCGATATGGCAGTATTAGGAAGATATGTTTTGACACCAAAAGTATTTGAATTGCTAGAAACTCAAGGAAAAGGTGCTGGTGGAGAAATCCAGTTAACAGATGCTATCAAACGTTTAATGGATATTCAAGCGGTCTATGCGTATGACTTTGAAGGGATTCGTTATGATGTTGGTGATAAGTTTGGTTTTATTAAGGCAACGATTGATTTTGCATTAAAGCGCGAAGATTTAAAAGAAAAGGTTCAAGCATATATAAATTCACTTGTAAAGGATGTTAAATGATGAGTTTTCAAGAGAAATATGAAGAGTATAAACAAAGAAAAGAAGCGCAAGCGTTTTTTAATCAAAATAATGATCAAAAAGTATATGGGAAAGATTATTTAATAGCTATTTTAGTTGGATTTGGTTCAACGATCGTTATGGGATGTATTTTAACCTGGATTATTTCTAAAATAGGTTTTAATTTTTCATACTTTACTATTTTAATTGGAATTTTTGAAGCTCAGGCAATAAAAAAAGTATTGAATAAAAGTGGTCAACAATTAGCCATTATTGCTGCAGTTACTTTTGTTTTAGGAATTGTCGTGGCACAAGCAATTTTTATAAGTATAACGCTACCTTTTTTTAATGTCAGCATGCTAGTTGAAACATTCAAATATTGTTTCCAAAATATGATAACAGGTGATGTGTTAAGTACAATTATCTATTTATTTGGTGCGATTGCGGCATATATGGCATTAAAAGATTAAATATATTAATTTAAAAGAATATAATTGGCTGATCGGTTTTAGTGATCAGCTTTTTTGTTATATTATTTTTAATAAAGATTGATGGATTCAAGGTAAATGGATTGTTAAATAAAAACATTCTTTTTATTTAAAATGAAAAAATAATGCCTTTCTATATTTGTGAGGGTCTTTTAGTAATTATAACTAGCAATACAAAAGGCTACGTAGTATAATAATGGTATGCAAAAGGAGGATTTTTAAAAATGGCTAAAAAGTTTTTATCAATGGATGGTAATACTGCTGCAGCGCACGTTGCGTATGCGTTTACTGAAGTAGCAAGTATTTATCCAATTACACCTTCATCTCCAATGGCTGAAAATGCGGAAGCATGGTCTGCCCAAGGTAAAAAAAATATCTTTGGTTCACCTGTTAATGTAATTGAAATGCAATCAGAAGCCGGAGCTGCTGGTGCTGTCCATGGGGCGTTACAAGGTGGTGCACTTGCAACTACTTTTACTGCGTCTCAAGGTTTATTATTGATGATTCCTAACTTATACAAGATTGCTGGGGAATTATTACCTGGTGTATTCCATGTATCAGCAAGAGCACTTGCAACAAGAGCATTAAATATTTTTGGTGATCATCAAGATATTTATGCTTGTCGCCAAGTTGGAATGCCAATGATTTGTTCACACTCAGTTCAAGAAGTAATGGATTTAGGAGGAATTGCACATTTAACGGCAATTAAATCATCTGTTCCTGTAATGCACTTCTTTGATGGGTTTAGAACATCTCATGAAATTCAAAAAGTTGAAGTAATGGATTATGATGTATTAGAAAGTCTTTTAGATAAAGAGGCTCTTGCTAAATACAAGAAAAATGCAATGAATCCACACACTAACCCAATTGAGCGCGGTGGGGCTGAAAATGATGATATTTATTTCCAAGGTCGTGAAGCTCAAAACAAGCATTATGATGCAGTAGTAGAAGTAGTTGCTGATTATATGAAAAAGATTTCTGAAATTACCGGTAGAGAATATGCTCCATTTACATATTATGGGGCACCTGATGCAGCAAGAGTAATCGTTGCAATGGGATCAGTAACAGAAACAATTAAAGAAACAATTGATGAAATGAACCGTCGCGGTGATCGCGTAGGTTTAATTAAAGTACATCTATATCGTCCTTTCTCTGCCAAATACTTATTAAAAGTATTACCTAATACAGTGGAAAAAGTAGCTGTTCTAGATCGTACTAAAGAAATGGGTGCTACTGGAGAGCCTTTATACTTAGATGTTGTTAGTGTCCTTAAAGACGTTAAACATGTAAGAGCAATTGTTGGTGGACGTTATGGTATGGGTTCTAAAGATACTACTCCTCGTCAAATCAAAGCAGTATATGATCATTTATTAGAGGATGCTCCATTTACTTCATTTACAATTGGTATTAATGATGATGTAACTAATCTATCATTAAAAGAGGATCCTGAATTTAATGTTGATGCTGATTATACAGCATGTCTATTTTATGGTTTAGGTTCAGATGGTACTGTTTCAGCTAATAAATCTTCAATAAAAATCATTGGGGATCATACTGATTTATATTCACAAGCTTATTTTGCTTATGATTCTAAAAAAGCTGGAGGGGCAACACGCTCTAATTTACGCTTTGGGAATACTCCAATCAGAGCTACTTATTATGTAAATAATGCGGATTTTATTTCTTGTTCATTAGACAACTATGTAATTAAATATGATATGTTAAAAAATCTTAAAGATGGTGGAACATTCTTATTAAATACAGAGTTCTCAAAAGAAGAAATTATTGATTATTTACCAAATCGAGTAAAAAAACAATTAGCAGATAAAAAGGCTAAATTCTATATAATTAATGCCAATAAAATTGCTGGTGAAATTGGTATGGGAAGAAGAACTAATACAATTCTTCAATCTGCATTCTTTGCATTAAATCCCCAAATCTTACCAATTGAAAAAGCTGTTGAATATATGAAAGAAATGGCAAAGAAAACATATAGTAAAAAAGGTGATGCTATTGTCCAACTTAACTACAAAGCAATTGATGCAGGTAAAGACGCAATTGAAGAAGTAGCTGTTGATAATTCTTGGTCTGATTTAACAGTAACTGCAACTAGAAGTACTACTGGAGATGAACATTTTGATGAATTTGTTTCAGTAATCAATAGTTTAGATGGTTATGATTTACCTGTTTCTGCTTTCATGGATAAATTAGATGGTTCAATGAAATCAGGAGTGGCAATCAAAGAAAAGCGTGCAATTGCAACTGAAGTTCCTCGTTGGAATAAAGATAACTGTATTCAATGTAATAACTGTGTAATGGTTTGCCCTCATGCAACGATCAGAGCGTTCTTACTTGATGAAGAAGAAATGGCTAATTTACCAGAAAACATTGGTGATGATGTTTTAGTTCCAATGGGTAAAGATATGGGTGGATTAGTATATCGTATCCAAGTTTCACCGGATAACTGTGTTGGATGTGGTTTATGTGTTACTGAATGTCCAGGTAAGAAAGGTGAAAAAGCTCTTGAAATGGTTAGTGTGAAAGATGAATTAGTACATGCTCCATTAGCTGATTACATGTATGCTAATGTTAAATATCGTGATGATAAGTATCCATTAACTACAGCTAAAGGTGTTGGTTTCATGAGACCGTATTTTGAAGTTTCAGGTGCTTGTGGTGGATGTGGTGAAACACCATACTATCGTTTGGCTTCACAATTATTTGGTAAGGATATGATGATTGCTAATGCTACTGGATGTAGTTCAATTTATAGTGGTTCTACTCCTTCTACACCTTGTGCGATTGATGGAAATGGTCAAGGACCAGCATGGGCTAACTCATTATTCGAAGATAATGCTGAATTTGGTTTCGGAATGAAATTAGCTGAAAATTATAAAGTTGGGCATCTATTACGTATTATTGAAGAAAATAAAGATGCTTGTGAACCGGGACTGAAGGCTTTATTGGAAGAGTATGTTGAAATCAATGGTGATCGCGCTAAAGAAAGAGAGCTTGTGCCTCAAATCATGACTGCGGTTAAAGCTTCAAGCAACGAAGCAATTAAAGAATTGTTAAATCATGAAGGAGATATGGTAAGTAAATCTCAATGGATCATTGGTGGTGATGGATGGGCTTATGATATCGGCTATGGTGGATTAGATCATGTTATTGCAAGTAACCAAAATGTTAATATTTTAGTACTTGATACTGAAGTATATTCTAATACAGGCGGACAATCTTCTAAATCATCTCAAGCTGGATCAATCGCCAAATTTACTGCTGGGGGTAAATCAGCTGCTAAAAAAGATTTAGCACAAATCGCTATGGCATATGGACATGTTTATGTTGCTCAAGTTGCTATGGGAGCAAATCCTGTACAAACAATTAAAGCATTCAAAGAAGCTGAAGCTTATAATGGACCTTCTTTAATCATTGCTTACTCTCCATGTATGGAACATGGTATTAAAGGTGGTCTTGCAAATCATCAAAGACAACAAAAAGATGCTGTATCCTGTGGATACTTCAACTTATTGAGATATGATCCTCGTCTTGAAGATGCAGGAAAGAATCCTTTGCAAGTTGATTCTAAAGCACCAGACTTTGATAAATTTAAAGATTTCTTGTTATCTGAAAACCGTTTTGCACAATTGTTAAAGGTTAATCCAGAACATGCGGAGGCATTAATGGAGAAATGTTTAGCTGATGCTAAAAAACGTCGTTTAAGATTAGATAGAATGGCATAAAAAGTTTAAATCAGAGGAAAAATCCTCTGATTTTTTCTTATTCGACTGCAAATATAGTTGATTATTACACTGTTTTTTGGAAACTTAATAAAAAAATAAAAAAAATGTATAAAATTCTTTACAAGAGCAAATATTAGTGATAGAATAATCATGCACTCGAGATAAGAGTGGAGATCATTGAAAACTAAACAGAATTAAGAAACACACGTCAATATCCAGAAGGATAAAAAAGAAAAAAGAGCTAAACAAACGAAGAGTTGTTTAAATAAACAATGGAGAGTTTGATCCTGGCTCAGGATGAACGCTGGCGGCGTGCCTAATACATGCAAGTCGAACGCGAGCACTTGTGCTCGAGTGGCGAACGGGTGAGTAATACATAAGTAACCTGCCCTAGACAGGGGGATAACTATTGGAAACGATAGCTAAGACCGCATAGGTACGGACACTGCATGGTGACCGTATTAAAAGTGCCTCAAAGCACTGGTAGAGGATGGACTTATGGCGCATTAGCTGGTTGGCGGGGTAACGGCCCACCAAGGCGACGATGCGTAGCCGACCTGAGAGGGTGACCGGCCACACTGGGACTGAGACACGGCCCAGACTCCTACGGGAGGCAGCAGTAGGGAATTTTCGGCAATGGGGGAAACCCTGACCGAGCAACGCCGCGTGAAGGAAGAAGTAATTCGTTATGTAAACTTCTGTCATAGAGGAAGAACGGTGCGTGTAGGGAATGACATGCAAGTGACGGTACTCTATAAGAAAGCCACGGCTAACTACGTGCCAGCAGCCGCGGTAATACGTAGGTGGCGAGCGTTGTCCGGAATTATTGGGCGTAAAGAGCATGTAGGCGGCTTAATAAGTCGAGCGTGAAAATGCGGGGCTCAACCCCGTATGGCGCTGGAAACTGTTAGGCTTGAGTGCAGGAGAGGAAAGGGGAATTCCCAGTGTAGCGGTGAAATGCGTAGATATTGGGAGGAACACCAGTGGCGAAGGCGGCTTACTGGACGGTAACTGACGTTGAGGCTCGAAAGCGTGGGGAGCAAACAGGATTAGATACCCTGGT
>OLIT01002301.1_pt1 | contig 14232 bp, 16 predicted proteins | sample 1601341 | NCBI WGS metagenome assembly OLIT01 (sample SAMEA2452121, study PRJEB22498) | human gut metagenome | biome: human feces; feature: human gut; material: feces | place: Australia | collected 2012
AGACTGCATCGAATCATTATCTATAACAGGTACAGTGATCAAGAGTCATCATAACGTAGGTGGTCTGCCCGAAAAAATGCACTTGAAGTTGTGCGAGCCGCTTCGTCTGTTGTTTAAGGATGAAGTTCGTCGTGTAGGTCGCGAGTTGGGTATGCCGGAACATCTGATTACTCGTCATCCATTCCCTGGCCCGGGTTTGGCTGTACGTATTCTTGGAGACATCACCCGTGAGAAAGTGCGTATCCTGCAAGATGCTGATGATATTTACATTCAGGGATTGCGCGACTGGGGATTGTATGATCAAGTATGGCAGGCAGGCGTTATCTTACTGCCGGTACAGTCTGTAGGTGTCATGGGAGATGAACGTACTTATGAAAGAGCGGTAGCATTGCGTGCCGTGACTTCTACTGATGCCATGACTGCCGACTGGGCGCATTTGCCATATGAATTCCTGGGTAAGATTTCGAATGATATTATTAATAAGGTGAAAGGTGTAAACCGCGTAACCTATGATATCAGTTCTAAGCCACCTGCAACTATTGAGTGGGAATAATAGATAGTATCTGACTATCAATAAAATCTTTATATTAATTTATTTAAAATCAGCATTTTAAGCGTATTTTTCCTTAATTTGCTGATTTTCTTTTTCTTACATTATTCAACCTAAAATGTAATTTTGTACCCTAAAAGTGTACCCTATGGCATTGTAAATATGATGTTTTTTGTGTTCCTTTGTATCAATCTAAAAAAAAGAAGGAGCATGGAGAAAAAATACAAAATTCACTTTTACCTTAAATCGGGGGATGGAGAACAAATAATTTATATAATGTTTAGCGTGTTGGGAAAACGCTTCAAATTCTCAACGGGGTACAAGTCCCAAAAAGAGCAATGGGATAATGAGACGGAAAGAATGATAAACAGCAGTCAATTTAAACAAGCTGAAAACAGACAAGCGAATAAAGTCAATAGATTTTTGGATTATCTCAAAGATAAGGTAGAAGACTATATTAATTCTGTGGTATGGTATAAAGCGAGTGATATAGATACCGTTTTGTTGAAACGTGTTTTACTTGGATATATTAATAGTTATAATAAGAAAGAAGAAGAAATTGAAGCTAAAGCCAAAGTTGCTCCTATCACTTATTTCCAAAATTATATCAGTAATATGGATAAGGTTATTATTAAACGGACGGGAACATTTGCGTCTAAAGGTACGATAACCAATCATAAGATAGTACTTTCACGGTTTAGTGATTTCATTAAAGATAGAGGGTATCAAGATAGTTTTTCAATTTTCAATAAATATTTTGAAGATAATTTAGCCCATTATCTGTTAACGGTAAAAGAATATACTATGAATACGGTATGTGCAACGAATAGCATAATGAAGGTATGGCTTAATAAAGCTCTGCAAGACGGATTAATAACAGATACCGCATTTAAGAGTTGGAAAACCAAAGGTAATAATGTTGAGCATATATATCTAAATGATAATGAATTACAATCAATATATAGTATTGATTTTACCGATGAACTAAAAATACAATATAAGATAGATTTAAAATCAAATATTGAGCAGACACGAGACTTGTTTATTATGGCTTGCAGGTTGGGATTGCGTTTGGGTGATTGGGGACGTTTAAGTTCTTCTGAATGGAACTTTGAAGAAAATACTGTTATTATCAATACGAGTAAAACGCAAGAGAGAGTTATTATACCTTTATCTAAAGAGGTGAAAGCCATTTATAAAAAGTATGCAGGGAAATTTCCACGTCCCGTTGATAAATCTCATTTGAATAAGCAATTACAAAAGTGCGGAGAAATAGCTCATATTGATTCAGATGTATATTTGATTAGTCGAAAAGGGGGAGTTGCTAAACAAAAATCATATAAGAAATATCAATTGATTTCAAGTCATACGGCAAGACGTTCATTCGCAACTAACTTGTATCTGAAATGCAAAAATGCTAAATTGGTAATGACATTCACAGGGCATAAAACAGAAGAAAACTTTTTTAAATACATTTGTATTGACAAAAAAGAAACGGCAGATATAGCACAGCAATATTTTGAATAAGTATGTTTAGTCTTTGAGGGGGCTACGTAACCCCTCTCTTAAATACCCCTCTTTGGAGGAAGGGGGGCTAAATTGCCAACGGGTAGTTCCTTTTTTTGTAAAATTTTCTCCGCAAAAATGACTTCCTTTCAAAGTGAAAACAAGTTTCTAAACACTTTGTCTGCTAATTGAAAATTTTGTGCCACACAAATTCATTTGTTGCATGGTTGATATAAATTTCTGATGTCCCATCTTCCAATTCTTTTATTATGTCTCTGCAAGTTTGACACCTTGGGTGGGATTCGTCTTTGGCTATCACTTCAAAACTATCTATCAATTGATTTATTTCTTTCATGTCTTGCTCCTCTTGCTTTAGTTCTTTTACCACATTCTCCGTTGAATAATAGTCAACTGATACATTGGGAAACAAGCCGACACGTTGATACTCTTTTTCTATGATTGACTGCACGAGTTCAGGAGTACATTGGTCGTTAACTTTCGTATCTAAGACTACAATTGCATCATGTATTGTCAGCACTTTAAATCGTTTGGCGTACAGTTTGATTAATGTGCTCCTGAATATATCACTTTCAATGCGCATCATTTGGTTAGCCAAGAAAGTACGGTCTTCTCTTTTACTTTCCTTCACCAATTTATAAACACTTGGATATTTCTTTTTAAATGACTTGGCAAAGTCTTTTCCTTTTGTCGTCAGTGTCTTGGAATAAAAGACTTCACGGAATAGCGTTACTTTAATGTCAGAACGTAATAATCGTTTAAACTCGTCCAATCTCGTAAAATCATCCCAAAATATCCCCTTTGAAGTATTATAAATGTATTCCCAAATATCATTGGGGATATTTGCAATTTTTTCTTTCTGTATTCCGTTGTTTATCAATAAATTACATACTTGTTTACTAACAGAATAGTAAGAGTTATCTATATTAGAAAGATTATTATATAATATATGTAAGATATTATCATTTATATTATATCTTTCTATTATTAGTTTGTTAAATAACAAAGGGTGACTATTATGAATATCTATAGAAAATTTTATATTAAGAAAATTCTTAAATATTCTTGGTGATTGGGTTAAGATTGAATATATACGTAAGTTGCTATCAATAGATAATATGTTAAAGTTTCCTTTGTCATATTCATTTATGATATAAGTAAAATATTCTTTTGATTTTAAACTAATAAAATGATGTCTATTCCTATAATCTTCTGCTTCTTCTCTATGCGATAATTTGAGTATTTTCAACGATTTTGTAAAATTATCGTATAATTTATCCCCCATTTCAGATTTTATCTTCTGAATTTGTATCTGCTCATATTTTTTCAATTCTTGTTGCATCTTGTCGGAATATTCTTCAATATAAGATGAATATTTCATTTCCGATACAGTGGGCAAATTAGGATTAAGTTCAATTAAACGAGCCTGAATAGATGGTATATAACTACTTGATACTTTTATAATACCCAATGTCTCCAATGTCTTCAACATATCAATATAAACATGTCCCAATACAGTTTGTAATATTTGGGAATTAAAACGGGTAAAGTTTCCCTCTCTGTTAGATTTGCACCGTTGTATAAGTCGATGAATGAAGAAAGCATATTTCTTATATAATATTTGTTTTTTTGGCAATGGCTTGTTTGCTCCTTCAACAGTTTCGATTTTGGCAACAAAACTACTATCACAAGTTACCTTATCGAAATTAGTGATAGTCCGTTGAGGTTGATTTTGATTTTTCAACAACTCTATATGTTTCTCAATTATTGCATCAATACTTATATCTTTGAAAGTATATATAAGTTGCTTCATTGGTAACTTTCCCATATTTTCGTGTTATTTATTGCGTTTTTATTCATCTTTTTTGCAAGTATGGTAATAAGTATATAAATTCAACTATATGTATTATATTGTTGAATATCAATTGTATAAATCAAAAACCACACCATTGTACATAGACATGAAACAGTTGGCTATATGATTTTTTTTTATTTTACAGGCTGTTTGTAACGGGTAAGAAGATTTTCCATGTCTTGAAGGGAAGTGATTTTAAAGATTTCATTCCCAATCTCAATATATCCGTTGACATTTTTATTCTTTTCTTTTTCAAATAGTTCTTGTATCGACACTTCCAATGCAGCAGCAATCTTTTCCAATACTGCAACAGATGGATTTCCATTTATATGATTGGATAGTCCTACTCTGTTAATCCCCATTTTATCCGCTAAAGTTTGAACGGTCATACCTTTTTCTTTTATAACCTCTTTAATTCGTAGTGCCATAAGTATTCATTTTTATTATAAATACAAATATACGTTTCTTTTTAATATGTATATTGATAGATATACATAAAATAAGTTAATGTAGTTCTAAAAATATACGGTTTTATTTGTGTATGTATATTAAAAGCACTACATTTGCAATGCAATAAGAAATCAATAACACTACAATAATATGAACCGATACGATAAAAGACAAGTGATGAAAGACGCTCACAGAATTTACAAGAATGATTTCCAACGTAAAGGACGTTCTTGGGGTGAATGTTTGAAAGCGGCATGGCGTTGGGAGCGGAATGCTGTTAAGACACGAGCAGAAAAAAAGCTAAACTTGACGCTATGATTGCTGCAAGTTGGGCGACATATAATGCACGCAAAGATGAAAAGTCCAATAAAAACGAGTTTGAAGGTTTGTCTTCTGATGTCGTTTCTTATGCGATGGGTTATGGGCGGAACTTGTATTGTGGAGATTAAAAAAGTGTGAAATCAGCTATTTCTGATAGTAACTTACATTTATTGAATGGTCGTTTAGCAAATGTAAGTAATCAACTAAAAATGGAATTATGGGTAACTATATAGCATATTTGAGACAGTCCACCACCAAGCAGGAAAGAAGTGGCTTAGGTATCGAAGCGCAAAGGGACATAATCAACTCTTTTATAAAAGAAGGTGTAATTTTGGCTGAATACGTAGAAACGGAAAGTGGCAGAAAGTCAGACCGTCCCAAGTTGCAAGAAGCATTGACTTTGTGCCGAAAAACAAACTCTATCTTAATTGTGGCAAAACTTGACCGATTAAGTCGGAATGTGGCTTTCACTTCAAAGCTATTGGAAAGTGACGTTGAAATTATATTCTGTGACTTTCCCCAAGCAAATAGACTGATATTGCATATTATTTCATCTATTGCAGAGTATGAAGCCAATCTAATAAGCCAACGTACCCGACAGTCGTTGAAGGCGAAGAAGGAACGAGGTGTAAAACTTGGTAAATCGGAAAATTTGATGAACAAGCATAATGAAGCAGTTGCCCGTAGTAATCAGACCAACAGAATTAAAGCAAAAAATAACGCCAACAACATGCGTGCTGTTGCATTGTTGCGGTCAATGATTAAAGAAGGGCTAACAATTTCACAAATGACAAAGCAATTAAATGAGCAAGGTTTTGTTTCTTCAAAAGGTTGCAAATTTCAGATTATTCAAGTTCAAAGACTAATTCAAAGATATGTGGCATAATGATTTAATATTATTTTAAAGCATTACTTTTGCGAAATAAACAGCTCACAGAACGTTGCTAAGTTCGCTTTTTATATTTATATTTGCATTGTCATTACATCGTAATGATAGACATAATAATTTATAGGAAGCGTTTTAGCTTTATTCCACTTTGATGAATCTCGACACCTCATCTTTGTGTAACATGGAATAATAAAGAACGTTCTTCCTTTGGTTTGTTATATATGTTTTTAAACAACATATACAGCCAAAGGTGTGAGCTGTTTTTCTTATTACTCAATTTGTTACACGGCAGTCGAGAGCCAATCAAAGGTTGGGAATAAGTCTATTCAGGCTCACACTTCTTTTTTTATAATCCTTCCTTTTTGAGCCTACGGGAAACAGATTTTTACGGATATTATGGCGCATGAAAAAATAGCTTGTCCCTTTTGTGGTGGGATGGTTACTGTTGGTTCTGCGTGTGAGTATTGTGGAAACTTTGTTTCTTCAACATCCTTTAAAGTTGATGGAGAAAAAAAAGACACAATACACACTTCAAAACAAGAAACCATTAGGGCTGTTCAAAATACAGAAAATGGGAAATGGGGTGTGTTGGATTCAGAAGGATTGCAAATTGTTCCTTTTGAATATGATAGTGTGCGTATAGTTCTTCCCTTTGTGATTATAGGCAAAAAAATGTCTTTGCGAAATAATGGAGAAAAACTATTGTTGGGGGCGTACAGTATCAAGTCAAAGAAGATATTAGTTCCTATTGAATATGATTGGATTGACGTTAAAAGTTATCGTTTGGAAGATGGTAAATGCTTTTACTTGGAAACAGCAAAAAATGTACTTGCTACGGTTCGTAATGAATTGAGGAGGGTTCGCAAATATGGCTTATATAATGGCAATAGTGAAATAGAACTGTTGCCATGTAAATATGAACGGTTTTCTTATTATGAAGGTGGTAGTTACCTTATATTTAGTGAAAACGATAAAAGCGGATTATGCAACATTCGAGAAGGAGAAGTTATGTTTCCTTGTATTTATAAAAATATATGGCTAATAGGCAAATACGTTGAAGTAACAGAAGATAAATACAGAGGATTGTACGATATTTCAAGTAATTATCCGATTCAAATATTACCAATTCTTTATGAGGAAATACGTTTGACTGATAATTGGTTACTTGTAAAAAAACAATATTGGGGAATATCAAATTATGCAGGTGAGGAAATTATACCTTGCCGATATGATAAAATAGAATATGATGGAGAGAATAAGCTACGTTTGTTTTATGATAATCAAACTAAACATGTGTTACAAATTGAATTAGATGGTGATAAGGTGGTGAAAGGGGATGCTCCTCATTTATCATCTGTAATATTGTCGCTCATTTTTTCTTTCTTTTCTTTTTTCTTTCTTAGTTTCCTTGCGGATGATTATTGGGTAGGAGTTCTTTTTTCTTCAATAACTGTTTGTTTTCCTTTGTTTCTTTATATTCATAATAAAAAATATGAAATACGATGAACCTTGTAGATGTAATTAAGTGTGAGGTAAACGACAAGGAACTTGTGTACAAGTTTACGCCTGAAAATTTGCGATTAGGTTCGCAATTGGTTGTATATCCAACTCAGACAGCTTTTTTTGTAAAAGGCGGTGTGATTTTGGATGAATTTATTTGTGGTACATACACTTTAAAAACGGAGAACATTCCGTTATTGGGTAAACTGATAAATCTTCCCTTCAATGGGCAGACACCTTTTAAAGCGGAGGTTTGGTTTATCAATCAAATAGCCATTCTTGATTGTAAATGGGGTACAGCAAGCCCAATACAGATTGAAGACCCGAAATATGGGATTATCGTACCAATAAGGGCATTTGGACAGTATGGGTTTAAAATTATCAGCCCACGACAATTCTTGGAAAGTTTGGTAAGCAATATGACTTCGTTCACTGTAGAGAAACTTACCAATTATTTTAGGGGGATTATAATGTCTAAACTGACAAATATTGTTTCAGAAAAATTGTCCCAAGATGGAATATCGGTGATTAATATAAATTCACACATAAGTGACATATCCGAATTTTGCCAACAACGCATTGGCGTTGAATTTGAGAAGTACGGACTTAAACTTGAAAATTTCAATGTAATAGGAATTAATGTTCAAGAGAACGACCCAAGTTTTATCCGTTTGAAAGAAGCTAAAGACTTGGCAGCACGTTTAAAAATAACGGGAAAGGATGTGTACCAAATGGAGCGTAGTTTCAATGTTTTGGAGAACGCGGCTTCCAATGAAGGAGGTGGGCTTGTCAGCTCAGGCGTTGGAATTGGAATGGGGCTAAATATAGGTAATCAAGTCGGTAGTATGGCGATGAACACATTAAATGTTAATCCTCCGTCATTAACAGTGCCTCCCCCATTGCCCGTCCAAGAGTATTATATTGCAGTCAATGGGCAGCAACAAGGGGCTTTTGACTTCAATACCATTAAAGTGAATATTGAGAACGGGACAATTCAGGGAAATACGTTAATTTGGAAAAAGGGGATGGCTAATTGGGGCTTTATTTCCCAACTTCCTGAATTTTCGTCTTTCTTCAATGAGTTACCTCCCAAGTTACCAACCATGTAATTTTATCGGCTATGAAACAGATTATAATAGTAATAGGAATAATTTTTTTAGTTGCCAATCTACTGTTTGGCTTGATACTTCCATTTTATGAAGTGTTCAACTTGTTTGTCAGTAGTTTGGTTATAGTCGCTACTACTGCGTTATTATTTTGTTTGAATGTGGTGACATTGAAAGATGGTTTTAAAATATCGTTACATGTACTGTTTTCCATATTGGGAGGTATAGAATTTGTATTATCATTGTTTTCTGCTAAAACTTTTGAAAACAATTGGTTTCTATTGGTTATAGTGTTGTCTCTTACAGTACAAAGTATCATTCTGTTAATTACTAACAAGGTCTCAACTAAAATTAAATAGGAAGTGGAATATATTATATGTAAAAAGTGTGGTTGCCAAATGTCTGCCATGTCGGAAGCGTGCCCCATGTGTGGCACACCGACTAACGAGAATACACAGGCGGCAAATACTTCATCCAAGAATGAAACAGAGAAATGCAAGCAAACATCCAATGTTTCAATCTTAAAAAGTGGCAAAAGAGTATATTGGGGTGTTGCTGCGGTTCTTACTATCCTTTTTATTGTATATGTTGGATATAAGATTAGTAACCGTCAGAATGAAAATAAAGAAAACGTCACGGGCATACAACAGACCAATAACGAACAACGTGATACGCTTAAACGTGAAATCCCCATTAAGAATACAGAAACGATAAAAAAACTGACAGAAACGGATATAAAAGAAGCATTTTTGCGACATTGGAAACACTACAAAGGTGATAGAGAGCTTATTCCGTTGGAAAAGTGCAGTGAAGGGTATAATATCTTTATTGGGGATTTGGATGGTGACGGTATAGATGATGCGGTAGTTAATGCGTACGTTACTCCGAGTGTGAAAGAAATATCCGACAATGATTATGAAGACAAGTCTTATATATTTTGCTTTCTGAATAATGGTAAAACTTACAAACTTGCTGTTGCAACAAAATTATATACTATGTTCTTTGTTGAAAATATAAACAATGGAGAAATACATGCCTATCGCATTGAATATATGAAGAGAATGAATGACGGAAAAAGAATTGCTGTGAAAGATAACCATGTCTTCAAATATGACGGTGATAAATTAGTGGATTTGGGTGGGACTAAAAGGACTGTTGATGAAGAGGAAAATCCCCCAATAGAGCGAAGAAGCGAAAATGCAAGATTGTTGGAAGGATATTTTTATCGCTATGAGGGCGATATGAAAGGTTTTCCTATAAAGGTGGATTTTGGCGTTTTGTCAAATGGCATGATAAATGGTGAATATCAAAATATAAAGTATGGTACGGTATTAGATTTGGTAGGACAATTAACTTCTGAGAAATCATTACAGTTAGTTGGCGAGAATCAAAATGAGAAAATTGTCTTTGAACTTTCTTTTTCTTCTCCCGAACATTTAAAAGGATATGGGAAGGTGGGTGATAATTCACTGTTTGTCAATTTGAAACAGATTTCAAATGAAATAATAAACGATAGCCATTAACGAGCACTTAAAAATACAGAAGTATGAAAAATATTTTAGTAATAATCATTTTAACAAGTGTCAGTGTATGCGTATTCGCTCAAAGAATGAATAACGAAGGTGAGTATATGGTGAAAAGCATACATTGGGTTAATGCTTTTACTCAAAAAGAGGTTGGCAACAAAGGGGATAAGTGGTATTATTTCAAGTATAACGATGATGGAAACCTGATTGAAGTACGGAAAGAGTATTATCAGAATTTCAAGAACAAGACAGTTGAAATTTTTACCCTTTCCAATAATCGGTATCAATTCATTTCTTATGTGAATGGCAAACAAGCCCCCTATACCAAATGTGAATTTACTTTTAATGAACAAGGATATATAGACAAACTGTATGATTATTCTACAAAAGGTGTAGAAACAGGAACTCTTTTTACATTAATATATTACGATAATGGAGATTTAAAAAGCATTGATTCTGCATTTGAGGAAAAAGGTGGTAATCGGTATAAAATCCATAACTACGAGGAATATACTTGGGAAAATGGCAATATGATTAAGTATCATTATACCAATGATGATGGTATTACACAGACTTTTAATATCCATTATAGCAATAAAGTTAATGATACCAATATTAATTTATCCTCACTGATAAAGCATTATAATTCCCCCTATAATGAACATATACTGTTTGCAACTGAATGGTGTGGCAAGAAACCAAGTAATCTTATTTCATATCAGGATATGAAAGACGATACTTTCGATTACATTTATGAAGGTAATCTATTGAAGAAAATCAACAAGAAGAATAGCTCTTACTCCAAAGGATATTACTTGATTGAATATGTGTATTAACCAAACAATTATTATGAAGTATATTACATTAGTGATACTAAGTCTTTTTTATTTAAGTATAAAAGCTCAAACAACTAATGCCCACGGGCAATATATGGTAAAAACCGCTGTATGGAAAGTATATGGAGGCTATAGTTCATTTAAAATGGATTTAGAATATTATCCAAATGGGAATTTGAAAGTAGTTACAAAAAGTTATGTACTTAGTGGTAAAAAATACAAAGAAATATATTCTATCTCTTATAATTCCAAAGGAGAAAAAGCACTGAATTTCATTCGATATGTAAATGGAAAACAGAATTTCAGTGCGATTTGTAATTACAATTTTAATGAAGATAATTTAATTTCCTATATTAATTGGTATGCACCATCTCAAAATAAATTAGTACAGGCTTTTCAATTATTTTACAACGAGAATAGGGAACTTGTAAAGCTGACACAAACAACAAGTGAGAATATGGATAAAGATTGGAGTAGTAAAACAGTTACAACAATCAATTGGGAAAATGGAAACATAATTTCAGATAAAGTAATTCGTAATGATGATAATGAATTTCCTGGAAAAGCAAATTTTGTCTATTATCCTGAATCAGAAGTAATAAACAATACAAATTTGAACCTTAATTTTCTCATATTTTATTGTTATGGCAGGGATTATACAATGGATGTTGTATTTGGTACAGAATGGTGCGGAAAGAACACCAATCTTATATTAAAAGGTGACGAAGATGGTTTGAAAAGATATAAACATCTTCAACCTGAGTTTCGTGAACATTATGAATATGAAAAGAATGGAGATTTGATTACAAAACTTAGGTATATTGCTCCAAGAGTAGGAGAAAAGCATAACTATGTTTATGGAACGCTTACATTGGAATATGTGTATTGACAAAATGTAATACAAGATGTGATACAAAATGTACCCACAACAATAGATAATATAAACAGTATAAATAATATATAACTTTTAAATTAATACTATATGATTAAGAAACTGCTTTTTACATTGCTTTTTGGAATGCTTGTACTTCCATTGGCAAATGCACAAACTTCGTCCATGAAGATTGAAACGTACAAGATTGATAATGTCAGTACAAGAGGGCTAAATCCGAATACAAAAGGGGATGAAGAATTTGACCTTGGTGATTTTCATTATTTTGGAACTACATTAATTTTTATGGGTGAAGAATATCCGCATAAGTCTATCACTCAAAGAATAAAAGAATTTTGGAATCCCAACCGATATGAAATATTTTATAAGGTAGGGCTTGAACCTGATTATGAACTTTGGAAGAGAAGTATTACTGACATCATAATACAAGATAAACAGAATCCCGAAGATGGTACTTGGCATCATACATACCTGACAGCAGAGGACTTCAAATTAATGCGTGATAGCCTTCCAAACTTGTATGATGTTAGGATGTATGGTAATGTTGAGATTCGTGGTTATAAAGGAGAAAATGGTACTTTAAACGGCTATCATGAATATCCTGATGGTGAGATACCACCTTATGCCTTTGATAAAAGTTATAACAACAAGAAATTAAATAAAAAACCGCAATATAAGTCAATCATCTTACCGAAGAATATAACTTCAATTGGTGAGTATGCTCTTGCGAACATCATTGACCTTTACTTGGATTCAGAAGAACAATGGGATGATTCGTTTCATTCTCCCAATCCACGTTTTTGGAACGACTTATTTGATGGTTATATCTACCTCTCCAACTTGAAGAACCTTAAAACGATTAAGGATAATGCGTTTGTCAATACCATATCAACAAGAATTTATCTTCCTGAAAATCTTGAATCCATTGGCGAGAATGCTTTCAATTCTGACATTATCAAGGATAGAGCGATAAATACCAATCTTGATAGCATTATTGTAACCTCTGCAACGCAACCAAAGATTGCGGAAAATTCATTTGGTATGAAGTTTAAGGATGCAAAGATTGTCGCACCAAGTAAGAAATATTATTTGAATTATAAGTATGACAAACAGTGGGGCTTATCCAAGAACTTGACATACTTTGGCTATGTGTCACCCAATCCCATTGATATTCGTTTGGATAAAGGAAAGTTAATCATTAATATAAAGGATGATGCAACAGAAACGGGAGTTGTTTCATGCTTCCAAGACGGAAGAAAGGTCAGTGACATAGAACTGAATACGGGAAACAACATTGTGAACCTGAATCCCAAGATGGAATATAAGATTTCAGTGGAAGCGGAAGAGTTTAATTTAAAACCATACAAAGTAAATACTAAAAGATAGAATATTATTATGAAGAAGATACTTTTACTGACTACATTGTTTGCAACGCTTTTTACGGCTTGTAGCGAAGAGGAAAATACACCTGAAATACCTGAATACATTATACCTGAAAATGATATAAATTCAGTGAAAGAACGCATTAGCTTGGAAGATAATCAGGAGTTGGTTACTTATAGCATAATAAGTAAGGATAGCATTTGGGGGTTATCAAAAGATATAACTATAAATTAGTATGAACTTTATAGAAGAAATATGTGGGATTTCCACTAATAATAAACAACCGTTGGTTTTACTTGACGAAATGACAGTTAAGAATCTATGGAACTATTTACAACATGGATTTGTGCTGATAGGAATTCGTGAAAGTAATTGTATGCAGAAGGAGTTAATAAAAAAACTTCAAGCGGATATTATAAAAAATGATTTTCGCTATTGCCCAATATTCGGATGTTGCGTGAATGGCAATGGAAGTGTATATTATTTGTCTGCCTTTGTTGTCGCTAATTTAAACAAGGCTAAAGAACCATGTGATTTTACAGCTTTAAGATTGTTTGCCGATGAAATTTCGGTTAAATATAGGCAACAAGTATCTATCTGTGAAAATTCTTCATGTACTTCTGTAATTTCTTTGATTGATGCTTTCTTTGAAGCTTGCTTAAAAGAAAATGGTTTGCCTCACGTATGTAAGGGGTATTATCTCAATCCTTCACCGATGTCTTATTCGGAAAGATATATGCGTGATATGAAAAAGAACGAGATATTTATTAATATATGACAATGGGTAAGATTGACTTATTCAAAGTTATATATATTGATTCTTTAAGTATTAAAGAGGGTATAGCGATACCTCATTTTATTCATCATTTTTAAAGGAGTAGTTCTTTGCAGGATTACTCTTTTTTTGTATTTTAGTACCCATCAACTTAAAAATTACCTGATTTTTAAGTTACATTGCAGAGGTATCCTATTGATTTGTAATGCTAACCATTTTTTGAAAAATGTACCCTATAAGTGTACCCTATAATTGTTTTTATTTTATAAAATATTATAAATCAATTATGTATAATAATTGAGTGGGAATAAGAGATTTTCTTGATTTATATAAAATTCCAGTATCGCAAGTTACTGGAATTTTTTTTATGTAATATAGCCTTTACTTCTTATTACGGCCTATTCGCCAGAGATTGTTGGTGAAGGAGAAAATATTATTATATATGGTAGAAATTAAGGTGTGCATTTTATTTCTTATGCATTTATTCTTTTGGGGATCTACTACCTTTTTTATTTAGTAAGTTTAGGAATATATATAGTTGTGCTTGGCTGTTATGATTCATTTTTATATTTAACAGATTGGGATAAGTTGCTCTAGAACTTGGTAATTTTATACCAATAAGTGT
>OLIT01002335.1_pt1 | contig 14060 bp, 8 predicted proteins | sample 1601341 | NCBI WGS metagenome assembly OLIT01 (sample SAMEA2452121, study PRJEB22498) | human gut metagenome | biome: human feces; feature: human gut; material: feces | place: Australia | collected 2012
CAGAATGAAAAATTCGCGGCGCATCTTGGCGCATTTTCATCTGGAAATAGTATTACATGTCAGCGTGCACTGTATTTGTGCAGCGCACGGGTGATATCACCGTGAATCAGCACGCTGAGCCGGTCAATAATCGTCGTTGGATCTTCCCTCATGCCCTCGCGAATCCAGTTCAGCATCAAGCCGACAAACGCGTATTTGTAGAAGTCGGCAATGAACGCCTTGTCACGGTCACTGACGGACAGCCCGACGGCTTTTTCCTCAACCACGCCAATCAGCAGGTCATACGTCAGCTGATAGAGATAGCGCTCCAAATGCTCGCGGCTGATAGAGTGGTAGACGTTCAGGACGAACGTTTTGTTTTCCAAGACAAGATGGAAGATGTTCAGGAAGCCTTGCTGCCATGTGCTGTACGTCTTGTTGCCGGCCAGCGCGACGCTCGCATCCTCCTGACACGTCCATTCCACCAAGTCGTAGATATCTGCAAAATGGTAGTAGAACGTCATCCGGCTGACACCGCAGTCCTCAGCAATATCGTTGATGGTGATTTTGCTCAGCGGCTTCGTTTGCAGGAGCTTTTTCAGGCTTTGCGCTAAGGCGCGTTTTGTGGTCTGCGACATGCTTCACCTCATTGATGCGGCGGGAGACGGCGGCGCTTTATTTCTTCGTCCAGTGCGCGCAAGGCGTCCCGCGAGTTAGGGAGTGCGGCAATTGCGGCGCGTATCTCGGTCAGCATGTAATCCGGTATGGCGCGGAGTGTTTCCGGCGCGTCGGCAATGTGTGCGGCAAGAAGCCGAAGCACCTCGGCATCATCCGGCGCATTGCCCATTTCATCTGCACCTTCGAATGAAGCATCGTTCAGATGGTCGTAAAGTTCGACCAGCAGTTCATCCATCGGCGTCATGTCCGCCTGCACATTGACGGGAATCCCCAATTGCTTGGCAATCGGCGTAATGAATGCCGTTGTGCGGTCATCTGCTGACCAAAACTCACGGGGAAGACCGTGCTGCTGGAGCAGGGAAAGGAAATCAGCGGAGAAATGGGGAGCGTATTCGTCGATTTTGCGCGGCGGTGTGATCGTCAGCACTTTGCCGCTGCCGGTATCGACAACGCAGAGCGAATAAGGGAAATATGGCGCTTGGGGTGGTTTGTCCTGAACAGGGGTGGGGTACATAAACACCGCCAGCGCCCACGGCGCACAGGGCTTCTTGCGCTTCTTCAGCCGCGCCAGCGCCAGTTCATCCTCAATTTTGCCCGCCGGGAGTGCCGGCACGTCGGGCTTTTGCAGCGTGTAGGAATCCCAGCGATAGCCGTCGGGGGTCGCGGTCAGCAGGGGAATCGGGTGCGTGAATGGGTCGCCCTCAATCAGCCCCAAGGCAAGAGGTTCTTCTGTGTTGAGCCGACGCGATATTTCCAGCAGGGCATCCATTGCTTCCAATAGATGCTGCTGCTCGGTTTCGTCAGTCAGCGCCCACGGCATGCGCGTTGGACGATAGCGATGGAAAACCGGAAAATTGTGCTGCCCGCGCAGGGAAATGCCGTGTGCCTTGGCGTAGGCGCGGACGGCCTTTGCCTCCTTCGCGAGGATTTCCTGCGCATTCTCGAAGGATACCTGAATGCAGTCCTGCCCGAGCATACATTCCTCCGCTCGATGGCGCGGCAGAACGCGCATGTCTGTGGTCATGAGTTTGTCAAGCGCGTACAGACCGTCCGTGAGGGAATAAAGCGCCAGCGCCAGATGCGTGCCGTTGCGCCCCATGACGGAGCAGCACGCAATTTCACCATCAGAAAAGCGAACTGCAAAAATATGCGTATCAAACAAATATTGCCACGGCTTTGCGGCACGAATGGCAAATGCGCGGTCAAACAGCACGTCTGTGTTCATCGTCGGGTGCCCTCCTACGTCATTTTCTTCAGTATACCATAAAAGCAGGGAACAGGCAAGAAGACGACGAAAAATGCAATACAAGAATGCGCCAAGATGCGCAGCGAATCTGGAAATCGTATAAAGAAACACAAAAAAATCCTCCGCTCTAAGAGCGAAGGATGATGCACCTCCGACGGGATTCGAACCCGTGTTTTCGCCTTGAGAGGGCGGCGTCCTAGGCCACTAGACAACGGAGGCAAACGCTGGGGAACTAGGATTTGAACCTAGACAATACGAGTCAGAGTCGTAGGTGCTGCCATTACACCATTCCCCATTGGCACTTCAACGATTGACTTGCGCCACTCGCTGACTGCGAAAATGATTATACCACGCTTTACCCCGCCTGTCAAGAGGGAAATTCACTTTTTTTCGCAATTTCTGCGTGCTTTTGCATGGAAACGCATCCGCGCGGATACAATACGCGGAAACAGGCGCATGGAGGTGCAAAAAGCGGATGAAAACGATGGTGGGCGACGGCAATTTGGCAGCGGCACAGGTGGCATACGCGCTCAGCGAAACGGCAGCGGTTTACCCGATTACGCCGTCTACGCCGATGGCAGAGAACTGTGACGAGTGGGCGCACATGGGCAAACGCAACGTGTTCTGGCAGAAAATGCGGCTGACGGAGATGCAGAGCGAGGGCGGCGCGGCGGGCGCGCTGCACGGGATGCTCTCGGCGGGCGCGCTGGCGACGACCTTCACCGCGTCGCAGGGGTTACTGCTGATGCTGCCGGATATGTGCAAAATTTCGGGCGAGCTGCTGCCGGGGGTGATGCACGTCGCGGCGCGGGCGCTGGCGTACCACGCGCTGTCCATTTTCGGCGACCACAGCGATGTGATGGCGGTGCGCAGTGCAGGCTGGGGGATGCTCTGCGCGGCATCGGTGCAGGAAGCGGCGGATTTGGCGGTCGTGGCGCATCTGAGCGCGATGGCGGGCAGCGTGCCAATGCTGCATTTCTTTGACGGCTTCCGCACGAGCCATGAAATCCAGCGCTTCGAGGCGCTTGACGAGGATGAATTACGCGGACTGCTGCCGCGGACGCAAATCCAGCAGTTCCGGGCGCGCGCCATGAACCCGGAGCATCCGCATCAGCAGGGGACGAGCCAGAATCCGGACGTGTATTTTCAGGGGCGGGAAGCGGCGAACCCATACTACTTCGCCCTGCCGGAAATCGTGCAGGACACGATGAACCGCGTCGCGGCGCTGACTGGGCGCCCGTTGCGGCTGTTCTCCTACACGGGTGTGCCGGACGCGAAGAAGGTGCTGGTGCTGATGGGGTCGGGCGCGGAGACGGCGGAGGAAACCGCGCGGGCACTCATGCGGACGGGGGAGAAAGTCGGTGTGGTGCGGGTTCGCCTGTTCCGTCCGTTCTCGGCAGAAGCGCTGCTGACGGCTATCCCGGAGAGCGCGGAGCGGATCGCTGTGCTTGACCGCACGAAGGAGTCCGGCGCACTCGGTGAACCGTTGTATTTGGACGTGAGCGCGGCGCTGTTTGCTGCCGGACGGACGGCAAAGGTCTGCGGCGGACGGTACGGGCTGGGCAGCAAGGAGTTCACACCCGCAATGGTCAAGGCTGTGTTCGACGCGCTGGACACGATGGAAGCCGGACAGCACTTTACCGTCGGTATCGACGACGATGTGACGCACCTGTCCCTGCCGATAGACGCGCATTTTGCCTTGCCGGACGAGGGCGTTATCAGCTGCAAGTTCTTTGGGCTGGGCGCAGATGGCACGGTTGGAGCAAACAAGAGCGCCATAAAAATGATGAGCGCGCAGACGAATCGGCAGGTGCAGGCGTATTTTGCGTATGATTCCAAGAAATCCGGCGGGTACACGGTCAGTCATCTGCGGATAGGGGAAGCGCCAATTCGCGCGCCGTACCTGATAGGGCAGGCGGACTTTCTCGCGTGCCATCAGCCGACGCTGATGAATCTGGACGTGGTGGCGCAGAGCGTCAAGCCGGGCGGCACGGTGCTGCTGAATCTCCCGGACGGCATGGAGATTCCCGCGAAGCTGCGCCGGAGCATTGCGAAGTGCCATGCGCTGCTGTACACCATCGACGCGGACGCAATCGCGGCGCAGTGCGGCTTAGGCGGGCGCATCAACACGGTCATGCAGACGGCTTTCTTCCAATTAAATGCCTTTTTGCCGGAAGAGCAGCGGCAGCAGCTGCTGAACGAATCGGTTCAGGCGGCATATGCGAAGAAGGGCGAGCGGGTCGTCGCGGCGAATCTGAATGCAATTGCGAAGACGGCAGATGCGTTGCGACGAGTGGATGTGCCGCCGGAATGGGCGGAACTGCCTGATACGCCGGAGAATACGCCGCAATCAGCAGTCGAAGCCTTCATGCGCCCGATGCTGCGCCAGCAAGGAGACATGCTGCCGGTGTCCGCCATGGACGCGCGCGGGTTTGCGCCGCTGGGCACGAGTCGGCTCGAAAAGCGCGGCATTGCGCGGCAGATTCCGCAGTGGCGGGCGGAAGCGTGCATCCAGTGCGGGCTGTGCAGCCTTGTCTGCCCGCATGGGTGCATCCGCACGTTCTACCCGCTGGCGGAAACGGCGTTTCCTGTGGATTTTCACACGGTTCGGGCGAAGGGAAAGGCGTTTTTCGGGCGGAATTTCCGCGTGCAGGTGTCGCCGCTGGACTGCACGGGATGCGAAAACTGCGCGCGGACGTGCCCTGCGAAGGAAAAGGCGCTGCTGATGCGCCCCGCAGCGGAAATGGCGAAGGAGCAGGAAAACTGGAATTTCGCCGTGTCGCTGCCGGAAACAGCGGTGGGGGAGGCGGACACTATTCCGCTCTCGCAGGCGAAAACGCCGCTGTTTGAGTTCTCCGGCGCGTGCGCGGGGTGCGGCGAAACGCCGTATATCAAGCTGCTGACACAATTGTTCGGTTCGCACTTGATGATTGCCAATGCCACGGGCTGCTCGTCCATCTATGCAGGGAGCGCGCCCAGCTGCCCCTATACCGTCAACCAGAAAGGGCAGGGCGTGGCGTGGGGCAACAGCCTGTTTGAGGATAACGCGGAATTTGGCTTCGGGATGTATCTGGCGATGAAGCACCGACGGGCGCATCTGGCGGAGCAGGTCGAGACGCTGGCAGCACAGTGTCCGGAGGCGGCGGAAAGCTGCCGTGCGTGGCTGAATAATCGCGAGGATACGGCGCTCTCGGCACAGGCGGGGAAAGCGCTGCTGGCGGCGTGCGAGACGCTTTCACATCCGCTGGTGAAGGAAATTGCGGATTCGGCGGACTTGCTGGCGGCCAAGAGTGTATGGCTCATCGGCGGCGATGGATGGGCGTTTGATATTGGCTTCGGCGGGCTTGACCATGTGCTGGCATCGGGCGAGAAGGTGCGGGTGCTTGTGCTGAACACGCAGGTGTACTCCAACACGGGCGGACAGGCATCGAAGGCGACCCCGGCGGGTGCGGCGGCACGGCTCATGTCCGGCGGGAAATCCGGCGCGGAGAAGGATTTGGGGCTGATGGCAATGACCTACGGGCATGTGTACGTTGCGCAGGTGGCGATGGGCGCGAATCCGAATCAGCTGCTGAAGGCCATGCGCGAGGCAGAAGCGTGGGACGGCGCGGCGCTCATCATTGCCTATGCGCCCTGCATTGCGCACGGGATTGACATGCGTGACGTGCAGGAAATCGAGAAGGACGCCGTGAAATGCGGATATTTCCCACTGTACCGCTATCATCCGGCGAATGGGCTGATGCTGGACAGCAAAGCGCCGGACGGGGATTTTCAGGCGTTCCTGATGCGGCAGGGGCGGTTTGCGGCATTGCGCCGGAGCGATCCGGCGAAGAGCGAAACACTCTGCAAAATGGCGGAAGAAGCTGCGCGGCGACGCTGGAACCTGCTGAAAATGCTGAAAAATCGGGAAATGCCGTAAATCTGCATCTGGGACAGGTATTTTCAAAGGGAAACAACTGTTTTCATGTCGGAAAAAAGAGCGTCAATAGACCGAATACACCAACGAAAACGTTGTCTGACGAAAAAATCCGTGTAAGGAACTTGCAGATCAATTTCTGATTGATTTAGGCAGTTTCAATAAAGAAGTGCGGCAAAATCTTGCACAAATCTTGTATATCATATGGTTTGAACTTGACAAATGACGCGCCGAAAGCTATAATGGATTTACAAGTGCGGAAATGTCTGCCCTTAATCCGGGTAAAGACGAAAACGCTTTCGTAAACCTCGGAGACTTACGAAAATGTTTCGCCGACAGGCATCAGGCACGATCAGCTTCTCTAAGGAGGAATCATCATGAATTGCACCAAGAAGTTTCTTGCACTGCTGATGGTGCTGGCGATGGCGCTGGGCATGACCGCTGTGGCGGAATCTCCGGTGGCGTCTCCTGTGGCATCTCCCGTGGCATCTCCCGTGGCGGGCGAAGTCGAACCGCTCTCTACGGCGTTCCTGATGTATGCCGACGCCAACTGGCACTACCAGTGGTGGCACGACGGCTCTGAGCCGGCGGAGGGCATGAAGGTGACCGAGGCGGCGATTACCGGCGAGGGCTCCTACACCGTAGGCCTTGACTTCACCGGTACGCCCGAAGGCGCGGCGAGCGGCATTGCGTTTGCGGCCATCGGTCTGGAGAACGGCGAAAAGGCGCTGCCCGGCTGGACGATTCGCGTGGATGAAATTCGCGTGAACGGTCAGCCCATCGAAGCGAAGAAGGGCTACACCTCTTCTGACGACGGCATCATTACCCGCTCCAACATCTACAACGAATGGGTCAGCGAGCTGCCCGCTGACGCGCGTTCCTGGGACGGCGTGACCGAGGACGCGAACTGGATAACCGTGGACAAGGCGGCGTTTGAGCGCGTGGAAAACGTCGAGGTTGATTTCACGCTCTTCCGCTACGGCGCTGACATGGCGTACATCATGTTCGCCGACTCCTCCTGGACGAGCCAGTACTGGGGCACGGACGACTCCGCTGTGAAGGCGACCAACGCGACCGTGACCGGCGCGGGCGACTACACCGTGGGTCTGGACTTCACCGCGACCGAAGCGGGCGCGGCTTCCGGCGTTGTCTTTACCGCGCTGGGCATCAAGCACGGCGAAAAGCTCTTCCCCGGCATGTCCATTAAGCTCAACGATATCCGTATCAACGGCGAATCCGTTGCGTTCACCAAGGGCTACACCTCCTCTGACGATAAGGTGGAAACCCGCATGAACATCATGAACGAATGGGTTGCCGAAGTTCCCACTGACGCTTCTGTCCGCTCCTACGACAAGGACCTGACGGGCGTGTCTCCTGTCATCGTGGATAAGGCGGCGTTTGAATCCGTCAAGACCTACGAAATCGACTTCACCCTCGTGCCCAAGACGGACACGGCGTTCCTGATGTTCGCCGACAGCAATTGGGCGACCTCCGCGTGGAATCCCGGCGAATTTGCAGAGGGCAACGCTGTGACCGTGGACGGCCCCGGCACCTACACCCTGTCCCTTGACTTCTCCGGCGTTAAGGACGGCGAAATCCCCGGTGTTGCGTTCATGGCGGTCGGCATTGCGAACGGCGAAGCGACTTTCCCCGGCTACTTCATCGACATCACCGAAGTCAAGGTTAACGGCGAAGCAATCGAACTCGGCAAGGACTTCACCACGACCGACGACGGCATCGTGACCCGCTCCAACATCTGGAATGAATGGGTGACGGACATCCCGGCGGAAGCCCGCGTGGCGGACGGCGACCTCGAAGGCGTGACCGCGAAGATCGCGACGGCGGAAGCGCTCTCTGGCATCAAGACCATCGACGTGACCTTCGACTACATCTACGGTGTGCCGCCGGTTGTGGAAACCGAACAGCCCCTGACCGAAGATGAAGTGAAGGAACTGACCTCCAAGACCTACGGCGCGTACATCGCCGTGCAGTCTGACCCGAACTACATCTTCCGCAACGACTGGGAGGAACCCTCCTACGGCCGCGACGCAGACAACGATGTGTTCACCAAGCTGGCGAAGACCAACAACGACGGCACGATTACCGATTACGGCGCGACGTTCGAGGATGCGGTCATCTCCGGCAACGGCACCTACACCTGCTCCATGACCACGGGCGACATGGGCTTCGGCGAGGATACGGCGTTCCACTTCTTCCGCGTCTCCACCGACATTCCGTCCAAGCTGGTCAAGGAAGGCTACGTCACCATTTCTGATGTGACCATCAAGATTGGCGAAGGCAAGACGCAGTCTGGCGTTGTGGTGGATACCTCCGGCGATTGGGTGAAGCTGATTGTTGAGGACAACTACAACAACATCAAGGCGGATGGCGTTGTGCTGACCGCGCCCGCCCCGAACACCACGACGGTCTTCACCTTCACGGTCTCCGGTCTGGCGGAGTAATCCTGCACCACTTCCCTCTGGCGCGCTCTTCGGCTTCGGCTGAGGGGCGCGCCAAGGGGATTCCTGCCTTTGCCATAGTCGCGCTGATGGATGAACGCTGGACATCATCCGCCAGCGCTCATCCATCAACGCGCGGCTGGTCAAAGCAGAAGAGCGTCACGAAGAAAGAAACGAGGGGATACCATGCAGGCGACGATTTCGGCCAAATCCGGCGGACAGGCGACTTGCGTCCGGGAAAAGACGAACTGGGCGCTGATCATCATCCGCATTCTGACCGCGTTTGCCGGGCTGATGATCTTCTTCCCGGAGGTCAATCCCGGTCGACTGATGTCGGACATCAACGCGAATACTTCGCTGTTCACCGCCGCAATTTCGTACAGCACGCTGACGGACAGCTTTGCCCGCCCGCTGCGTATGGGCTGGGTGCAGCCGTGGCACTTCTACCTCATCATGGGCGGCTGTGCGCTGCTGATGCTTGGCATCATCCTGAGTGCGATCGGGGCGTGCATGTCGCTGGGCAATCACCGCATGAAGCGCGCAGCAGTCAAACTGCCGCTGATCGGCTCGGTGCTGATGCTTGGCGGTATCGGAACGCTGGTGTACCTGAACAGCATCCTGCCGGCGCTGGAAAAGGCGGAACGCCTGAAGCTGATGACGCCGACCGGCGCAATCGCCTTCTGGGCGGTGCTGGGGGGGCTGCTGCTCGTATTCAGCATTGTGAGCATGGTCACCATTCCTAAGAACATGGAAGAAAAGATGGAAATGGAGGAGAAGTACCGCCTGTTCCTGATGTTCCTGCCTGTTCTGATTCTGACGGTCATCTTCTGCTACCTGCCGCTGTACGGCTGGCGCTATGCGTTCTTTGATTATAAGGTCGGCGACGCGCTGAGCAGCGAGAACTTTGTGGGCCTCAAGTGGTTCAGCTACCTGTTCTCCAACGGCGCGACGCGCAGCGACCTTGTGCGCGTGCTGCGCAATACGCTGATTATGTCTGGCTTGGGCATTGCAACGAGCTGGCTGCCGATTGCCTTCGCCGTTTTGCTGGCGGAACTGCGTTCGACGAAGTTCCAGCGCGTTGTGCAGACCCTGACGACGATTCCGAACTTCATCTCATGGGTTCTGGTGTACGCGATCGCGTTCGCGATTTTCTCCACCGACGGCTTCATCAACTCCTTCCTGCGCAACGTCATGGGGCAGACCGCCACGACAGACTATCTTGCCAGCGCGGATTTCATCTGGCTCAAGATGCTGCTGTGGGGTACTTGGAAGGGCTTGGGCTGGAGCGCTATTGTCTACATCGCGGGCATTGCGGGCATTGACCAGCAGCTGTACGAAGCCGCGAAGGTGGACGGCGCGAACCGCTTCCAGTGCATCCGCCACATCACGATTCCCGGCTTGATGCCCACTTACATGGTCATGCTGCTGATGGCGATTGCGGGTATGCTTTCCAACGGCATGGAGCAGTACCTCGTCTTCGAGAATCCGCAGAACAGCGCAACCATCGAGGTGCTGGACTTGTATGTCTATCACAGCGGCATTAAGAGCGGCTTGATTCCGCTTTCCACGGTCGTCGGCGTGTTCAAGAGCCTGATTGGCGTGCTGCTGCTCTTCGGCGCGAACGGCATCTCCAAGGGCGTGCGCGGCGAAAGCATCATTTAAGGAGGCGGAGAAGCAATGAGCAACACCGAAGTCATGAAGCAATCCGCCGTCAAACTGGCGGGCAAGCACCCGAAAAACAAGATCCACCGCACGGCGGGCGACATCGTGTTTGATGTTTTCCTGTACATCCTCTTTGTGGCTTTCACAATTCTGTGCGTTTTCCCATTCTATTACCTATTTATCAACACCATTTCCAGCAATGACGCGGTGGCGGGCGGCTTGGTCAACTTCTGGCCGGTCGGCATCCACTTCCAGAATTACCTTGCCCTGCGCGACGTGGCGGACTTGGGTTCGTCGGTCATCGTGACGGTGGCGCGTACGATTCTGGGCACAGCGCTGATGGTGATTGTCAGCGCGTGGGCGGGCTATCTGGTGACGAAGCAGAAGATGTGGCATCGGTCGCTGATGTACCGTGCGCTGGTCATCACCATGTACTTCAACGCGGGCCTGATTCCGTGGTACATGAACATGCTGATGCTGGGGCTGACGAACAACTTCCTCGCCTACATCCTGCCGGGCATGATTGCGCCGTACAACATCATTCTGGTGAAGACGTACATTGAGTCGATTCCGGCATCGCTGGAAGAATCCGCGGTCATTGACGGCGCGAACACGCCGACGGTGTTCCTGAAGATTATCCTGCCGCTGTCCGTGCCGATTTTGGCGACGATTTCGATTTTCGGCGCGGTCGGCAACTGGAACTCGTTCCAGGATTCGCTGCTCCTGATGTCCTCCCGGCCGGAGCTGTACACCCTGCAGCACCGCCTGTATGTGTACCTGAACCAGTCCTCGAACCTGTCGGCACTGGTCAACGGTTCGGGCGGCATGTCCACGCAGGCGGCGGCGAACATGCTGAACACGCGCGTTATCAAGTACACGGTCGCCATGGTGTCAATTATCCCGATTCTGCTGGTGTACCCGTTCATGCAGCGGTTCTTTGTTAAGGGAATCATGCTGGGTGCCGTGAAGGGCTAACCCGGCTGGTGATAGTTACTTCAAATACGGAAAGGAGAATCTTGCAAATGCGCAAATTGACCCGACTCTTCGCCCTGATGCTGGCGCTGACCATGCTTCTGGGCGCTCTGCCTGCGCTGGCAGAGGAACCCGCAAATCCCTCTGGCATCCCGTACTACAAGGTGACCAGCGACCTGTACGATTTCATCGACATGGATGGCGCACCCATCCAGATTGAAATTTACAGCCAGCTGGCGAACTACTCCGGCCGTCAGACCGGCTGGGGTGCTGCGCTGATGAAGGATCTGTTCAACGTTGAACTGGTCATCATCCCCGATCAGGACGGTACGTATCAGACCCGCACGCAGTCCGGCAACCTCGGCGACATCGTCGTCTGGGGCGCGAATGGCGAGGACTATAAGCAGGCGATCAAGAACGGTCTGCTGCTGGAGTGGGACGAAGACGACCTTGCGGAGACGTATGCGCCCTACGTTTGGGCGAACTATCAGGATGCGCTGGCGTCCAACCGTCTGGTGTCCGAAGACGGCGACAATCTGTACGGCTTCGGCATGGACGTGGCGACCTCCCGTCAGGGTCATAAGTCCTTCATGTACTCCTGGGATCTGCGCTGGGATTTGTATTCTCAGCTCGGCTACCCGGAAATCAAGAATTTGGATGACCTGCTTGAGGTCTTCAAAAAGATGAAGGAAATCTGCCCCACGGACGAGCTGGGCAACGAGACGTATGCGGCGTCCCTCTGGCCTGACTGGGACGGCAACATGGTCATGTACGTCAAGGCGATGGCGACGGCGTACTATGGCTATGACGAACTCGGCTTCGGTCTGTACAACCCCACGAATGGCGAATTCTACGATGCGCTGGACGAAAACGGCCCGTACATCGAGATGCTGCGCTTCTTCAACCAGCTCTATCGCGCCGGCCTGCTTGACCCGAACTCCATGACGCAGACCTACGACGAAATGAGCCAGAAAGTCAAGAACGGCGGCGTGTTCTGGGGCATCTTCAACTATGCCTCCTCCATGGTCTACAACACGGACAAGCATCTGGGTGAAGGCAAGATGATGTATGCGCGTGTGCCGGACGAAGCGAACCCCATCGTCTACGGCCTGTCCACGCTGGGCGGCAACCGCATCTGGTCTGTCGGCTCGAAGGCGGCGTATCCGGAACTGTGCCTTGCGATTCTGGACTTCTTCGCAACCCCCGAAGGCTCGATGACCATGTGGTACGGCCCGCGCGGTCTGATGTGGGACTATGACGAAAACGGCGGCATGTACTTCACCGAACTGGGCGACATCTGCAACAAGGACACCAAGCATGACCTGAACGGCGTTGTGTGGACGTCCCCCTACACGGGCAAGCAGTACACCCTGTCCGGCAACTTCAACGACGGCTGCATTCAGGCGAACAACACCACTTACAGCAAGGACGCCATCAACCCTGACGGCAAGCTGGGCGAAACGTTCAACAGGGACACTTGGGTCTCCATCTTGAACGCGGTTTCCTACCCGATTCAGGAGGACTGGCGCAACTGGTCCGGCGCGGTGCTGGCTGACCCGTACTTCGAGTCCATTGGCAAGTACACCATCATGCCCGACCTGCCTTACTCCGAGTCCGTGAAGGATGACGAACTGAAGGTGAAGTGGGAGCAGTGCGCCAAGAGCATCAAGAACAACAGCTGGCTGGCGATTTATGCGAAGGCGGACGGCGAGTTCAACATGCACATCCGCAACATGATTACGCAGTGCAACAACTACGGCTATGCTGACTGCCTCGAATGGAGCAAGGGCGAAGCGGCGACCAAGTGGCGCCTGACGCAGGAACTCAACGCGGTTGGGCAGGAATAAGCCAATCTTGGGTAACAAAAAGCAGGGGTGCGTGAGAAGCGCATCCCTGTTTTTTAGGTGGATGTTAGTATGACTTTACATGCTTGATATAGTAGCTCTGCACAGACTGTACATCGGTGGCGCTCATTTGCGTACCGCCATTTTGCATGACGCCTGCGCCTTCTTGCCATAATACGCCATGACCAAGTATATTAACAAATCGGACTTCTTCTTTGAGTTTACTATCAAGATTGGTAATGTAATCAGCGCCATCGCCTTCATACAAAGTCATGCTGTAATACTCATTTAGATAGACTCCGTATCCATTAGGTGCACTGATTTGAAATGTAAAATACCAACTTTCTGAGGTGTCGAATTTAGCGTGAAGATACCATATATTTTCAACTGTTAGATTCATCGGAGATTTGAACGTTGTACCCATCACTGTAATGATTTTTTCAGATAAAGAGACGGCATCCTGCTGATCTTTGAGTTTGCGCGCTCGATATTCTTTTTCCTGTTTGTCTGCCTCAATCAATTTATCCAGCGTAGTCCGCGCAGACTGCAAGGTTTCGTAGTTGCTCACCTTTGCTTGCTCATCGGCGGACAGGGCGTTAAATGCCGCTTCTGCTTCTTCGATGGCAGTCTGCTTTTCCAAGGTGACAGTTTCGATGGAATTGATTTGCTGTTCAACATTGCTCACAGCAAGCAATTCATCCAGCACAGCCCGCGCAGCCTGCAAGGTTTCGTAGTTGCTCACCTTTGCTTGCTCATCAGCAGACAGGGCATTAAATGCCGCTTCTGCTTCTTCGATGGCAGTTTGCTTTTCCAAGGTGACAGTTCCGATGCTGCTGATTTTCTGTTCAACACCGCTTATGGCAGAACAGGCAGTTAATGCCAACAAGCAGCAGAGCAGCAGGGCGATGCCCAAGAGTTGTTTTCCGTGGTTCCTCATCTTTTTATCCTCCTTCGATGATGTGGATTCCATCATTGATGATAATACGATGATGCAGATATGTCACGCTCATGATGTTTACATTGACGTGCAAAAACGCTCAGAATGTGTACATTCTTGTTGCAGACAGCCTAAAATCAAAAAATCCGGGTATCACCAACAGATTGTGTCAGATGATGATACCCAGATAAAGTCGGCGGTTAAGCAAAATCATCTTGTGTGTTGTGGGGGCGCTCCTTTCCTTCCCCTTTGGGGAAGGTGTCGCCGCAGCGACGGATGAGGTTGGCGCAACACGCGGACACTGCATGAAAATGCGCTCAACTCAATCGCGAAAAAGGGTCAAGGGAGGAACTCCCTTGCAGGGTGC
>OLIT01002338.1_pt1 | contig 14055 bp, 8 predicted proteins | sample 1601341 | NCBI WGS metagenome assembly OLIT01 (sample SAMEA2452121, study PRJEB22498) | human gut metagenome | biome: human feces; feature: human gut; material: feces | place: Australia | collected 2012
TTCTGCTGATCTTCTCTACTCTTACTCTTACAGCCGCGAACGGAGGGAGACAGACAAGGAAGCGCTTCACACGCTCGCCGACGGTTCGGTGCATCCGATGAATATGTATGATATCACTACTTCCCGCCACAACAATCACCAGATACGCCTTGGGATGGACTATGCCTTTACCGACAAGCATTTGCTGAGCTTGGTTTATACCACTGCTTTCACCGATGTCAAACCTTACGCCACAGTCACCGGTGCGCAGAACTCGGTCACCGATTCGCACTCGGAAGGACAGCTCCATAATGCCAAACTCGACTATCAGACTCCTTTCGGACTGAAAGCCGGAGCGGAATTTACCTATTATCATGCTCCCGGCAGTCAGCTGCTTTACAGCACACTGGGAGAAGAAACACTGAACTTCCTGAGCAAAGATAACCAACGGATCAACCAATGGCGTTTCTATGCCGGACAAGAACATACTTTGGGCGCAGACTGGGGATTGAATTATGGTGTTGCTTATACGACCGCATTGGACAATAGTTATCAAATGTATTTCGATCCCGAAACGGAAACTTTACTGCCGGACAACAACATGCAATCCCGTCGTCGCGAGCAGACGCTGAACTTTTATGCCGGACTCAGCAAGAGTTTCGGTGAGAAACTTTCGGCGGATGTCTCTCTGGCTGCCGAGCAATATCATACGGATATGTGGAACGAATGGAGCCTGTATCCGGTTGCCAACCTGACTTATTTGCCTGCTCCGGGACATATCCTGCAATTTTCATTGAGCAGCGACAAGGAATATCCGGAATACTGGAGTATGCAGAACTCCACTTCCTACATGGGCGCTTATTCCGAGATTCAGGGAAATCCCTTCCTCAAACCGGCAACCAACTACGAAGCTAACATTAGCTATATATTAAAAGGTAAATATGTGCTGACCGCCTATTACAGCCGCACGAAAAACAAGGAAATGCAGACGCTTTACCAGTCTCCGGAACGTCTGGTCGAGATCTATAAATGCTTTAACTTCGACTTCTCGGAACAGGCGGGCTTGGTAATGGTAGTTCCCTTTAAAGTGAAGAAATGGCTGGACTCCCGCATCACGGCAATCGGCTTCCGTTACCGTCAGAAAGACAGTGATTTCTGGGATATCCCGTTCGACCGCAAACTATATACGTTTGTATTGACCATGAACAATACTTTCACTCTTTCCACCAAACCTGATTTGAAGTTTACCCTAAGCGGATTTTATCAGAACAAGGCGATACAAGGCATTTTCGACCTTCCCCGTTCGGGAAATCTGGATGCGGCCCTGCGCTATACTTTTGCAAAGGGAAAAGCACAACTGACCTTGAAATGTGATGACATATTTAATACTTCCACCATTTCGACTAATGTCCGTTTCGGACAACAGAATGTGAAGAATCACTATATGAAGACTACCCGTGCCTTCGGTATTTCCTTCAACTACAAATTTGGAGGATACAAGGAGAAAAAGCGGGAAGAGGTGGATACTTCCCGCTTTAAATAATAAGTGATAGGTGTAACTGGTTGATAATTAGCTGTGAATTGAGGTAGGTTCGATATAGAAGTTAGAATAATCTAAGTTTCCTGTCATTGACCAAGTTTAGATCAATGGCAGGTTTCTTTTAAGAAACAATATGCTGCGATAGCTGACAAGGCATTTGCGATAAAATGCTTGAATAACCTATGCTTTGAATGTTCTATCTGTACAATGTTTTTGAGTCTATTATTTACCTTCTCAATCAATGCCCTCTTTCTTAATAGAATCTTATCAGCTATACTCATTAGCATATTCTTCATATATGATGTAGTCCTCTTATCACAGAGTTTGACAGAGGAAGTTATGATACTTGAAGAGAATTACTTCAGAACCATTTTCCCGACTCAACAACAAGGCAGCCTCAAGTCAGTGACAAGATGTGCATCCAGATATGGCGAATAAAAAAACGATATGTCTGGAAAAAAATATAGGCTTTTATTTAGAGCAATTGCACTGAATTATCTGATCTGCGCATCTCTTCTAATGTGGATTATGGGAGTATGCTGTAGTTGTTTTCTTGTGTTTTGTAATGGAGAGGATTATTTTTCAGATCGTATGGTGTTGTATAGAAAATCCACATCCTTTGTGGATTAATTCTACATTCTTATGCCTTGACTGAAAGCTAAGTCGATGTAAATATGACCTTTATGATACTGGCATTTATTTTGCATGTAGATTAAAATATTAGATCTTAAATTATGACCATATGAAAATGAAACTTTTTTATTTCTTATGCATGTTTCCGGAGATCGTATGCATGCTTTGTGGTTGCTCTCAAGAAGAGAAACCGATGAAAGTTACCCCCAATATATCATTAAATAAAACAGATAGTATGATAATGCTAGATGTGTACGATAAGACTGGAGGAGGAGTTTATTGGGGAGAAAGCTGGGATCGAAGAGATTATCATACATGGACTGATGTTAAGACGGAAGAAATAGATGGAGAATATCGTATCGTAAATATTCAGATTTCCCCTTTTGCTATTGGCAGTCTGCCCGCTACTATTGGAGAGTTAGCAGAGCTACGAATTTTATATTTGAATGGGAATATTGTAGGAGGATTGCCATCTGCTATTGCAAATCTCACGAAATTAGAGGTACTAAGTGTTACTGCCACAGCATTAGGAGGTGAAATCCCCAAGGAAATAGGAGAACTTGAGAAACTGAAGCGTTTATATTTGATTAATAATGGCATGACAGGAGAAGTACCTGTGGAATTGGGGCAGCTTCCCTCTCTTTTATTAATAGATTTAAGTCATAACCACTTCTATGGCACTGTCCCACTAACTCTTTTAGAAAATAAAAATAGAGAAGTTACTTTGAATTATAATGATTTTACGGTGTTACCGTGGGATAGTTGGTTGGATGACAAATTTATTATCCCAAGCATACAGTACAATAGATTGTTGGGCAAAGTTCCTGAGAATGTTCGGAATACTGAAAAATGGAAACATAACAAATGGTTAGTTGATATGCAACAAGAAGGCTACGGATACATTGAATAAATAAGAAATTGTAGAACTTAAAATTAATATTTATGATAAAAAAACTAATTGGTATAGCATTATTAACTTTTGTGATTAGTGCATGTCGTAATGTGGAGGATTCTTTGTTAGAAACGCCTGTAAATCCGATACAAGAATCAAGATTAATTGCGTATCCGAAGAAAAGTGATTTGGGTAATATGACAAGAAGCGAAACTGTAGGCTTAGATTGGGAGAATTGGGAAACTGTCGCTTTAGCTTCCGGAGTGTTAGTAGCTCCTCCATGGGCGAATAACCCTGTCGCATCAGATATTCCAGAGGAAATTCGTAAAGACATTAAAGCCACAGATGGCTGGGATTTGATTGTTCATACAGTAAATGGCTATGGTGAACAGGGATTAAATTATCTTATTTTCCATAATAAATTTACGGGAATATTAAAGGTTTTTTATTATTTGGAACAAAGTGGTGCACAGCTTCAGAATACGGCAATCTGGAAAATACATTTCGAATCTCCTCAATCTTTATTGGCATTTGCTTCTGATTATGCGGGAGACGCAACAAAAGATAGTCCGTCTGATCTTTATCTCGGAAACATCACTAACAACTCTGCAAAAGGCTATTCCATCGGCTGGAATTGTTTTCAATTTGAGTTAGCTTATGATCCTGATTTTATCACAGGAAGTTTGCAGTTTATTCCGGAATCTATGACAACTGCGGATATAACTTTAGAAGGTAATTTCGAATCGGAAACGAATGGGTTGATTATATCTATCACAAATTCTAATTCATTGAGCGGGACGATAGAAGGTGTTGCCAAAATGGGAGGAAATGCAGCTGAAAAATGGGTGACGAAACAGGTTACCAGCGGAGCTTTTAAAAAAATAAGTTCACTTGTTGCAGGTGGAGTAAAAGGCATTGTAAAATCAGGAGTAAGTAAACTATTAGGCTCTTTTATAGGAGGTTTTAATTCTGCTAAAGAAACAACCCAGCAAGTTCAGTTAAAGACAAATGGAACTGTCAAATTGAAAGGTAATATAACCAGCATTCAATCGGGAATGATAGCTCCGATCTCTTTCTATATATCAAAAGAGAACGTAGGGACATTGGGTGTGTGGGGAGCAGTGAAAAAGCCTGTTATTTATCTGAGTCCATTAGCTATCTATGAAGAAGAAGATAAGCCATATGAGTTTTCATATATATACCAGTTGGAGGGTTTGGAAAGCTATGATATACAAACAATTGTCAATCCTGAACTATTGCCTTATGTGACAGACTATAAATTTCATTATGATATATATCAGGATAATGATGTATCAATAGGGCATGCATTAGGAAATGACTCAGGAGATAATTTTTGTTTTGAAATGAGTTCTCTATATAATTTATACGAGGATATTTATTCTATAACATCTTGCAGAGTACCTATAATGTATAAGAATCTTTTTGGAGACCTTTTGCCTCCGTATGGAACGCTAGCTCCTTATAAGATTTATCTTCCTGATGCTCCGCTGGGAGAAACAGTTGGTCCTAAAAGAACATTTGATTTGACCTCGCATTTTATAGTGGTTGTTACCTTAACTCTTGAAACAAATATAAACGGTGTACAAAATACTGTAGTAAGTAATCAAACCTTTATTCCCGATGTGAAATGGAATCCTATATCATTAGAATCATTAAAAGGGAAATATTACCCACATGTAGATAAATAACGTGAGTTCGATATAATATAAAATAATCTAAGTTTTCTGTCATTGATAAAGTTAAGATCAAGGGTGTTTTTTCTTTTAAAAGAAACAATATGCTACTATAGCTGATTAAGACAAATGCGATAAAATGATTGAATGACCTATGCTTCAAATGTTCTATCTATGCAATGTTTTTGAGTTCATTATTTACCGTCTCAATCAATGCCCTCTTTCTCTTAATAGAGCTTGTCAGCTATATTCACTAGCATAGTCCTTTTCGTAAAACTCACTATGTTAAGTGGAAAACTTATGGGATAGGAGTAAATAAAAATATCCGGAAGGTTGCCGTTACTGTGGAGCATTAACGTTGTTTCCGGATATTTTAATTTCTTGTTGATTGTTTATTTTAATGTATTGATACTTTCCACGTATTTGCATACTCATCCAGTACGCGCTTGATACTTTGTCCTATTTTTACGTAATCGGCTTCGTTCAGATTGGCGAGCGAAACACGGACACTCCATTTCGGTCCGGCAAATCCGCCGCCGTTCAGCAGGACGAGCGAAGTCTCGTTGGCAAGACGGAAAACAACGTCGAGCGGATTGTAGGTCTTTTGCAGATAGTCTACAAATTCGTCACCGTAGAATTTCTTCGCCCATACCAGCATGTCGATTTCCGAATAGTACCCGGCACGTAGAGGATCTTCTATCAGCGTGAAGCCGGTGTTGTCCCAGAGTGCATGCAGGCGACGGTGGATGATTTCCTGCATCTTTGCCTTGTACCGGTCTTCCTTGTCGAGAAGGGAGAAGGCGGCGAACAGGCTCATCTGCATTTGCTGGGGCAGCGAGAGTCCTGCGGTATGGTTCAGTGCAATCTGTCGGCTGTCGGCCACCATGCGGTCAATAAACTTCATCTTCTCGGGATGTAAACTGAGGCTTGCATAACGCTTGTTTAAGATTGCTGTTTGCTCCTCCGACAGGCGGGCAATCATTTTGTCGTAGATGTTGTCTTCGTGTAGGGCTATCACTGCATTTCTCCATCCTGTGGCTCCGAAATACTTGGAGAAGGAGTAGACGCAGAGTGTATTATGCGGCAACTCCGCCATCAACGAACGGAAGTGAGGTATGAATGTTCCGTACACATCGTCCGTAATGATCATCAGATTCGGATTGTCATTCTTTACGATGTTGACAATACGTGCGGCAGTCTCCGGACTCAGCGCGTAACTGGGCGGATTGCTCGGATTGGTGATGAACAACGCTTTTATCTGCGGATTTTTCAGTTTATCGATATCTTCATCTTTATATTGCCAGGTGTGCAGCCCGTCCGGTGTCATCTGATCGGCAGATATTTCGGTAACATCGAACTGATAGCGGCGTAATTCCGGGATCTCGATGTAAGGCGTGAAGACAGGAATCATCAGGGCGATGGAATCCCCTTGATTCAACAGGAAGTTTTCCTGCAATGAATCGAATACATAGCACATGGCAGCCGTTCCGCCTTCGGTAGCGAAAAGGTCGAATGTGCCTTTAGGGGGACGGCGGTCGCACATTTCCTGTGCCAGATAATCCTGTACGATCAGTTCGGTGAAGTGCAGGATACGGTCGGGGACAGGATACTGGTCGCCGATGACCGATTCCGCCCATTCATGAACCAGTCTGTCCGGATCGGCTGCGTGCTCCATCAGCATATAATTATAGGTTTCTTTCAGTAACCTGACTCCGGCTTCTTTCTCGTTCTCTTTGAGGAAAGCCTCAAAGCGGGCGGCTATTCCTTCCTGTTGTGGGATGCCTGCAATTCCTTCTTCCAGGGATTGGACACGGCGACATTCGCAAAGTCCGAATTTTCCTAACAGGAAGAATGCTTCACGCGGTTCGGTCGCAATCCAGTTCGGGTTGCCTCGTCCTGCGTTCAGCATGGTATGGGCCATTTTCTTGATACTCTCGTCAGCCATTTCGATGAGCTTGTTTTTAAGTTCGAAAGGGCTGATCGTTTCCATCTTTTTGGCAAAGTTCTTGGTGATAGCTGTGCCAGTTGTTTTCTTTTCCATAATGGTTCTTATTGTTTTGATACTTAATTTTGATTTCCTATACATTCATTATACTGACATTTACATGAGCAATACGATGGCTACTCCCCAGATAATCAGTAGTGTATTACCGACTGCATACGTCACGGTGTATCCTAACGCGGGAGTGTCGCTTCCCAATGCATCCTGAATAGCTCCCAGGGCGGCAGTAGTCGTACGTGCTCCAGCTGTACATCCCAGTGTGAGGGCAGGGTGGAACTTGAACAGATATCTTCCCATCAGCAGTCCGCTGAGAAGAGGGATGGCGGTTGCCAGTGCACCGACGATAAACAGGCTGAATCCTACTTCCTTGAAACCGGTCACGAAACTAGGTCCGGCAGCGATGCCGACAACAGCGATAAACATATTCAATCCCACATTATTCAATACCCACAACGAAGGTTCGGGGATACCGCCAAAGGTCGGATGTTTGCTGCGCAGCCAGCCGAATACGAGTCCTGCGATCAAGGCACCTCCACTGGTGGACAGGCTGATCGGGATACCTCCCAAATGTATGGCCAGTGCACCGACCAGACCACCGATAAGGATACCCAGGCCGACAAAGATCATATCTGTCTGGTTGGTAGGGCGGTCAATGTAACCCATTTGCTTGGCAGCCGTTTCCACTTCGAACTTTGTTCCGGTCAGTTCAAGGATATCACCGGAGTCGATCACTGTCTGCGCAAGTACCGGAATGTTGATTCCTGCCCGCTTGATGCTGCGGATACTGACTCCATGCATGAATTTCTGTGCGCGGACGGTAGAGACTTTTTCTCCGGCGAACGTACGGTGAGTAACCATGACGGGAAGCGTCTCTGCCGGAAAGTCGAGCAGTTGGGCATCGATCACTTCCGGACCGATCCAGTCTTCTTCGCCGATGGCGTATTCACGGCGACCGCTCAGTACCACTTCATCGCCCGGCTGTAGAAGCATCTCCGGAGTAACCTCTTCTATGACGCCTTTTTGCCGCACCCGTTCTACAAACAGTCGCTTATCGTTTTCTATCAGATACTTTTCCAGTTCGCTGACAGTCTTTCCTTTGCCAAACCATTTGTTCTCAATTTTATAAGCACGGAATACGACGGGGCGGAGAGCAGTATAAAATCCCGGTTCATCAGCTTCCGAAGTACCCATTTTGGCTTCCAGCTCTTTACAGTCAGCTTTCACTTTGTCCAGTCCGCCCAGCATTTTAGGACCGAGTGAAGCGAGAATCCATGCGGAGCCTGCCGTGCCGAAAATATAAGTCACAGCGTATGCTACAGGAATGGCATTGATAAATGTCGCTTTCTGTGCATCGCTGATACTTAACTGATTGATCGTGTCACTTGCTACACCGATAACTGCGGAGATGGTCTGTGAGCCTGCCAGCAATCCGGCAGCTTCGCCTACGTGGTAGCCCATGATTTTGGCAAGTATCCATGGGGCGATGAGGCTGACAAAGCACATCAGGACGGCAAATCCTACTTGCGGCAATCCGTCTTTCTTCAATCCGCGAAAGAATTGCGGACCTACTTTGTAGCCCACAGCGAATAAAAACAGTAGAAAAAAGACAGCTTTCATCGGGCCGTCTACACTAATGTTCAACTGTCCCACCAGCACTCCGACCAGAAGGACGCTCGTCACTGTACCTAATGAAAATTTTCCTATTTTGAATCTGCCCAGCCAGAAGCCGGCGAATAAGGTAAGAAAAATGGCGAGTTCAGGGTGATCCCTTAATTGGTTAATAATCCATTCCATATATGTTGTTCTTGTTTAGGTTATGTCAATAACAACAGTTCTTGTACGGAAAGAGTTTAGAAGAGTATGTTCGTTATCGTCATAGTTTATAAATATTTTAGGTAGGATTATGTGGATTACACGGTTTTAGGAATTGAGTAATTGAAAACCGTGCAGAAGTAATGAGAGAAATCAGAGAAAGCTTTAAATTTCTCAGTTTCGCTTTTTTGTTATACTTTTGTCACTTCAAATAAAACTAATCATATTCTGTATGAAATCAGACATAGAAATAGCTCGCAGTGTCGAGTTGAAAAAGATCAAGCAAGTTGCCGAAAGCATCGGAATCCCTCGTGAAGAAGTCGAAAATTATGGTCGCTACATCGCGAAGATTCCCGAACAACTGATCGACGAGGAGAAAGTGAAGAAAAGTAACCTTGTCCTGGTAACTGCCATCACAGCGACAAAGGCGGGTATCGGCAAAACTACAGTATCTATCGGTCTCGCCCTGGGACTGAACAAAATCGGAAAGAAGGCGATTGTCGCTTTGCGCGAGCCGTCTCTCGGTCCTTGCTTCGGTATGAAGGGAGGAGCAGCGGGTGGGGGATATGCACAGGTGCTTCCGATGGAGAAGATCAACCTTCATTTTACGGGAGACTTTCATGCGATTACTTCCGCGCATAACATGATTTCTGCTTTGCTCGATAATTATCTTTATCAGAATCAGGCGAAAGGTTTCGGATTGAAAGAAATTCTCTGGCGTCGGGTGCTCGACGTGAACGACCGTTCGTTGCGCAGCATCGTAGTCGGACTCGGACCCAAGTCGAACGGCATCACGCAGGAGTCAGGCTTCGATATTACTCCGGCTTCGGAAATTATGGCCATTCTCTGCCTTTCCAAAGATGTGGAAGACTTGCGCCGCCGCATTGAAAATATTCTGCTTGGTTTTACATATGATGACCAGCCTTTTACGGTGAAAGATCTCGGAGTGGCGGGAGCTATCACGGTATTGCTGAAAGACGCCATCCATCCGAATCTGGTGCAGACGACCGAAGGTACCGCCGCTTTCGTACACGGCGGACCGTTTGCCAATATCGCTCATGGCTGTAACTCTATTCTTGCCACCAAACTGGCAATGTCATTCGGTGACTATGTGATCACGGAAGCCGGATTCGGCGCAGACCTCGGTGCTGAAAAGTTCTATAACATCAAATGCCGCAAAAGCGGACTCCAGCCCAAACTGACTGTGATTGTCGCTACGGCGCAAGGACTGAAGATGCACGGTGGTGTCAGTCTCGACCGCATCAAGGAACCGAACATGGAAGGACTGAAAGAAGGATTGCGCAATCTGGATAAACATATTCGTAATCTTCGCTCCTTCGGACAGACGGTAGTGGTTGCTTTCAATAAGTTTGCCACCGACACGGACGAGGAAATGGAAATGCTGCGCGAGCACTGCGAACAGTTGGGGGTAGGTTACGCCATCAATAATGCGTTCAGCGAAGGTGGTGATGGAGCGGTAGATATGGCCCGCCTCGTAGTCGATACGATAGAAAATAATCCGTCCGAACCTTTGCGTTATACGTATAAAGAAGAAGACAGCATACAGCAGAAGATTGAGAAAGTGGCTACCAACCTTTATGGAGCCAGCGTCATTACGTACAGCAGCATCGCCCGCAACCGCATCAAGCTGATTGAGAAAATGGGAATCACTCATTATCCGGTTTGTATTGCCAAGACACAATACTCTTTTTCTGCCGATCCGAAGATTTATGGCGCCGTGAATAATTTCGAGTTCCATATCAAGGATATAGTGATTAATAACGGTGCCGAAATGATTGTAGCGATTGCAGGAGAAATCCTTCGTATGCCGGGATTGCCCAAAGAACCGCAAGCGTTGCATATCGACATTGTAGATGGTGAAATTGAAGGACTGAGCTGATTTTTACTATTTCATTTAGTATATTTCTGTACTGTCAATCATCCAATATAAATCCCCGTCTTTCCACTTCTGATAGTTTGGGAAGACGGGGATGATTGTATATAGAGTCCAGTGTACCGGTATGTTGACCTTGTCTGATACACTGTACGATTGAAGTCGCTGCTTTCCGGAAGAGTATAGTGCGTATTTCAATTTCTCTTTTTGTAGTAAGAAAACATCTTTTCGAGCAGATAGTTTGTCTGATTCTGTTAATAAATAAAAAAGAAAAGCCTGTTTTCTTCACAGAAAGCAGGCTTATAAAATTCAAAAGAAATTCTTTATGAAATGTTGAACACAAATGCTGCTAATTCACATTACCGGCATTTGGTTACTCAAAGAAAGAAATCTTAATCAGCAAAAAGAGGATATTTCTTCATTGTCTCATTGACACGTGCACGTACTTGTGCGATCACCTCTTCATTTTCCACGTTAGACAGAACTGTTTCGATCATTTCGGCAATTTCGATCATCAGGTCCTCTTTTGCACCACGAGTAGTGATAGCAGGAGTACCCAGACGGATACCGGAAGTCTGGAAAGCAGAACGGCTGTCAAACGGAACCATGTTCTTATTAACGGTAATATCAGCAGAAACTAATGCTTTTTCTGCCACTTTACCTGTCAGATCAGGGTATTTGCTGCGCAGGTCAACCAACATGGAGTGATTGTCCGTACCACCGGAAACGATTGTAAAACCACGGTCTATCAAAGCCTGTGCCAGTACGGCAGCATTCTTTTGTACCTGTTTTGCATATTCTTTGTATTCCGGTTGCAGGATTTCGCCGAAAGCTACAGCTTTGGCAGCGATTACGTGTTCCAATGGTCCGCCCTGTACGCCGGGGAATACAGCTGAATCTAGTAACTGAGACATCATTTTGATCTCACCCTTCGGAGTTTTCTTTCCCCATGGATTAGGGAAGTCTTTGCCCATCAGGATAACACCGCCACGAGGTCCGCGAAGTGTTTTATGTGTAGTAGAAGTGACGATGTGTGCATATTTAACCGGGTTTTCCAACAGTCCGGCAGCAATCAGACCCGCAGGGTGAGCCATGTCGATCATCAGGATAGCGCCTACTTTGTCTGCGATTTCACGCATACGTTTGTAGTCCCATTCGCGGGAATAAGCAGAACCGCCGCCGATAATCATTTTTGGTTTTTCGCGTAAAGCAACTTCTTCCATCTGGTCGTAGTCTACGCGGCCGGTTTCCTGATTCAGATTGTATTCGCAAGGAGTGTAGATAATGCCGGAAGTGTTTACTAATGAACCGTGAGAAAGGTGTCCGCCGTGTGCGAGGTTTAATCCCATGAATTTGTCGCCCGGATTCAATACAGCCAGAAATACTGCTGCATTGGCTTGTGCTCCTGAATGCGGTTGTACGTTTGCCCATTCGGCACCGAAGATTTCTTTCAGGCGGTCGATAGCGATTTGTTCGCTTTGGTCAACTACTTCACAACCTCCGTAGTAACGTTTGCCCGGATAACCTTCTGCGTACTTGTTAGTCAGGCAAGAACCCATTGCCTGCATTACCTGGTCACTTACAAAGTTTTCAGATGCAATCAGCTCGATACCTTTCAGCTGACGTTGGTGCTCTTTTTCGATGATGTCGAAAATTAAGTCGTCTCTTTTCATTCTTTTATAATAAGATTAAATTTCTAATTCGAGATACCTTATTTTAAGCGTACAAAGTTAATGAAAATAAATAAAAAAAGAAGGAAGTACAAGAAAAATGTTAGTCAAAAATGGAATTTGGTAGAAAATGGTCAGAAGATAAAACCGAGCGAAAAACTCAAGGCGCTGTCGCGGCGGTCGAATATAATCCGGCTGATTCCTGTGCTGCCGTCCGAGTTGATATTGTCATAGGTAATAGACTTGGAGATATTTCCAATTCCCTGCTCGTAGCGGAAATCAAAGAAAATACGGGAAATATTGACTCCCACGCCAATCACTGCACTTATATTAAACGGATAAAGTTTCTCATGGATACCTTTCTGGTCGAAATTGCTGAAAGTTATTTCGTTCTTCTTTCCCCATAAATAACGGAGCTTGGGACCGGCAAAGATAGACATTCCGTAAGGACCTTTCTTCACTACGTTATAGCCATACAGAACAGGAAAGTCAATACTGTGCAATACAGATTGAACCGAAGCATAATCCGGCTCGATAGCCGGATGTTGAGAACCCAGTTTATCGAATGTAATCTCGCATTTGGTTACATTGTATGACACTTCCGGTTGGATATAATGTTTCTTCATATTGATACGCATGAAGAGAGCACCGAAATAGCCGATTTTATAATTATTCTGCACCTCGTCGATAGTCACATCTTTGATTTTCAACTCGGAAACCATAAACATGGAGGAATTGAACCCTGCCCTGACACCGAAGTTTATTTTCTTCGTATTGGGACGGTCCACCTTGTCTGCGGTATTCCGATTCTGCCCGAAAACCGTACCGGCTACCATCATCAAACCGAAAAATAGTATTTTACGCAGCATATTCATGGTTATACAATCCTTTGTCTTTATGATTTTTTCTTTTCAACACTCCAACCGAATTTTCCGATTTTTTCTCCCAGACCATAGTATCCTCCGTGAACATATACCAGAGGATTAGCTTCCGCCAGTTCGAGCTTCCCAGTCTCAGGATTCAGATTCCGGTCGTCGGCACGTACATTTACTACATCTGCTATAAACATATCATGCGAACCGAGAGATACGATCTCTTTTACGCGGCATTCGATGCAGAGGGGAGATTCCTCAATCAAAGGCGCACTGACTACGGTGCACTGCCCCGGGGTTAGCTTCATCTCGTCAAACTTATGATAATCGCGTCCTGAACGAACGCCGCACCAGTCGGTGGCGAAAGCCATGTCTTTTGTCGTCAGATTAATGACAAACTCCATATTCCGCTTGATAATCTCATAAGAATGTCGTTCCGGGCGTACGGATATATAGCACATGGGCGGGTTTGTGCAAATCGTACCCGTCCATGCTACAGTGATAATATTATATTCACTTTCTTCTTTTCCGCAACTGACCAGCACAGCCGGCAGCGGATAAATCATCGTTCCTGGTTTCCAGTCCTGTTTCACTTCTTTATTGGAAAAATGAAAATTAAAGAATGGTGATTTCCTCACGTTTCTGTTCCTTCTCGCAATAATGGCATTTTACGATGCAATTATCCTTGTCCGTCACATGGAATAACGTAGCCATTGGCTCATTGTTCGTGATACATTTCGGGTTCGCGCATTTCACGATTCCGCGAAGTTCATCCGGCATTCTTACTTCTTTCTTTTCCACTACCTCGTAGTCGCGGATAATGTTCAGTTTCACATTCGGAGCCACAACCGAAATACGGTTGATTTCTTCATCGCAGAAAAACTTGTCCGCGATCTTGATAATCCCCTTCTTTCCCAGCTTCTTGCTGTCGAGGTTGAAACCGATAGTGATATTGCTTGTCATTTGCTCCACGCCGAGCAGTTGCACTACGGTAAAGAGCTTTTCAGAAGGAATATGGTCAATCACTGTCCCGTTTTTCAGGGCAGCTACTTGCAATGCTTGTTTAT
>OLIT01002343.1_pt1 | contig 14031 bp, 10 predicted proteins | sample 1601341 | NCBI WGS metagenome assembly OLIT01 (sample SAMEA2452121, study PRJEB22498) | human gut metagenome | biome: human feces; feature: human gut; material: feces | place: Australia | collected 2012
ATGTTGGTATTGAGGAACAGGAAGATGACGGCGAGCCGTTTGAAGAGAAAATGGGGCGTTTGACTTCTGAACTTTCTGAGCTTTTCGCAAAGTCCCATGAATTTGAGGCGCAGATCAAAGAACGACTGGGGGCGATTGGGTATGACATCTGAGTGGAGGACAATTCGCGCTGCCGACTTTATTGACTTTAATCCTCGCTTGAGCCTCAAAAAGGGTGACATTGCAACGAAGGTTGCAATGGACAAATTAAAGCCGTTCACGAAAAAGATTCCAGAGACGGAAAAAGCCGAGTTTAACGGCGGAGCTAAGTTTTGCAACGGGGACACCGTTATGGCAAGGATCACTCCATGCCTTGAAAACGGAAAAACCGCTTATGTTGATATGCTTGATGATGGCGAAATTGGCTTTGGCTCAACGGAGTTTATTGTGATGAGAGCAAAAACGGGAATCAGCGATCCGCAATTTGTTTATTACACAGCAATAAACCCGGTTTTCCGTAATGTAGCTATAAAGTCTATGGTTGGATCTTCTGGAAGGCAGCGAGTTCAACAAAGCGTTCTCGAAGAGCTTGAATTGTCAGTGCCAGACTTGGACGAGCAGAGACGCATCGGAGATTTCCTTGCAAGGATTGACGAAAAGATTGCGCTTAACGATAGGATAAACGATAATTTAGCGGCTTAGAGCTGGACAGCGGAGACATCAATCTCGCCGGACATCAACTTTGGTAGCAGTTCATCCCTAAGTACAGCCAGCTTACGACCCTCAATCCGGTTCGAGATTATCAGCTCAAAAATGGGCTGCATGATAGAGGTGAGACTTGTATAATCTTCTTCGCAAGGAATTAAGACCTCTGCTTTGGCAAGTTCCTCACGTTTGATATGCCCCATTGTTGTTGCCTTATCAGCAGCGATTGCAATAAAACGGGCAAGGTGGTGAGCCGTCCACAGGTAGTAAAACCACTTGTCATAGATGTCTGATGTAACCTTGAAAAGGTGCTGATTCAATCCGCAAGTTCCCCCGCACCATATATCAACAAGTAGACTTCCAGACCAAGAGAAGATGACATCGCCATCGTGAATGATGTATTCTGGTTTGATTCTCAAGGAGCAGAGTTCACTACTATCATCACATGAACCTTGGCGGAGTTCCTTGATCTTCAATACTGGAAGACCTATTTCATTCCCCTGAGGACGGAACTTCTGCATGGCAAGTCCATTCAAGTAATTGGCGATGTCTAAGAGATTGCCTTTTCTCCATCCAGCAGGGATGGCATCAATATTGATAAAATGGTTGTCAAAGATAGCTTTGGCTTGAGCGTATAAATTATCGTTTACCGTCTGAATAACTCTCACCAGTGGCGAGAGTTTTACAAAAGGGACTGCCACTGAATGTCGTTCTCTTACCTCGAAAGGAGACACGACAATGACAGAACAACTCATCACGGAGATACAGCGAAAAATGCTGCCGTATCTCAACAACGAACAGCTCATGCACCTTCGGGATGCATTGGCTGAGACATTGGAAGGGGCAACGATCACCTATGATAGTGGCTCAATTCCAGCAGAAGAAACAGATGCAGTCGAAGCATTTATCACGGCAAAACGGATCGAAGGCTGCTCAGAGAAAACCCTGAGCTACTACCGGAAGACGATTGAATCTCTGATTGCCGGAGTTGGAAAGGCTGTGCAACAGGTCACCACAGATGATTTGCGCCGTTATCTAACCAACTATCAGGTTCAGCGCAGGTCGAGTAAAGTGACCATAGACAACATCCGCCGGATCCTGTCCAGTTTCTTCTCTTGGCTTGAGGATGAGGACTTCATCGTGAAAAGTCCGGTACGCCGGATTCACAAAGTTAAAACCGCAAAGGTTGTTAAGGACACCTACACCGATGAAGCGTTGGAGCTGATGCGCGACAACTGTACAACGGCGCGTGATTTGGCTATGGTTGATCTTCTGGCTTCGTCCGGAATGCGTGTTGGAGAACTGGTCACGCTAAACCGCGAAGACATCAACTTCAACGAACGCGAATGCGTGGTTATCGGCAAGGGCAATAAGGAACGATTGGTCTACTTCGATGCAAGGACGAAGATTCACCTTCAAAACTATCTTGAGGGCAGAACAGATGAAAATCCCGCATTGTTCGTTTCGCTAAAAGCCCCGTTTGACCGGCTGATGATCGGCGGTGTGGAGACACGTCTTCGGGAGCTGGGAAAGCGTCTGAATATCCCGAAGGTTCACCCTCACAAGTTCAGGCGCACACTGGCTACTACTGCCATAGACAAAGGAATGCCCATAGAGCAAGTCCAGCAGCTCTTAGGGCATCAGAAAATCGACACCACCATGCACTATGCAATGGTGAAACAGCAGAATGTGAAGCTGGCACATAGAAAATACATCGGTTAGGATGGTGGGTAGTATGAATGGAACAATATATATGCCCGTTGGTGAAGTTTGTTCGTCTATTTCGGACACTTATCGCGAAAAAAAGAATATGGTGACGCTTATCAATACCTCGGACGTTTTAGAGGGTAGAGTTCTCAACCACGAACGAGTTCCAAACTCCAATTTGAAAGGGCAGTTCAAGAAGACTTTTCAGCGAGACGATATTTTATATAGCGAGATCCGTCCACAGAACAGGCGGTTTGCCTATGTGGATTTTTCGCCCATAGACTATATCGCTTCAACTAAACTGATGGTAATTCGTGCAAAAAAGGATGTGGTATCTCCTAAGTACCTATACTATTTCTTGAAGAATAGTTCCACAGTTGCAGAACTTCAACTGTTAGCTGAAACGCGATCTGGCACATTCCCTCAGATTACATTTTCCGAAGTTGCCAATTTGACCATACCCGTTCCTTCGCTTGCTGTACAAGAAGTTATCGTACAAACGATGCAATGCCTCGAAGATAAGATCACCTGCAACGAGCAGATAAACGATAATTTAGAGCAGCAAGCTCAATCCTATTTTCAAGAATTATTTGTTGATAATGCTGATCCAGAATGGGCTATCGGAACAATTAGCGATCTTGGTACTGTTGTTGGAGGCAGTACACCTTCAAAAGCTAAACCTGAGTATTACACGGAGTCCGGTATAGCATGGATAACCCCGAAAGATTTATCTATCAACAAGTCGAAGTTCGTTTCTCATGGTGAGAATGACATAACTGAACTTGGTTTGAAGAACAGCAGCGCAGCAATCATGCCAGAAGGAACAGTGTTGTTCTCATCTCGTGCGCCAATAGGTTATATTGCTATCGCCGCTGGTGAAGTAACAACAAATCAAGGCTTCAAATCAGTTGTGCCTAAGCCGGAAATTGGAACACCATTTGTTTACTTCTTCTTGAAAAACACTCTCCCGGTTATTGAGGGCATAGCATCCGGGTCAACATTCAAAGAAGTATCTGGCAGCACTATGAAAAATGTCCCGGCGGTTATTCCTGACGCTGAAACTCTTGCCAAATTCAGCGACTTTTGCGCTCCTATCTTTGCACAGCAACGTATTTTGGAAGAGCAGAATCAATCGCTTGCGACATTGAGAGATAATCTTCTGCCGAAGCTCATGTCCGGCGAGATCGATGTCTCTGCCGTCCAGCTCTAAGCCGCTAAATTATCGTTTACGCTAGGAGGGATAAGATGAAATACTGCTTTTACTACGATGAGTCTGAGCATAGCAGGGTCATCAATCTCTCAACCGTTACTGGTGAGACATATTATGATGGTTTTCTGGCAGCTATTATCGGGTGGCGCAGCGATCACGAAACAGCTTTTGAACAGCGTTATCATGCTTTTGAAGAAAAATACGCTGATAGGAAGAAAAAAGGAGAGCTGAAAAGCGGAACGATAAAGCCGAAGCAGTTAGTTCATGGATTTGCCTCTCTCAACGAAGCAAATGTAAAGCTGCTTGGAGATTTCTTCTCCATCTTTGATGAGAACAGCTATATCTATCTGTTCTGTGCAAGCAAAATCGAATACGTTATCACCCAGATTTTCAAAGGCTATCGCAATAGCGTCTTCTTTGATATGGACGCTGCACGCTACTCAATAGTCAAAGCGATAGTTACATACCGACCCACAGAGGTAATTGAAAGCCTGTATAAAAGTCCAGCGGAGTTTGTAGCTGCGTTAATGACATTCTTGACGAACCGGATTAGGCGTAACAAAGAAAACCGCGAATTGAAGGCGCAGGAAAACACGGCATTTGAAGCCGTCCTTTATGTCCTGAATAACGTCGATGTTCCGCAGTCCCTCACTTGGGACTACCATTCGCAGTTTGTCGGGTTTGGAAATTTCCTGAGCAGCAAGGGCATTCTTGATTATTCAGTCTTGCTTGACAAGGAAGGTGAAGCAGGAGCCGAAAGCAAAACTCTCATTGCCGCGAAAGAAGCCAGTTTGAAGAATTGCGAAGAGGCAGACTCGATAGACCACTTTGGAATTAGAATGGCTGATATGCTGGTAGGAATTATCGGCAAACTGATGAAATCGCTATACCATTCCTTGACACCGACGCAGGACAGTCCCCGCATTGCGAAGACTCTTCTTAGCAAAGAATGGTTCAGACTAACCGATGGGCAGTTACAGCTATACAAGCAGCTTTATCATATCGTGTTCGAGATCAACAATGATTGGTATAAGGTCTATGCCGGTAATTATTCAGATGACCTTGTTAGCTTTTTGGGACTGCTGGATTTCATGAATCATTTCAATTCAGCTAAAGACATCGAACAAGACTTTGATATGCAACCGGAGTATTGTAATAGCTGCATCTGCCAAAGACTTGAAACCCATTTTGAGCAGATGAAAAACAAGCTGCCTGTTGAGCCGGTGAAAGATCAAGAAAAGGATTTTTTTAGGAATCGACGCGGCGCAAAAGTTTATCACGATGTAGACAGACAACCCATTCTGGAACTCACCAAAGGAAAAAACGCCTTTGTAGTTCTTTCTGTCGGTATTGCAAAGGGCGGCATCCCATTAGTCACTGTTGAGGCATCACCTGAAAATCTATGTTATAGGCTGCCTGTACAGTTGAACGAATGGGCAATGACGCTGGTTTCAATGGCAAATACAGGAGAAGATTTATTTCCTGCTGAGGTAATCTTCACAAAAGCTGAAAACCGCATCTATGCGGATATTATGTAGAGGGAGTTGAGTACAAATGTCGGGCTATTTTACCGAATCAAATTATGAGAATGCCGTCTTGCAGCTTCTCAATGAGGATCTTGGATATACCTATGTCTATGGACCAGATGTGGAGCGCGATTATCACTCTCCGCTTTATGAGGATTTCCTGCTGCCCTCTTTGCAGCGAATCAACAAAAACTTGCCAATGGATGCTCTGACGGAGGCAATCTATAAGCTCAAGAACTTTGAAACCGGAACGCTTTTGCAGAAGAACATGGTCTTTATGGACTACCTCCAAAACGGAGTCCCGGTAAAATACTATGACAAGGGTGAAGAACGCTCTACCCTTGTTTACCTTGTAGACTTCAAAAATCCTGCCAGTAACGAGTTCACAGTTGCGAATCAATGGACTTTCATTGAGAACTCCGAAAAAAGACCAGATGTGATTCTCTTTGTCAATGGTCTCCCACTCGTCATTGTGGAGTTGAAGTCTCCGTCCCGCGAAGAAACCGATGCTTCCGCAGCATACCGCCAGCTCCGGAACTATATGTATGAGATCCCCTCTATGTTCATTTATAATGCGGTATGTGTCATGAGCGACTTGACCACTTCAAAGGCTGGTACAATCACGTCCGGCGAAGACCGCTTTATGGAGTGGAAAACAACAGACGGCAGCTATGAGAATACGCAACACGCATCATTTGACACATTCTTTGTAGGACTGTTTGAGAAGACCCGCTTCCTTGACATCGTGAAAAACTTCATCTGCTTTAATGTGGATGGACAGAATACTTTCAAGATACTCGCCGGGTATCATCAGTATTTCGCAGTCAAAAAGGCGATTGAGTCTACAAAACACGCAACCGTGACGGACGGTAAGGGTGGCGTCTTCTGGCATACACAGGGCAGCGGAAAATCGTTGTCTATGGTCTTCTATGCTCATTATCTGCAAGAAGCGTTAGAAAGCCCCACTATCGTTGTCATTACCGACCGTAACGATCTGGACGACCAGCTTTACGGACAATTCGCCCGCTGCAAGGACTTCCTCCGGCAAACGCCGCAGCACGCTGAGAGCCGCAAGAATCTGAAAGAACTGCTTGCAAACAGACAGGCAAACGGCATAATCTTCACGACCATGCAGAAGTTTGAAGAAAGCAACGAAGCTCTTTCGGAGCGTCGGAACATTATCGTGATGGCTGATGAAGCGCATCGTGGGCAATATGGTCTCAATGAGAAGGTTGTGGTCAAGCAGAAGGACAACGGCGAAGTCGAGGCGAAAACCGTTATCGGCACTGCCCGCATTATAAGAGACACGCTTCCTAATGCGACCTACATTGGATTCACCGGAACACCGATCTCCACAAAAGACCGCAGTACACGAGAGGTCTTCGGTGATTACATCGACATCTATGATATGACACAGGCAGTTGAAGATGGCGCGACCAGACCCGTCTACTACGAGAGCCGTGTGATTCACCTGAAACTCGACGAGAACACCCTCCATCTGATCGATAATGAGTATGACATTATGGCTGACAACGCCGATCCGTATGTCATTGAAAAGAGCAAAAAGGAACTTGGTCAGATGGAAGCAATCCTCGGTGCCGACCAGACGATCAATTCCTTGGTAAATGACATTCTTGATCATTACGAGAATTACCGTGAGAATATCCTAACCGGCAAGGCGATGATCGTTGCTTATTCGCGTCCCATAGCAATGAAGATTTATAAGCGCATTCTTGAGCTACGCCCAGCGTGGACGGAAAAGATTGCAGTGGTCATGACGCAAGGCAATAACGATCCCGAAGAATGGCGTGAGATTATCGGCAACAAAGCTCATAAGGACGATATGGCGCGGAAATTCAAAGACAACAACTCTCCGCTGAAAATCGCCATCGTCGTGGATATGTGGCTGACCGGCTTTGATGTTCCCTCCCTTGCTACGATGTATGTCTATAAGCCGATGGCTGGACACAACCTGATGCAAGCTATCGCCCGCGTCAATCGTGTCTTCAAAGATAAAGAAGGCGGTTTGGTTGTCGATTACGTCGGTATTGCGGCTGCACTGAAACAGGCAATGAACGACTATACTGCCAGAGACAAGAAGAACTATGGTGATACAGATGTAAGCAAGGCTGCATATCCGAAGTTCCTTGAAAAGCTCTCTATTTGCAGAGATTTGTTCCACGGATTCAGTTATGAGAAATTCATGACCGGAAGCGACCTCGACAGGGCGAAGCTCATCAGCGGCGGAGTGAACTTCATACTCGGCAAGAGTGTTGCAGAGTACGAGCTTCCCGGCCATGAGAAGACACAGAATGTGTTTATCAAAGAAGCCCTGCTTCTCAAGCAGGCACTTTCGCTGTGCAGCAGCTTGGTAGACGAGCAAACTCGCATGGAGGCAGCTTTCTTCGAGTCCGTAAGAACAATGACCGTGCGCTTGGTTTCAGGCGGTACCGGAAAGAAGTTTACGCTTCCGGAAGTAAATGAGCGCATTAACGAGCTTTTGAAGCACAGCATCAAGAGCGAAGGTGTTATCAACCTCTTCTCCGATGTCCAGACTGAGTTTTCGTTGTTCGATCCGAAGTTTCTTGAAGAAGTGGCAAACATGAAGGAGAAGAATCTTGCAGTCGAACTCTTGAAAAAACTGATTTCCGAACAGGTCTCTGTTTACCGTCGAACAAATATTGTCAAGTCTGAAAAGTTCTCCGAAATCATTCAGAGCGCAATGAACCGCTATTTGAACGGAATGCTCACCAACGAGGAAGTTATTCAAGAATTACTCAAGCTGGCGAAAGACATTGCCGCTGCTGCCGCCGAGGGTGAAAAACTCGGATTGACAGCGGACGAGCTTGCTTTCTATGATGCCCTCACAAAGCCGCAAGCAATCAAGGACTTTTACGAGCATGACGAGCTTATTGCTATCACGAAAGAACTGACAGATTTGCTTCGCAAAAACCAGACAATAGACTGGCAAAAGAAAGAGAGCGCAAGAGCTGGAATGCGCCGCCTGGTCAAAAGGTTGCTGAAAAAACACAAATATCCGCCAGAGGGTATGGATGATGCTGTCCAGACTGTCATGAGCCAGTGTGAGATGTGGACGGACAATGTAATGACCGCTTAACTCCCCTACGAGAAAGGAGTAGATCATGGGCAATTCAGTCATGTTGAATGGAATCGAATATGCCGGAGAACAGATTGCCTACAAAGACAGCACCTATGAGCTTGTGTCAAAGGTCGCTTACCTGATCGGCGTCCCGCTTCGTATTTTCCAAAATGAACACGAGCCGCCGAAGATAGAGATATACAACCGGCTTGAACAGGATAAAAATGCCCGTATCATTCGTAATCTATGTATCATCCGCACCGCCATTGAGCGCAACTACCGGAAAATAAATGACATCATGCGAATGGAGTATCGAGGGCTGCTTTCAATGCCAGAGATCATCCCGGCTTCCAGTATGCAGCAGCTTTCAAATGACGGAATCAGCTTTATAAAAAAGTCGAGTACAAAGCTCTGCCACCACATTATCGAGATCAACCGGCTGATTTCAGACCGCATTAACAACTGCAAAAGCCTCTTTCCAATCTGGATTAACTGGGCGTACATAAAAGAGCTGTTCATCATGCCAAACGGTTTGACAGAGGACGGAACGAAAGATGCTGCGGACATCTATTACGCAAGTCTCTCCTACTACCCCTATCAAATGTATATCAACTGGGTACCGATGGACGAGGGTAATGTCCTCTATAATGACAAGAAGTTTGCTACCCTGCTTTATCAATGGCATTGCGACGCCTTCACGGAATACAGTAAAGTCTCCGATGCAGGGGCTTTTGTAAAAAACAATATCTACGACTTCATAGATGACAGCGAGAAAACCGTATTGGTGGTGGACTGCGAAAACTCCGACCCGTACAAACTGTGTGCCACGCTCAAAAATCTTGATTATGAGGTCATGCAAAAGATTACGGCGATCATTCTCTTTGATGACGTACACACCGCTACGGCATGGCGGATTCTTGAAAACTACACCCGCATTCCCGTTGAGCATATCATGATTGAGCGGATCAAGCAGAACAAATCACTGGTAGACATCAAGCTCACCGCAAGAGCCTGTCAGGAACACTACCAGAAGCAAGTGGATTCCTTCGTCATTGTCTCAAGCGATTCCGACTACTGGGGGCTTATCTCTTCCTTGCCGGACGCCAGATTTCTTGTCATGATTGAGCGGGAAAAATGCGGACCGGATATGAAGGCAGCACTTGCAGAATCCGGGATATTCTACTGCTATCTGGATGACTTCTACTCCGGCAACAGCGAGGACATCAAGAAAAACGCACTGTTCAAGGAGATGTACCGCTGGATTGACAACTCCGTTCACCTGAACGTCAACGATATGTTTGATGCAGCTCTGCGAAACACGAGGATCGAAATGTCTCCCGCAGAGCGGCGGCAGTTCTATGAGAAGCACATCAGGCACATGACGCTGACCATCGACGAGAACGGAAACGTCAGCATTGAACTGAAACGCGGATAGCCTTGGTTTCTATTCCGGGAGGAATGTGGATGGACAACAGATTCTATTTTGGATTCAATACATCGGAGGAACGGAAAAAGCGCAGAAAAGCAGAGCTGTACTCCATGAGTGAGCAAGTCAGCACCTTCTTTTGGGATGAAGCCCCGCAGCATGGCTTGGAAATGCGTGAAGGGCAGCAGGATATGTCCTTTGAGATTGTGGACGCCCTCATAAACGATCAGCATTTTGCGATTGAAGCTGGCGTGGGCATTGGAAAGTCCTTTGGCTATCTTGTGCCGGTGCTGCTGTACAGCAAACGCATGAACAAGCCGGTTATCATCGCAACCTCGACCATTGCGCTTCAAGAACAGCTCTGGCGCGATGTCCACGCGGTAATGCCCCTTCTTGGGCTGAACAGAGATGTCATCCTCGCAAAAGGACAGACCCATTATCTCTGCAACAAACGCGCAGATGAGTATATGTGTGACCCGAAAGCAGACCCACCGGACGCGCTCAAAGAAGGAATCCAGCAGGGGTATGAGGAACGCAAGGATTTCCCGGAGGTTTTGCCGCAAGGCGTCTGGGACAAGGTAAACGTGCAGCGGTTCAGCATGAAGAATTGCGGCTCCTGCGAAAAGAAATGCAAGTATTACAAGGTCCGTGCATCGTTAAAATACACGGACGGTGTTGTTCTGTGCAATCAGGACTTTCTTACCCAGCATCTCATGAAACTACGACGCGGGCAGGACGGACTGATTAACGCCGCCGCTGATCTGCTTGTCGTGGATGAAGCGCACAACTTGGATGATAAGGTGCGGAGTGCCACAACGGAGCGTTTCGGGCAAGGTATGCTCTTTGGAATGATTAAGAGCGCATTCTATGAGCTGCGATCCTTTGACCAGAGCAGTGTGTCAGGTGAAAAGCGAGAGGCAGAGAGCGCAATCATCGCCTTCTATAACTGCCTGAAAGCACAAGTCCAAAAGCAGATCAACGAGGCAGAACAGGATATGCGCTACGCTGACCGCTTTTTCTTCGACAACAATGGCAGTGCGATTGAACTGCTTACCGAGATGAACGCCGCCATACACAACCTTTCGTCCAGCATTCAGATTTATTCCAGCATGGATTTCAGAAACAACCGTTCCTTTGCTGCCTCTGATGATCTGGATGCCGTCAGCGAGTCCCTTTCAGAGCTTCTTGACCGGATAGATGATATGCTGATCTGGATTGAGCAGCACGGCAGCAACACGGAACTCGTCTATTGCCCTAAAAACACAAAAGAAATTGTGAGCCGCCTATACTTCAATGGTGATGAAAGAACCATCTTGACCTCTGCCACGCTGACGAACGCCACGAGCGGGTCTCTGGAAGAACAGTATTCTTACTTTATCAGCAATACCGGCTTTCCCGCTGGTGATCGCGGCTGCTTATCCGAGCCAAAGCCTTCCCCATATCCATACGATGAACACGCCATGATCTACTATTGCGACGATCTCCCGCACCCGACCAGAGAACATGAAGCCTTCATTGAAAAGGGTGTGGAGCGGCTGCTTGAGATCCTGAGCATTTCCAATGGAAAGGCACTCGTGCTGTTTACGGCAAAGACCGACATGGAAGAGGTCTACTCCATTCTCAGTGAGAAAAATCTTCCGTACAAAATCCTGATGCAGCAGCCGGGATCGTCGCAGGACAAGGTGCTGAATGAGTTTAAGGAAGATACGAACTCCGTGCTTCTGGGGACGGGCGCATATTGGGAAGGTATCAGCATTGAAGGAAAAAGCCTTTCCAATGTCATCATTTTCCGGCTTCCGTTTCCTGTCCCCGATCCAATTATCGAGTATAAGTGTTCCATTGCTAAGGATGCTCTGATGGATGTTCGCGTTCCCGAAATGATTATCAAGCTCAAGCAAGGTATCGGGCGATTGATCCGCAATTTCACAGACACCGGCATTGTCTGCATTATCGACCGAAGACTGCGGGACGAGCCGCCGGAACGCTATCATGACATTACATGGGACTCCCTGCCTATCAAAAATCGGACAAGCAGTTTGGACGAACTTAGGAAGTTTTACGAAGGTCTGCCCTCAGCCAAGGAATGATGATACAAACGGCAGTCTCTTCGGAAACATAGAGCAGCCCCCCAAAAAACGACAATCAGAAAACGGAGGTGTATCATGTTGTACAATGAAAATCTGCACGAAGAAGAACAACATCTGATCCAGCAGATTGCCGAGCAAACAGAGAGAGGAAAAATCGACTGGGAACTGACGGAGTATAATCCGCTGTCATTTCTGAATGAGGACAAGATAGACAAAAACCCAGCAGTAATCTGTCAGTCCTTCTCCTTTGAAGCGATCATCGGCGGCTCCCGTTTCGAGCTTGATGTCATGGAGAATATTGATGTGCCGTCCGGTATGGGAGACTACACCATAACCTTGACGCGGGATGAAACCGAAAATTATCTTAAAATTGAGGATGCGCTTTCCTTTGACTGTGACCGCTATGAATGCACACCGGAGGAAGTCGCAGAGCGATTTGCGGACAGCCCCATTGTCCGTCTCTGCAACGCCATCATTCCTGCCACGCTTGGGCAGGAGGATTTAGAAGAGGTCTTCACATGGGCAAGGTTTTTCAACGAGACTGGCATTTCTGCAAAGCTGATGAATCATCCGCTGACCAAGCTCTGTGAAAAGCTGTTCGACGAACACCGTCTGATGGACTTCCATCGCTGCGTCTTGGATGTGGACTATCGAAAGCTGCTCCTAAATGAACTGGCTCATAACTAAGACACGGAAAAACGCCCCCGACACTGTGCCAGACGCACAGTGCCGGGGGCGTTCCCGTTTCCAGCGATTTATTTTTCCCTCGGCAATGGACTGTCCATAAGGTGACACTTTCCGTTTTGCGATGCCGCGAAAATTCGATGTGTTCCATGGAGATGTTCACTGGGCAGCATACGCCGTACACGTTTCCAATAATCACTGAGCAGTGCAATGGGTATTCGCTATCGGGAAATACTTCACGGTTTTCACAACGCTTGATTCAGAAGGGATTTTTTTGCCTTATTCCCGCGTGACATCAAGGGAAACCGGATTGATGACGATGATGGTCTTGCCCTTTTTGTGGGCATATCTCACGGTATTCCCGGTACCGCTGGGGCATCCATTCCATACTGCGAGAATATAATCGGCGTGATCGACCATGTACCGATTTCTCTTGTCCATGCAGTCCGACGTGTACTCCCGTTGCAGCATGGTCTCCTTGTCACACTTTGCCGCGATATTATAATACCGTTCCCGTGAAGCCACAGACCATTTGATCGCTTGTGTCTCACAAGGGATTGCACTTTCCAGAGTAATGTGAGGGTATTTTGATTTCAAATCGAGTACAATTTCCGCAGCGTACATATCGACGCCAAGAGCCATGCCGGTAATAAAATGCGTGACGCCCTCGTTCTCGATGAGTGCTACAATCTGATCCCGCATAACAGATTTCAAAGAAGTACAACGCTTATCGGATTCATCAAAGCCGAACGGAAGACTCTGCGGTCTATGACCGGTAAACGCACAAGTCTTGCCTTGAACGGATTGCTTTTCAGCTTTTTGAGCAGACTTTCTAAACTCAATAATGCGCGACATGACACCCCTTCTTTCACTCTTTTGGTAGGTAACTCCATTCTATCACCCTCATCACGGACAGTCAACGCATTGTCGTTAGTAAAATCAACGACGGCGTACCGTGGATAATGACACCGCCGTTAGGTACACTAAATGCAAAGGTGGTGAGGCTATGCGAGAGAAGAAGGACATCAATATTGAAATCGGCGGCAATATTCAAGTGGCAAGAGAACAGGCGGGCTATACGCAGGACACGCTCTCAGAAATGCTTGGCATGACGCCGAATCACCTGAGCGCTATTGAGCGTGGTGCTTCCGGTATTTCTCTTGAAGCCTTGCAGCGTCTTTGCCGTTTGCTGGGCGTCAGTGCGGACCGAATTATCTTTGGGACCGATGAGCCAGAAGCGGAAGCCCTTGCGCTTGCCAGACGTATTTCGGATATAAAGCCGGAATACCGGCAACAGGTTCAAGAGCTGCTGTCCGCTATTTTGAATATGTCATAATATGTCATAAAAAAAGAGCCTCTGCCGACACCCAAACTGGGCATCGACAGAGGCTTTTGGTTCGTTTTCCGGGCATTCAAACAAGTGCCGAAATCGACACTTATTCTCGCTCTATTGCTGGAACTGTGCGGGGAATATAATCACACTGGGCGGTCATTCCTCGTCGCTCTGAGGCTTGCAATCACAGACTTTTTCGACCCCTAACTGTCTACACCGCGATGCCTTGCGGGAGAAGTGCGGACAGGCGATGAGATCCGCACGGAAGCTCTGC
>OLIT01002344.1_pt1 | contig 14015 bp, 7 predicted proteins | sample 1601341 | NCBI WGS metagenome assembly OLIT01 (sample SAMEA2452121, study PRJEB22498) | human gut metagenome | biome: human feces; feature: human gut; material: feces | place: Australia | collected 2012
CCCGGACGTCATGGCGGATTACTGGATTGACCTTGTCAAAAAAATCCGTGCGTTTTCGGACGCGAAAATCGCAATCGAGTTTGCCCCGCCGTCCGACCTTGAAAAAATCGCAGCGCTGAAAAATGCGGGCGCGGACGTCGCGATAATGAATCTGGAAGTCGCAAACGACGAATTAAGGAAAAAGATTTGCCCGGGAAAATCGAAAATTTCGTACGATCATTATTATAAGGCGTTTGAAAAAGCGGTGGGAGTTTTCGGATGGGGACAGGTATCTTCCGTGCTGATTGCGGGAATCCAGCCGAAAGAAGACATTATGGCGGAATGTGAAAAGATGGCAAAAATCGGCGTGTTCCCGACGGTTATGCCCATTCGTCCGCTTGACAACGCGCCCGTCGACATTTCGACAAGGTGCAAAACACAGGATCTTATCGAAATCGCGACGCATTTGTCAGGCCTTCTCGTGAAATACAATCAGGACTTCAAAAAACAGGAAGGCTGCACGAAATGCGGCGGCTGCTCCATCGAAAACGATTGTTATCGCAAACAACTTCAATCGAATAATTAAAACACACTTGCGTTTTTACTGTCGGTATAACTGTCATATTGACAATTGTGCCGACTTTTTTGCGTTTTTGAGCTGGTTTTGCACGCAATTGTGTGTCATACTGACACAAATTTGATATTATTTTACTTTTTTATCTATTTGTAAAAAAGTTGTTTACATTAAAAATGCACTATGGTATAATTTTTGTATAAAAATTTTTAGGGTGACACTTATGTCAAAATATATTATGGCCTACGACGTAGGCACGACAGGCATCAAAACTTGTATTTTCGAAATCGATAAAGACTTCAAAATTCTGGCGTCAGCAACCGAAAGCTACAAACTTTACGTTTACGACGACGGCGGCGCGGAACAGGATCCCGACGAATGGTGGGCGGCAATGTGCTCCACAACGCGCGTCGTACTTGAAAAATCCGGCATTTCCCCCGACAAAATCGCAGGCGTTTCTTTCTGCTCGCAGGCACAGGGGCTTGTCCTTGTCGACAAAGACGGCGTCGCAATCCGCAGAGCCTTTTCTTATATGGATCAGCGCGCGAGAAAGGAAATCAAGGAAGGCATTTCCTATGGGCTTCAAATCGCAGGCGCAAATATTTTCAAACTTATCCCCGCACTTATGATAACGGGCGCGGCACCCGTCAGCGTAAAAGACCCCGTCTGGAAATATAACTGGGTGAAAAATAACGAGCCCGAAAACTTTAAGCGCGTTTACAAATGGCTGGACGTAAAAGAGTATCTCATCTGCCGTCTAACCGGCGAATTCGTCATGACGTACGACAGCGCGTTCGGCACGCTTTTACTTGACCTTAAAAACAAGTGCATCAGCAAAAAAATGTGCAAAATGTGCGGCGTGAATTACGACCACCTGCCAAAACTTATCGCGTCGTCCGACTGCGCGGGCGAAATCACCGAAAAAGCCGCGAAAGAACTTGGGCTTGTCAAAGGCATCAAAGTCTTCGGCGGCGGTATGGACGCTTCTCTTATCGGCGTCGGCGCGGGCAGCACGGAACTTGGCGAAACTCACATTTACAGCGGCACTTCGGGCTGGGTTTCGACCGTTACCGACAAATCCGCCGTGGACGTAACCACAATGATTGCGGCAACCGTCGCGGCGCAACCCGGCAAATTCAACTACTTTGCGGAACTTGAAACCTCGGGCAAGTGTCTGGAATGGGTGAAAGACCATATCGCTTTGGACGAGGTCGGCATTTACATTCAGAAAAAACACATCGCGGAAGATTTTGAATCCAAATATCTCAACCTGTATCAATATATGACAACCGTCGTCGACGATATCCCCGCAGGCTCGGGCGGCGTAATTTTCACGCCCTGGCTGCACGGCAACCGTTGCCCGTTTGAGGATCCGAACGCACGCGGTATGTTCTTCAACATTTCGCTTGACACCGGAAAAACCGAACTTATCCGCGCGGTGCTGGAAGGCGTATGCTATCACAAACGCTGGATGCTGGAAGCAAGCGAAAGGAAAGTCAAAACGTCAGACGTCATTCGTTTTGTCGGTGGCGGCGCGCTGAACGACTTTACCTGCCAGCTCCTTGCCGATATCACGGGACACACTATCGAAACGGTTGACAGTCCGCAAAACGTGGGCGCGGTCGGCGCGGCGGTATGCGTTGCAATCGGGCTTAACCTTATTCCTTCGTTTGACAAAGTTAAGGACTTTATCCCCGCAAAAAAGACATTTAAGCCCAATTTGAAGCTGAAAGCCGAGGTTTACGATAAGGGCTTTGAAGTGTTCAAAAACCTTTATAAGGCGAACAAACAGAACTTCGCGCTGCTTAACGGCAACCACAAATAAGAGTTATGTCGCACAAGACGGACGCAACCCTGCGTCCGTTTTTATTTGCTTTTCCATATTGTGTCCCGCGGGGTCCCATGTTTATGCTTCGCAATGACAAAAATAATTCCGCAACGTGCCAACGTCACACATCGCGCCGAAGGCGCATCGCTTTTGCCAGCGACAAAAACATCGTATCATCGCTTTATAAGGAGTCCCTTCCGGGAGATTCTCACGTCGCTTCGCTTCTCTGAATGACATAAAGTGCGTTGCACGGAATAGCATAAAGAGCGTACGTAAATTTTACTATTTTTTTTAACTAACAAACTCTTATTTATTCCGTACGAAGTACTCTGTCATTGCGAAGCACCGCCCATTATGGGGACCCCAAAAGATACTTTGTACTTTTGGGGAAAAGGAGTATGCAAGCATAACACAGGCGATTGTCGCTTGCGACGATTGACTGGTCAAAAACGAAGCATACGACGTGTGGCAATCTCCCGGAAGGGTATCCTTGTTATAAAACTTCGCAATCGGCTTATTATTTTGTTTTTATTGTTTATTAATATTTTTATTATTATATAAGCAAAAAAATTTTTTGAAAATGTTTGTTTTTTGCTTTACAAAACCTTTTTTATATGGTATTATCCATTCATAACACTTTATTACGCTAAATTACTAACGCGTTAAACCGAGGTAAAAACATGAAAAAGAAAATCACCGTTATTGTTTCGATTATTTCAATAGTTTTCGTGATGGCGTTTGCGCTTGCAGCCTGCAACAAGGAAACAAAACCCGGCTACACCGCGCTCTCGGCGCAGGCAGACGTTTTCAAGGAACTCAACGCCAAAACCGCCGACGTTGGCATAATGGACTACACGATGGCGAACTATCTTCTGAGCGTCGACTCCGCAATGGCGAAAAATCTGACGATCGCCGACGTAGAATTTGAAAAAGAATACTACGGCATCGCTTTCAGAAAGGCAGCCGACGGCAAATACAACGCTCTCACCGACCTTGTCAATCAAGTTCTTGTTGAACTTAAAGACGCCGACTACAAAACAATCGCCGAAAAATACGGCATTTCCGCGGCGACGCTCGACCTTGTCTACTCCAAACCCACGGGCGAAGCGGACAATACAGAACTTGACTATATCAAAAACAAAGGCAAAATCGTCATCGGATTCACCTTGAACGCGCCCATGGCTCTCGGCGAAGGCGACAAAACGACAGGCGGTTTCGACACCGACCTTGCAAAAGCGGTCTTTGCAAAAATCAGCGAGAAAGTCGGCAAGAAAATCGCGGTTGAATTCAAACTTATCGATTGGGGCAAGAAGGAGTCCGAAATGGAAGCAAAAACCATCGACTGCGTATGGAACGGTCTGACCGTAACGCCGGCACGTGCCGCACAATGGTCGATAACGATGAACTACCTTGAAAACAAACAATGCGCCGTCATCAGAAAAGCCGACAAGGATAAATACAACTCCTACGACGCTTTGAAAAAAGCGCGCATCGTGGCGGAAGACGGCTCGGCAGGCGAAGACGCCGCAAAGGAAATTCTCGGCATAAAATAATTAAACAAAAAATTACTTTTTCGATTTCGCCGTGCAAACGGCGAAATCTACCTTTTTACGGACTTATAAATATGGTTTTATCGGCAGCAACAATTTCATTTTCGGAAGTGACGAGGCAACTTTTCACGGGGTTCGGGACAACGTGTCTTCTGTTTATTCTGACGCTTGTCCTGTCCGTGCCTTTGGGGCTTATCGTCTGCTTCGGCTCGATGTCGAAGTTCAAACCGCTTCAATATCTTTCAAAACTAATCGTATGGATTATCCGCGGCACGCCGCTTATGCTTCAAATCATCGTGGTATTTTACGTGCCGGGACTTTTGTTCGATTATCCGATGCAATCGCGATTTACGGCGGTACTCGTGGCGTTTGTGATAAACTACGCCTGCTACTTTTCGGAAATTTATCGCGGCGGGATCCAGTCGATACCGCGCGGACAAACGGAAGCGGCGGCGGTCTTAGGCATGAAGAAATCGCAGGCATTCTTTTACGTAACCCTGCCGCAGGTCGTGAAGCGCATTATGCCCCCGATGTCCAACGAAATAATCACGCTTGTCAAGGACACGTCGCTTGCGCGCGTCATCGGCGTTGTGGAACTCATCAAATTCAGCGAGCAAATCGTCAACAATTACGTCGTGTTGTGGCCGCTTTTCTATGCGGGCGTATTTTATCTCGTATTCAGCGGACTGCTCACTCTTCTTTTCCGCTACATCGAAAAGAAGCTGGACTATTATAAGGTATAAAAATGGCAATTCTCGAAGTTAAAAATCTGAAAAAATCGTTCGGCGCGCAGGAAGTGCTGAAAGGCATAAATTTTGAAATGGACAAAGGCGAAGTCGTGGTAATTATCGGCTCCTCGGGCAGCGGAAAAACGACGCTCCTTCGGTGCTTAAACTTTTTGGAGACCGCCGACGACGGACAAATTATCGTTGACGGCGAAACTCTTTTCGACGGCGCAAGCGACAAAAACGAAAAATACAACGACCTTCGGAAAAAACGGCTGCACTTCGGACTTGTGTTCCAGCAGTTCAATTTGTTCCCGCATATGAACGTTTTGAAGAACGTGAAAATATCTGCGGAACTACTGGCAAAAGACAAGATAAAACAGCAAATTAAGGAGATAAAACAGCAAAAAGTGCGCGGTAAAGCATTGAGTTTGCAAAAAAAGCAACTTAAAGAAGCCGAGTTTTCGGCAATCGACGCCCGCGCGAAAGAGACTCTTTCAAAGGTCGGGCTTCTGGACAGATGCGCGGCATATCCTTGCGAACTTTCGGGCGGACAACAGCAGCGCGTCGCAATCGCAAGAGCCCTTGCGCTCTCCCCCGATATCTTGTGCTTTGACGAGCCGACGTCCGCGCTCGATCCCGAACTTACGGGCGAAGTCCTGAAAGTCATAAAGGGGCTTAAAGGCGACAGCACAATGATTATCGTAACGCACGAAATGGACTTTGCAAGAAAGGTTGCCGACCGCGTCGTGTTTATGGCGGACGGCGAAGTCGCCGAATACGGCACGCCCGACGAAATCTTCGACAATCCCAAAACCGAGAAGCTGAAAGCGTTTTTGTTGAACTCCACATCGACGTTTGAATAAATTGTAAGCGCTTTTGCTTTTCATTTTTGAAAATATTTGTATAATAACGTTTATGAACAACGTTGAAAATCACAAGAAAAACAAAGAAATCGCGACGCTTGGGATAACGCTTGCCCTTGTCGTCGTGTTGCAGGCTCTTGCGGAAATCATACAAAAATTCGGGCTGCCGATAAGTTTTGCGCTGGGGCTTATTCCCGTCTTCGTCTGCGGACAGGTTTACGGCGTGAAATTCGGCGCGATCTCGGGCGGCGTATTCGGGCTTGTAAGTTTGTTTATCGCGCTTATTTATTCGGGCAGTATTCCCATGTACGCCGTTGCGATAAACCCGCTCGTATCGGTGCTTCCGCGCATATTGTGCGGCACTGTCTGCGCGCTCGTATACAAAGGGCTGAGCAAGGCGGCGGCGAAATCGACAAAACCGCGCACCGAAAAACAAAAACGCGCCGTGAACTTTGCAATCGGCTGTTTTTCAACGATTTGCGGCGTTATCACCAACACGATATTGTTCCTTTCAATGTTTCTGGCATTCGCGCACGGCAAAAACTACGACGGACTTGTCATAAATTTTAAGTGGCTTTTGTCAAGCGTGGTTGCAATCAATACCGTTGTCGAACTTTGCCTGTTTGCGGTAATCGTGCCGTCGATAACCGTAGTTTTGAATATCATAGAAAACAAACGTCAAGATGAAAACGGGGAAATTTAGCGATATTTTGCCTTTTCGGCAGAACCCGAAAATTCGTGAGAAAAGGGGACCCCAAAAGATACTTTTGTACTTTTGGGGAAAAGGCGCACACAAGCAAAAGAGTGAGCGCTATCGCTCCCGATAACGTGATTTCAAAAGCGAAGTGTGCGACGCGTACACTAGGATTTTTCAGAACCTGCCGAGAAAAACACAATCTCATCTAAATTTCCCCGTTTTCGGGGGATTTTAACTCTCGGAAGATTTTTCAAATTAAAAACCCTCGCGATTTTGCGAGGGTTTTTTAGGTTTTATTCTTTCTCGTCGTTTGCGGTTTGTTCGTTTGCGGCTTGTTCGTCCGATGGCGGGTTTTGTTCGTTTTTATGGGTATTTTGTTCCGTTTCGGGCGGCGCGTCCGTTTTCTTTTTGCGGCCTATCAGCTTTTCAAGTTTCGGGAAAAGCGGGGTGTAGTCGAAAACTTTGTCAAGCCCTTTTCCGATTACCGCGATTATCGGGGCGTTTATCAACGTCGTGACAATCGTCCCAAGCCCCAGGCTATGATAACTTGTCGTGGCGATATTTTTCCAGTCAAAGGTATTCGCGTCCCTGAATATCGTAAGAGCAAGCACCACGGACAGCACCAGAAAAGATAAGTCGAAAACGAGTTTCACCCTGTTTATTTTCAGGGAATATCTGTCGGACAGTTCCGCAACGAAAAGTTCGTGCACCTGAAGCGGCATATACGTCCTGAAAAAGCACGCCACGCCCGCCGCCGTCATCACGTCGCCCGCGATAAGCATAATCCATTTTAAGTACGCTTCTGTGAGCACGACGTTTTTGAAAACCAGCATCCACATGTCCATCACGTAGCCGTATATCACCGCCACCGCAAACGCCAGCAGGTATCGCCAGTTCACCCGTTGCACGACGGCGCACATTATAAGGAGAATCGCGCCCTGCACAAGATATTCGACCGTGCCCACCGACACTGCCCACAACGGTCTTATCGCCTCGTACACGATAAAAGTCGGCGCGGCAATCATCGAAACCCCGAGATCGGCTTTCTTGCTCATCGTCACGCCAAGCGCGACAAGGAATATGCCCAGCACCCACATAAGTTCCGCGGTCTTCGGGATTTTTTTAAGCGGTTTTTTCATTAGTTCACCTTGAATTTTCTCACGATATATTATCACCGCAGGGGAAAAGTTGCAAGCGATTTTCAAAGAAATATGCGCCCTTTCGGACGCATACTTTGTTTTTTGAGATGGGGCGCGGTTATTGCCACGTTCCGTTGCTGTAATTATAGGTTCTGTCTATCTCCGCCGCAACCGTCGAGTTGTCCGCATTTACAAACACCGGCGATTTGGTTACGCCGCATATATCGTTGAACGTAAATACGATATATATTCCGCTCCTTACCATAGTTCCTTCGCCTTCCGCCGAGTGAACACCGCTTTTCGTGGCGTTTACCCCGACCGCGACCACACCCGCGTTATCCGACGTTACGTTTCCGCCGAGTGCGCCGTTGACGTTCATCGTGCCGTTTACAATAAGTTTCGCGTCGCCGCGGCTTGCTCCCGGATACGGGTAAGTCGAAATATCGGTGAACGATTTATCGTACATAACGAGTGTTCCGTTAAGGTTATATATGCCGCCGCTTTCAACGGTAATCGTTGCGCCCGGCAATGCTTTGAACATATAGCTTTGCGTAAACGTTGCGCCGTTTTTGAGCGTAATATCGGTACGACCGTCAATCGGGAAGAAAACTTTTTCTGATGTCATATTTACGGTCTTCTTTATCACTTTTACGCTTAATGACGTGTAGCCGTCATTAATCTCGTCAAACAAATCAAACCTTACTCTGTCACCGCTCATCGATTTTATGATTTTGCTGTTGTTCCCGACAAGTCTGAACAATCCGCTTGAAGCGTTGCTTGCATCGGAAGAAATAAAAGTAAGATACGCCTCGTTAATTTGTGCGGGTACTTTTACGAGCCCTCCGAGCTGTTCCAGTTTTCCGGTTGCTATCTTTGCGTAACCTTGCAATTTGCTCCCTTTGTTTATTGTTATTCTTGATTGAATTGATCTTAATTCATATTGGCTGAACGGGAATTGTGTAGGATTGTCGATTTTAAGATTTCCGGAAATGGCAAGCGACGCTCCGTCAATTTTATCGTTGCCGATGTACCTTACCGCGGATTGCGTTCCGCCCATCCAACCCGAAAGATACAGATTTTCAATCACGGTCGTGTTGTTTGCGGTAATTTCGCCGTTTCCTTTGATATATCCGTACACTTCAAGCGTTGCGTTGTTGAGCGTAATCGTGCCGCCTAAACTTATTTCGCAATAGTTGCCCGATACGGCATTTTGTCTTTGCCCTGCGTCGATTTTGCCGGTTTGTGCGCCGACAACAAGTTTTCCGTTGACGATAACTTCAATGCCTTCGGGGATAACGAGCGTCTTATAAAGTTTCGCAGTTCCCGTAAGCGCGGCTGTTGCATTGTAGTTGTCACTTCCGTCTTCGCCCGCGCCGATATGACCGACGGTGTCGTTCTCGTTAAACGGCAGAAGCAGCGTTACGCCCGTTTTGACGGTTTTGAATTTTACGTCGTTGTAAAGCACGCCTGCAATTTCTTGCGTTGCAAACGTCGTGTCGTTCAAGACGAAAATCGTTTGTCCGCTTGTCGCGACGTCAAGTGCGTCTTCGATTGTGTAATAGTTGTTGCCGACTTTCACGCCTTTGACCTTTACGTAAACGTAAGTGTTTTTGGGCAAATCGTAGTTGTCCGCCTGCATCGTAACAAGCGTTCTGTGCGTGCCGGCATCGGAAAACATATTCTTTTCAAACGTCAGGGTGTAAGGCTCCGTTACTTCGATGTTATTGTACTTCACGGTCGTGCTTATTTCGTGCGACGCGCCGTCAAAGTTAAACTCGAAAAGGTTTTGTGCGAGCGCTACCGTCGCCTTTTGAAGAACGAGCGTTACCGTCGTTACAAAATCTTCGTAGTTTGCGGGGTCCTTATTGTACTTCGCCTCGTACACCGTCTTTGTGCAAACGGGGACTTCGTCCGGGTTAACCCAGGTAAATCCTTCCGAAAGCGTGTAATTTCCAAGCGTTTTGTTGGGATCGTATATGCCGGAAAGCGCTTCATGCGCGGTAACAGACGTATACGTTGCTTTTTCGATAACGATTGTTTTTGTAGTTTCGCCCGAAAGGGTATAGTTTTTGTCTTCCTTAATGGTTACCGTATAAGTGCCCGCGTTTTTGAACTCGCAAGCCTTGCCGTCTTTTGTGAATATAAGGTTTGCGGTTTTGCCGTCGTACGTTGCCGTGGGCAAAGTCTGTCCCGCGGGGCTATAAACGTAGTTTTCCGCAATAGTCCAGTCGGCTTTGGCCGTCTTTTTGTTTATCGTGAGTGTGCCGGTCTTGACAGTCACCGCATAATTATCGCTTGCGGTAAGTCCCGAAACGGAAATTACGTATTCGCCCGCATCCGTGCCTTCGCCGCTGTAAACCGCTTCGCCCGAAAGCGTTTCGCCCTTTACAAGCCCCGTAACGGCGTACGAAAATGCGGGCGTATCGCCGTAAGTTATCGTGACGTCGTTAACCTTAATTTCAACCGCTTTCTTGTTTATCGTAAGCGTGACGTATCCGACATGCTCCGCGTAGGTGTCGTTGTCAACAACCTTAAAGTATATCGTGTACGTGCCCGCGTTTTTATATGCTGGCGAAGAATTAAGCGTGCAATCGTTTTCGGTCGTGCCGTAAGTTATCGTGTAGTTTTTGCTTGCGTCGGTCTTCGTTACCGAAACGCCGTGCGGCTGCCCGTCGTACGTCAGCGTAACGTCCGCGAAATCTATTGCGAAGGTGACCTCTATAAACGTAACGCTCATTTCGTACGAAATCACGTAGCAATCGGCATTCGTAACGACAAGGTTGGATTTGTCGAAATCGTCTGCGTAATATGTGCCTTTGACGTCCTTTGTTATCGTGACGTATCCCGTGACGGTATCGCCCGCAACAAGTCCGATTTTTTCCAGGTGTTCTGCCTCGACCTTGTATGTTTTCCCGACCGCAACGGTCGGCGTATTATTGAGTTTTATCGTAAGATCCTTTGTGCCGACGGTGAACGTTGTGCCGGTTGCGGCGATTGCATAGTTTTTGTTTTCCGCGGCTTCGGGGTTAAACTCAACACTTGCGGTATATTCGCCTTTTCCCGCGCCGACCGTATAGTTGGTTTCAAGCGTGTATGAAAGGCTGTCGCCGTCAAGCACGCCTTCAACTTTTGCCGACAAACCGGGTACTTCATCACCGTATATGATGTCGTTAACCGCGTTTATCGTGATTGTCGCCGGTTTTTTATTGACCTTGAAGTCGACCGTGTTCACGGTGATTTCGTAAAACTTCGTCTTGTCGCCCGAAATGGTTACGGTCGCCGTATACGTACCCGCGTCGAGTTTTTCTGCAAATTTCGTTTTGGTAATCGTGAAGTCATCTTCCTTGTCCGAAGATTTCAACCCGCTAAAAGTATAACTTATTATTGGCGAATCTTCACCGTACGTAAGTTCGGTTTTGTCCAGCGAAACGGTTACCGTGAGCTTCGCTTGGTTAATTGTAATCGCGCCGACGGTTGTGAGTTTTATATCGTAATTCTTTTCGGGATACTTTGCGCGTAAGACCGAAATATCCACGTTTTCGATATTATACGTGCCGACGTTATTTGCAACGTCGCCCGTTATCGAGGTCATGCCCAGGTGCAATTCGTATTTGCCGCTTTCGATAGTGTACGTTTCGCCGTTTATGGCTGCGGTAAGGCTCGGCAAATTATCGCCGTAAGTCAACGTGTCATCGTCGGGCGTAACGGTGGCGGAAACTTCCGCCTTATTTATCGTTACCGTGATTTTTCCCGACGTGTAAGGGTTGTAGTTGTCGCCCCTGTACACTCTTACAAAGTAGTCGTATTCGCCGCAGTCGAGCGCCGACAAATCGACGTTTTGAAGCGGGAAGGTTGTGCCGTCGGTGCCGTATGTTACGACGTCGTCCGCACGAAGTCCGCTTATTCCGATTTTGGCGGTTTTATCGCCGTACGTCATTGTGACGCCCGTTACCGTAATGTCCGAAATGTCCGCGCGGGATACGATAAGCGTTTCGTCTGCCGAAAAGTCTTTTCCGACAGAGCCGCAGTTTTCAATTGACGCGACGATTTTGACGTTTGCCAGATACTCGCCCGCCGCAAGGTTTTGAAGGGTGAGCGACGATTCGGTTGTTTCTTCCGTCTTATAAAAAACGTTATCTTTATTTATTGTCCATATATACTTATAAGTAACGCCCGCGTGCAAAGTGGTGCCCTCGTTCGGCATTACACTAAATTCGGCGGTGTTGCTTTCCGTAAACGTGAAGTCCGCGGGGGTATTAACCTTGAAATCGCCGATTGCGGAATCCATAAGCCTTAATTTCAGCGTAAGCGTAAAGTTTTCAGCCGGCATTGTCGGCAAATCGAGCTCGTCGATTCTCGTTCCGTCCGCTTTGTACCAGCCGTCGTAATCCAAAATTGTAGCGTCGTACGTCGCGTCGTTGTCTGCCGTTTCAAAATGGTCACTGATGGACGCGCCGTACTCGACCTCCGCCGTGTAAACCGTCGTGCCGTCAAAGTTAATAAACGTCAGCGTGAACTTCTTCGTTTCAAACTTTGCGTTGACGATAAGGTCGCTTGTGACGTTGTCAAACGATTTGTCCCATCCGACGAACTTTTTCGTCGCGGTATCGTACACGTTCGGCGCAGTTGCGGCAAAGCCGTGTTTCACCATTTCGGTTTTGAGTGTCGTTTCGCCGTTTTTGAAAATAACCGTATACTCGTTAAGTTCGTACACGGCGGAAACTTCAATACTTTCCGTCACCTTTGAAAAGTCTTTGTCCCATTTTGCAAAATGCATGCCTTCGGGCGGCGAAAGCCTGGCGGTATCGGGCGCGGTCGCGGCGGCTTCATATTCCACCGTTTGGGTTTCAAGCACCTTTTCGCCGTCCTTAAACGTCACCGTGAACGTGTCGACGTCGTACACCGCGTTTATCGTAAGGTCGCTTGTGACCTTTGAAAAATCTTTGTCCCATTTTGAAAAAGTCTTGCCGTCCTTTTTGGGGACTTCGGGCGCGGTTACGGTTTCGCCGTGCGGGACGTTTGTAAAGGCTGCAAGCACCTTTTCGCCGTCCATAAACGTTACGGTGTATTTATTGATCGTCCATTTGACGTAAACCGTATCTCCGTTTTTGACTTTGGAATCCTTTGTAAGCGGCTTCAAAAAGTCCGCATCGCGATACAGTCTTCCGGTGTATCCTTCTTTTTGAAGACTGAGCGTGAATAAGTCGGAAAACACGACGTTTTCCTTGTAAATGCTGCCGTCTTCGTCTTGGATTTTCACAATCACTTTCGTTTGTCCGTCTTTGTCAGCCACGTTGCTTTTGTTGCATGCAAACAGCGTAACAAGCCCTATTAAGAGCACGATACACACGAGCATTGTTTTTAATCCTTTTTTGCTCATTCAATATCCTCCGCTACCACGGGATGAATTTTCATCCCTTGGTTTCCTTGGTTTTTTATGCTTTCCTGCCATGACAGGTTTCTGCTCGATTTATTATTATAAAGGTAAAATCTGAAATCGCCCGCGCCCGCAGCCTGTGGCAACATTTTGCCCTGATTTCGGATATTCTCGTCCTTACTGTTTTCAAGCACCGAGATATTGACGTCGTACACGCCGAACTGCTTTGTTTCGTCGTTCGCTTCCGTCAGGTCAAGGTACGAATAGTTATATCCGCCGCCGTAAAACGCTATGCCGCCATGGACGTATTCCGTCCCGCCGACGTTCAGGATTATATCGCGGCATTCCGACTTTACCTTTGCGACTTCTTTCATCATTTCCGCAACGTTCATCGAAAGCCACGGATTTGCATCGCCGGTAACTTCGATAAGCGTGCTGCTGTCGACGTTTGAAAGGTTTTTCCAGTCAAGCATCTTTACGTCGCCGACAATGCGAAGCGCCGACGCATACGAAGTCGCCGCGCATCCTTCCCACGTCGTTATCGTGCCGCCTAACAAGAATTCGCCCGAAAAGTGCGTTTCCATACCGACCGAGAACAACCCCGACGTTTCGAGCACCGAGTTTTTAAGCGTAACGTCGTTGATAAGATAATTGTCGTTGAAGTATTTGTCCGTCTTGTTGCCCTCGTTGTAAGGCGAATACGGATTGTTGTTTGCGTCAAGAAGTTTTCTTTGCACTTCGTCTTTTTGTTTCAGCGCGCGGTTGCTGCCGATTTTCAATATGAATTCGCGCGCGTTTGAAAGCACGCAACTTTCAATATGCACGTTTATCTTCTCATCTTGCACGTTAAACGCCGATTTGTCTTCGACAACGGGACTTCCCATTGTGGATCCGCCCGCAAAAATTCTGACGACGGTGCGACCGTTCGACACGCGGCTGTTCAACAGTTTTGCGCTTTTTGCGATTTCAAGCGTAGTGCCGACGTAGTTGAGTTTCGACAAGTTGAACTGTCCGTCTTCTTCAAGAAGGCTATCGTCGCTGCAACCTTTTAAGACGACGTTGTTTATAAGCACGTCGTCCGTCCTTACAAGGAAAGAAATGTTGTCCTGTCCTTTGACGCTTGCGGACGATATCGCGACGAAATTCAAAGGCCCTTTGAAAATTTTCGGAACCCCCGTCGCGTCCTTGCACTGCGTGAACTTGTCGGCGTTGATTTCAAAGCCGTTGCCGTAAACGTGGTTTTTGAACTCGATAAGATATTGGACTTTCTTGTTTTCGTC
>OLIT01002347.1_pt1 | contig 14007 bp, 18 predicted proteins | sample 1601341 | NCBI WGS metagenome assembly OLIT01 (sample SAMEA2452121, study PRJEB22498) | human gut metagenome | biome: human feces; feature: human gut; material: feces | place: Australia | collected 2012
GTCCGGGATGCCGGCGTAAGAATGGTACATACGGTAGAACGCCTGCGCCTCTACGGTAGTGCGGGGGCCTGCCAAAGTTACCTGCAAGATGTATAGAGGGGTTAGACCACAACCCTCACATGATACCTTTTGAAGTAGAAAAAGGTGACCGCTTTCCTGAGCCCAGAAAACCCATTTTGACGCATTTGCGCTGCTTTGAAAAATGAGTGGGTTCTCTTTTCCATCTGAAAGTGCGCTGGGGAGAGGATAGCATTTTCAATGCACCGGCTGGCGTAGGTGGAAAAGCGTGCCCGACGGGCAGAGTCGAAAGTATCCACCGCTTTCATCAGGCCGATGGTGCCGATGGAAACAAGGTCTTCCTGGTCGCCGGGGAGGGCATAGTATTTTTTCACGATGTGTGCCACCAGCCGCAGGTTGTGCCGGATGAGCTTTTCCCGCGCAGCAGTGTCCCCGGCCCGCAGCGCGGCGAAAGCTTCGGCTTCCTCCCGAGCCGAGAGCGGCTTTGGAAAGCTGCCGCTTTCCAGATGGAGCGCCAGAAACAGAAATTTTGTGGCGAAAAATTGCAGCAGGGTCAGCAGCATACCGGTTCCCTCCGTTCATTGCGGCGAAAAAAATGCATCACTGGAATGTATGCGCGAAGGCTTGGACGTTATCCAAACAGAAAAAAGAACATAAGGGAAGTTTATGGTACATCACTTTTTGTATAATAACCTCATAAGAAGCAACAACAGACTTCTGAGGAGGACAAAACAATGGCAAACGGTGACTACGGCTACTTCGGCAAAGGCGACACGGGCTATGCCCAGTACATGACTGCATTCAACCGAAACTTCGGCGGTTCGTCCGGTGGCGGCGGTGGTGGAGGAAACCACAACAATGGCGGTGGCGGCGGAAACGGCAGCGGATGCGGCTGCCTGATCGCAATGGCGGTGGCCGTGGCGGTGATCCTGATCATTTTGGGAGTGTAAAGGAATTTCAGCAATTTTTGAATTTGATTGTAGAAATCTGCAGCCCGAAACGCAAGACAAAATACGACCTTGCAGCGGTACATAAGCGGGGCCTTGGCTGACCGAAGCAAAGGCCGCAGGTGTGCAGGTGCTGTTTTTGCTTTGCCATGTAGGGCGGGATAGCCTTGAAATCGTGGAGCAGCGGGAAGGGTGAAATGGCAGATACGCTTTGCGTGATTCAGTCACAGAAATCATAAATAGGAAATGTTATCATATAGACACAAGAAACACACCGATAACATTCCAATGGAGGATTTCGATATGAAGGCAAAGTTTTACATCTGCAATCACTGTGGCAACCTCGTCACTACCATCCATAACGCAGGCGTTCCGCTGGTCTGCTGCGGGGAGAAAATGAAAGAGCTGGTTCCCAATACGGTGGAAGCCAGCGGCGAGAAGCATCTGCCGGTGGCAGAGCTTTCCGGAAGTCGTCTCACGGTCACAGTGGGCGCGGTGGAGCACCCCATGGTGGAGGTTCACTCTATCCAGTGGATCTTTGTGGAGACTGAGAACGGCGGGCAGATCCGCTATCTGAATCCGGGACAGGCCCCCAGTGCCGCTTTTGAACTGGGCAGCGAAAAGCCGGTGGCCGTCTACGCATACTGCAACCTGCATGGACTCTGGGCGACGAAACTCTAATCATGAAGATGGCCGGGAAGTGAAGTCGAGATCACTTCCCGGCCTATTCAATTGCGGAAGATTACGATGGACTTTCCTGCGTAGGGATAGGGAAAAGCAAAATCCTCTTTTTCAATGCCGAAAAGCGTGGTAGAATAGGGAAAAGATTCGGTATCTGAAAAACGGAGCGCACAACAATAAAAATTGTGGTCAGTGCCTGCCTGCTGGGCGAAAACTGTAAGTACAGCGGTGGAAACAATTACAATCAGGCAGTCTGCGATTTCGTGCGGGGGCATCAAGTCGTTCCGGTTTGCCCGGAGAATGTGCTGCGGGAGTTCTTGAAGCAAGCGTAAATTTGGAACGCGCACGTTCCAAATTTGAAATGATACGATACAAGCTGCACGGCCTTGTTGGAAGAACTGCGCTGACAGGAGAATTTTATGACAGAGCGTTATTGTGAAGGTGAACGGTTTGCTGACCTGTCGTTCACCGAGGAGACTTTTGAGGACTGCGACTTTACCGACTGTGTGTTTGTGGATTGCTCCTTTACCAAATGCGAACTGGATCATACCTCGCTGAATGAGTGCAAATTCGTGCGGTGTGAGATCACAGGTTTGCGCAGCACCCATTCCTCGGTGCAGTCGCTGGATTTTGAGGACTGCCGTTTGCAGGAAATCGAGTGGGCACCCCTGCTGTCCAACGGTGCTTTCCCGGACCCCATCCACACTCTGAAAGAGTGCAGCCTGAAATATAACACCTTCACCGAAATGAACTTTAATCGCTTCAACTTTTCGGATGGAAACGAAATCGTCGGCTCCATGTTTGCCAAATGTGAGATGCAGCTGGCGAATTTCAGGGACGTGGAACTTCACGAAACAGAGTTCTACCAGTGCGACTTGCGCAAGGCGGATTTCCGGGATGCTACGGGTTACAAAGTAGACATTCTGGGCAGCCGCCTGAAAGATGCAAAATTTTCGCTGCCGGAAGCAGTGAATCTGCTGGCAGATTTGAAGATCAAACTGTCGTAAGAAGGAGAAAAAATGCGTCAACTCATCATTGCACGAAAAGATCTGCAGATGTCTCCCGGTAAGCTGGCGGCGCAGTGCTGCCATGCTTCGCTGGCGTTCCTCACCGACCCCATCGGCATGGGACAGGGCGTGGAGCCCATTGAGAAAAACGGAGAAATTACCGGCTATAGGGCAGAGATTATACTGGATAAAGCAACCTACGAAGAATGGTTCGATGGTTCTTTTACCAAAACTATCTGCGGGGCAAAGAACCGCAATCAACTGCTGAAAGCAAAGACCATTGCCGAGGAATTGGGACTTGTGGAAAACAAAGACTTCTTCCTTATCCGGGATGCCTGCCACACCGAGCTGGAACCGGAAGAATTTGATGAAAACGGCGAGGGCATGACTCTGACCTGCATCGGCTTCCGCCCGCTGCCGGATGAAATTGCACATCAGATCAGCCACAAGTTCCATTTGTATTGAGTAGAGCGGCCGCTTCTGAATTTATGAGTGACTCATAAATTGACCCATATCTTGTTGTTTCCGTGCAGCTTTCCTATAATGACACTCGAAAAGACCGCTTAGTCAAAAGAGATTTAGGAGGCTGTCATTATGAATGATTCTGTGAAAAAGCTGCTGAATGAAAGCATGTGGGATCTGGCTACCTGCGCAAACGGCGAACCCAATGTTGTGCCCGTTGCGTTCAAGGACGTGACCCCGGACGGCAAACTGGTGGTGGGCGATGTGTTCCTCGACACCACGCTGAAGAACCTCGCTGCAAACGGCAGTAAGATCGCCATCTCTGTTTACGATGCCAAGACTCTGGAGGGCTACCAGATCAAGGGTGTGGCGGAGTACGTCACCGAGGGCGAGGTCGTCAAGACCTTCAAGGCCATGGTGGAGCAGATGTTCAACGGCGGAGCCACTGCCAAGGGCGCACTCATCATCACCCCGGAGAAGGTCATCGTCACCACGCCCGGCGCAGACAACAAGAAAGAACTGTAAGACATCCTGATGCCCGCAAAACTTCTCCTCGTTTTGCGGGTGTTTTTCTGCTCATAAATTACATAGTACCTTCCGCAAAGCCAAGCAATCTGCTAAAATGAGAGCAGAGGAGGGAGCGCACATGTATCAGAAAAAACTGGAAAAGGATATCCGCTGTCCGCTGGAATACGGGCTGAGCGTGTTCGGCGGCAAGTGGAAGTCCCGAATTATCTGCGTGCTGGCGGCGAAGGAGACTCTGCGGTACAGCGAGCTGCGCAAGGAAATGGCAAACATCACAGACGCCGTGCTTGCCACTACTCTGAAAGAGCTGATTGCCGACGGCATTATCGTCCGGCAGTCTTACGATGAGATCCCGCCGCGAGTGGAGTATTCGCTGACCGAAAAGGGCGCATCTGTGGTACCTATTTTGCAGAGCATCTGCCACTGGTCCGGCATTTTTTATAAGGAAGAAACCGATACGCCGCTGTCTCAGTGCCAGCGGTGCGATTACCGATAAAGGAGAAACTATGGTACAGTATACCGAAGAAAAACGTTTCACTCAGGAGCAGGTACAGCAGCTGTTTTTGTCCGTGGGCTGGGTGTCTGGCCAGTACCCGCAGCGGCTGTATAAAGCGCTGATGCACTCTTCCACCGTGCTGACGGCGTGGGACGGCGACCGGCTCGTGGGCCTGATCCGCGCGCTGGACGACAGCGAAATGCTGGCGCAGATTCATTATGTCCTTGTCCACCCGGATTATCAGGGACAGGGTATTGCCGGGCAGCTGGTGGAGCGCATCAAGGAAAAGTACAAGAACTTCCTCTACATTGAGGGAATGCCCGAGGACGAAAACAACGTCCCATTCTACGAAAAGCACGGCTTCCAGCGCATGGAGCATGGTGCCGCGATTCAAATTTGCAACTATTCCGATAAACGATAAATTCAAAAAAAGGAGCATTTATTTATGAAAATCGCAGTTCCTTACGAAAATGGTCAGGTGTTCCAGCACTTCGGGCACTCCGCACAGTTCAAAATCTACAATGCGGAAAACGGTCAGGTCCTGAGCAGTGAGGTGATTTCCACCAATGGTCAGGGCCATGGCGCACTGGTCGGTTTTCTGGTTCAGCATGGTGCGGATGTCGTCCTCTGCGGCGGCATTGGCACCGGTGCACAGGTTGCCCTGATGCAGGCTGGAATTCAGATGTTCGGCGGCGTTTCCGGCGATGCAGATGCTGTTGTTGCAGACTATCTGGCCGGTAAGCTCGTCTTTGATCCTGATGTCCACTGCACGCACCATGACCACGAAGAGGGCCACTCCTGCGGCTCTCATTCCTGCCATGAGGATAAGGGTGGCTGCGCAGGTAACTGCCACTGATTAAAAAACCGGGCCTTCCGTATGCTGAACGAAACGAATCCAAAGTCATACAACCGACCCAGAACAGGCGCAGCAGCTGTACCGTCTGGCGGAGGAAAAGCACCTCTTTCTCGCTGATAAACGGCGCGATAACATGGCGTGCTCAGGAGAAAGGAAAAAAGGAGAGCCGAAAGGCTCTCCGGAAAGCCCTTCAGAATGAGCGTTAAAAGCGATTTTATCAAAATGTTATAACAATATTGCCCCTGTCAGCTGTGTGGGATGAAACCAAAGCTGACAGGGGCATTCTTTAATGTGGAAGATCGTTACTTTTCCGAAGAACGGATTGCAAGTGCGTGCAGCTTCCGGCTCAAATCGGCCAGACACCATGCAATTGCCATACCGCCGGCAATTCCAAGAGCGGCCAGAAAGGTCTGCTCTCCGAAATGCTCTGCAGCAGACAGATCATTGGAGACGACTGCGTTCATGCAGTAGTAGAGGGTGCTTCCGGGAATGAGGGGAATGGCAGCGGTGATGAAAAAAGGCGTAGAGGGCGCATTGCAGCATCGGGCAAGAATTTCGGCATACAGAGCGGTACAGAAACCGGCCAACAGATTGGCAAGAAAGACGCTGTGCAGGGTGTTGGCGGCAAGAAGATAAGCCAGCCATGCCAGAAGCCCGCCCACACCGGCGGCGGGTAAGTAGCGCCGGTTCAGATTGAAGATCAGCCCGAAACCGACTGAACCAAAGGCAGCGCTGAGCAATTGCAAAAAAATCTGCATCATGTTGCAAGCCCTCCCATCAACCAGATGGCGGCCATCATGCCGAGTGCAAGGGTGGCGGCCATCAGAATAGCTTCCACCAGCCGAAGAGAGCCGGAAATAATGTCCCCGAGTAAGATGTCCCGGATGGAATTTGTCAGCATGATGCCGGGAATCAGCAACATGATGATACCAATCAGAACTTTATCGGCATGAAACTGCATCCCAAAGCGGCAGAGCAGCAGAGTGGAAATACCGCTGAGAAATGATGCTATAAACTGAAATTCTACGCCATTCATACAGAAAGGCGAGAGATAGCAATCCATCCAGCAAATCAGAACAGCAATGCCGCCGGCCAGCAGGCCGTCCCAGAGATTTCCGCCAAAGAAGATGGCAAAACTGGCAGCGGCCAACACACTGCCGGCAAGATGCAGTCTTGGGTCCGGATGCTGTGCCAGAATGGCATCCAGCTGGCGCTGAAACTCTTCTATGGAAGGAGGAGCTGTGCAGATACGGCGGCTGAGCGCATTGAGTTTTTCCAATGTCAGCAGGTCATTGTCGGCAGCGTGACGCAGGCGGCGGGTCTCGGTCTGCGGCGGCAGCGAGGGCATGGTAAGTGTGACCACGATGCTGGATGTGATCACGAATACATTCACATCTTCTGCCCCATAGGCGACTGCGATCCGGTTCAAAGTGTCCTCTACGCGGAATACTTCTGCACCGCTGTTTTGTAACGCTTCGCCCATTCGGATCAGAATGTGGAGAAAATGACTGATCTCGGTCTCTTCCACAATATCACTCTCTTTTCATCTCTGTTTCCATATTATTATAGCGGGTGGACCGGCAGAACGCAAGACGCTGGGGGGACAGAGAGACTTTTTGATAACTGCATTGTTTACGCTGGCAATGTATCTTCTGGTTCTGAAAAAACGGCTTGCATCCGTTCTGTCACAGCGAAAGACTACGATTGGAGAAGAAAAAATTGAATCCAGTGCAAACGATTTTGCCGAGAATTGCATGAAACATTATAAAAGTATTATTCTTTTGTGAACTTTAGCACTCTGCTGTTGACACTGCTAACAAACGGTGCTATAACAGTGGCGTGCTCAGGAGAAAGGGGCATGAGGAAACCGCAAGGCTCCCGGGAAGACTCCGCTCCTGATGCACGATCTTGATTTTATACCCGACCCGAACGCCGGGATTGGAGGGTTGTTTTATGTTTATGCCTGCTGTTTTCCATGAGAATCTGTTCGATGATCTCTTTGATCCGTTCTGGAACGATGGTGCGCTGGAGCGTGCGATGAACCGTGAAGAGCGTGAGACCTTCGGTAAGCGCGGTGCAAACATGATGAAGACCGATGTGAAGCAGACCGAGAACGGCTACGATGTGGCCGTGGACCTGCCGGGCTGCAAGAAGGAAGACGTTCAGATGGAACTGAACGACGGTTACCTGACCATTCAGGCCGTCCGTAATCACAGCAATGATGAGAAGGATGACAAGGGCCATTACATCCGCCGCGAGACCTTCTCCGGCACCTGCGCGCGCAGCTTCTATGTGGGCGATGCCGTAAAGAAAGAGGATATCCACGCAAAGTTCGAGGATGGCATCCTGCACATCCAGCTGCCTGCACCCCAGCAGCAGAAGGCTCTGCCTGCAAACCCCAATCTCATCGAAATTGAATAACCGTTATGCCAGTGTGAGGAACACCGGCGCATAACCCAAGCCCCTGCGGGCAATTGCCCGCAGGGGCTTTTTGTGTCTGCGGCTTTTCTTACGGGTGGCAGTATGCTATACTTGTGACAATAAATCGGAAGTTGCAGAGGTAACAGAGATGAAAAATAGGATAATCGGTGTTATATTTTTAATTGTCTTTGTGTCAATCAACCTTTGGGCCATCCTGACAAAGAACTATTCCAATTCATTTCTGGCAGGAATTGCAGGGATGTGTCTTGTTACCGCAATTCTTTATTTCCGAAAAGGAAAAAAGTAATCCAAGTCCTGTGTGTCTGACAAAATAATCCTTCTTTCTGTGACCCAATCACGGAAATTAAAACTGAGAACTATTATCATATAGAAACAAGAAACACAAAAACATTCTCAGGGAGGATTTCGATATGAGTGCAAGATTTTTTGTTTGTGACCACTGTGGTAACCTCATCACCACGCTCCACGATGCAGGCGTTCCGATGCTCTGCTGCGGTGAAAAACTGCGGGAGCTAATTCCCAACACCGTGGAAGCCAGCGGAGAAAAGCATCTGCCGGTGGTCGAGCGCTCCGGCAGCACCCTGACCGTCACGGTGGGTGCGGTAGAGCATCCGATGGTGGATGTCCACCATATCCAGTGGCTCTATGTGGAAACGGCGCAGGGCGGCCACATCCGTTATCTCCATCCGGGCGAGGCACCCAGAGCGGTTTTTGAGCTGGGCGACGAGACATCGGTGGCGGTCTATGCCTACTGCAATCTGCATGGCCTGTGGACGACAAAACTCTGATAAAACAATAAGTCCCCTCCGCGCAGATACCCGGAAAGCGAGATCCGGGTCTGCACGGAGGGGACGATTTTGTTATAGCAGAACTTCTTTGGTCTGTTCGATTTCAACAGGGCACTCTGCAAGCAGGCCGGAATGCTGCCGGTACGCATTCGGTTCCATCCGCCATGCGATCCCGCAGCCAGCAGAAAGTTCCCGCGGAACAGGGATCAGCCTGCCGGGAATCCCGTTCTGTTTGCAAAAGGCTTCCAGTTCCATGACCGCAGAAGTAGTGTAGAATGTCAAAACCTGATAGGGCTTTTTTGCTCTCATACGCTGCCGTTATGCCTGAAAGGTGATCTCAAAACAGCCATCCGCCCGCGTGGTCGTCTGACCGTCCTTGTGTTCATATTCCAGCATTTTTTCAATGTTTTTGTGGGTGTGCGCTTCATCACCGAGAACGCGGATCATCTCGCCCGGATGCTCTTCCATCGCATCCATCGTCAGCAACACCGGTTCAGGGCAGGAAAGGCCGCGAACGTCCACTTCAACAAATTTAGCCATTGTGCTTTCTCCTTTTTCAGATCACTTTGCCGCTTTTTTACGGCGCAGGTTGGTTGCTGCAATCACAAACAACAGTACAATGCAAACGATGACTGCAATCTTGCCAGGCATGGCCGGGCCGCTGGGAACAGCGGCATCGGTCGCTGTGGCAGCTTTGGCGGCGCTGCCGACCAGATTAAAATTGTGTGCAAAAGCGGCACCCAGAAGCATACCGAGGAACGTTACCGCGCTGTCGGAGGAACCCTGCCCTGCAAGGATCAGCTGACGCAGCGGGCAGCCACCGGCCAATATCGCTGCAAAACCGACAACGTACATGCCAAGGATGTTCCACAGATGCTGCGAATGTGCAATGGGCTGGCCGGAGAAGCTCAGATGGAAATTGCCGGTGGCAATGTTATAAATGGTCATGACTGCAAACAGCGCGGCAATAATGCTGAGCAGGTCGAAATTCTTCATCAGGATCACATCGCGGATGCTTCCGGCAAAGCACATACGGCTTTTCTGTGCGAGGGCACCGATGACCAATGCGACTACCAGTGCCAGCAGCAGCGGAGCGTGCTTGCTGCCGGGGCCTTCCGTGCTTGCCGCATAAGCACCCGTTGCCACACCAATCACCAGCAGAGCAGCCAGCAGAACTGGCAGCACCGCACCGCTGAGCGACTTGGTTTCATAGGCTCTTCCCAGAGAAAAGCCTTTTTTCAAGAAGCAGGAGCCGGTGGCGACACCGCCAGCAAAGCCGATGAGCGCCACATACGCATTCAGGTCACCGGCAGACATCCGTAGCACCATGCGCAGCGGGCAGCCCAGAAAGACCAGTGCACCGATCATCATAACAGCACCCAGCAGAAAACGCACCATCGGCGCAGAACCGGCGGTAGAGCGATACTCTTTGGTTGCCATGGAAATCAGGAACGAGCCGCAGACAAAGCCGACGATCTCAGGGCGGAAATACTGAACGGGTGCAGCGGTGTGCAGTTTGAGCGCGCCTGCCGCGTCGCGGATGAAACAGGCCACGCAGATTGCCATGTTGGCCGGGTTGCCAGACATGGCCAGAAGCATGACCAGAAGTCCGATGACCACACCGGACAAGGCCAGCTTCCATGTTTTGTCGAATAATTTCATGATTGCCTCCTTTTTTAGCGGGTGAACTTTACCAGTTCAGTATAACACACACGATTTTTCAGGTGAAATTGATTTTATTGATAATCCGTATGTACTTATTGATATAATCAATGAACAGAACTATAATAGAAAAAAAGCCTTTTCAGCACAAAAAAGGAGCGCAGCATGGATATCCGCCAACTGGAAGCCTTTGTGTATACCGTAAAATACCAGAGTTTTTCCCTTGCGGCTCAAAAGCTTTATCTTTCGCAGCCGACCGTCAGTTCGCATATCAACAATCTGGAAAAAGAACTTCATACGCAGCTTTTGAAGCGAACGACCAAGAGTTTGTCGGTCACGCCCGCAGGGCAGACCCTTTACAACTACGCAGCTGAGATCCTGAATCTCCAGCAGAAAGCGATTCTGGAACTTTCCGATAAAAATCAGAAGCTGCTGCACATCGGTGTTTCCTCCGTTCCGTCCCTCTATCTTCTGCCGGAACTGCTGTCGGCGTACCATCAGGAAATGCCGGATGTCCGCTTCCGTACCAGCTGCTCGGACAGTCTGGATGTCATTCGGAAAGTAACAGATGGAACCTGCGATATCGGGCTGGTCGGCACGAAAATTTCGGATACACCCTGCCGCTTTCTGCCGGTCACTTCGGATGAACTTGTGATCGCGGCCCCGGCTACACCGCATTTTCAGGCTTGTCTGGAATTGAAAGATCCGGTTTCCATGCTGCTGAAAGAACCGTTTCTCCTGAGGGAGGATACTTCGGGGACAAAACAGGAAACGCTCTATTATCTGAAAAACCGGGGGCTTTCGCTGGACGATCTGAATGTGATCGCTGTGATGGATGATGCCACTTCGCTGATCCGCTGCATCACACTGGGGATGGGCATCTCCATCCTTTCCCGCGCAACGGTTCAGAACGATGCACAGCTTGGAAAGCTGTTGATCATTCCTCTGGAACAGTCGGCTTTCTTGCGGAAACTCTATATCGTGTATTCTTCCACACAGTTTATGTCGGAACAGACGGCGCACTTTTTTGCGTTTATGAAGCAGTTCTATGCCATTTCCTGAAAAAGGAACCGATTGCTCCCGGCCTGTGGATGACAAAACTCTGATAAAACGAAACGTCCCTTCCGCGCAGATACCCGGAACGTGAGATCCAGGCCTGCACGGAGGGGACGGTTTTTATAGGAGAGCAGTTCTGTCACAGGCATTTGCCGCAATTGCTGCAGCCGTTGCAGATCAACTTGCTGCCGCAGGTCTCGCAGTTTGCGCGGAAATGCGGCACATAGAGATCTTCCTGCGGGATGGGGTAGCCCCAGTCGTCCACGAGGTCAAAATGAATGGGCCTGCCCTGAAAATTCATGCCGGATTTACAGGCCATTCGGCTTTGCAGCTGCTTGTTTGGCAGGTGGTAGCGCCTGCCGTCCTTGATGAACACGGTGCCGGTCTCGATAAAGCAGAAGGTCACGTTGGCATCCACGCATTCCTGCCGGAGAGACTTGACCCAATCAAAATTGCAGGGGCGGGCACCATCGTAGTTTTCGCCGCCGCAGATGACCTGCTCGATCTGCCCGGCGGAAAGGTACTGCCGGATGCTTACTGGCCCGATGAAGGGCGCGCACATGATGCCCTTGTGCTTGAAGGGCAGGTCAAACAGAATGGGAATGCGCTCATCGGCGCGGCGCTGATTTTCACAGGTGACGTTGAAAAAGATGTTGTCCCAACCGCTGCCCCAGTCCGGCGGCAGACACTCCCGTACCCGCTGCGGCCGTTTGGTGAGCAGAAAAAACACCACATCGCTGCGCTGGCGCATGATGTCCCACGCCTCAGCCCGCCACGGGTCGGCTTCTTCCAAGAAGAAATCCGAGGTCATGCAGACCCGGATCTGCTCACCACTCTGGATTTTGTAGTGTCCGGTGCGGTCTTTCTGGAGCGGATAGGAAAAGCCGCTTTTCGTTTTGTAGATCTCGGCTCCGTTCTGGTCCCGCATCCGGTCGAGAAAATACATGTAGCAGTTCTGGCAGCCCTCGCTGCACTTGACGCAGCCGTGCCATGGATTCCAGATGTCGTGCAGGAAGCTCACCCTCTTTCTGTACCTATTATTATAATAGCTGCGCGGACAGGAAACAAGAGCACCCCTTGCACCGCCCCGCCGGATGTGATAAGATTAAACAAAATTTAATAACGCTTTGTATGAAAACAACTTTAGATAGAATTCCAGGATGATACAACAGAAAGGAATTTGACTATGGCACGATATAGCGTGAATAATTATACGGTGGATGTGCTTTTGGCGGATATAAAATCCGGTAATATTGCGATTCCGGAAATGCAACGTCCATTTGTATGGGACGCAACGCAAGTGCGTGATTTGATGGATTCGCTCTATAAGGGCTTTCCGGTCGGATATATTATCGTATGGCAAAATCCAAGTGTAAAGTTGAAAGACGGAACAGTTGCAATAGGGAAAAAAGTTCTGATCGACGGGCAACAGCGTATTACTGCTATGGCGGCTGCAATTGTGGGACAGGAGGTTTTAGACAGCCACTATAAATGGAAACGGGTCTGTATTGCGTTTAACCCCATTGACGAAATATTTGAAGTGGCAAATTCCGCAAATCAAAAAAGCAGTAAATGGATTCCGGATATTGCAAAAGTGCTGGATGTGTCCTTTGGTTCTTTTTCTTTTGTGATGGAATATTGCCAGAAAAACGGAATTATGGACAAAGCACAGGAAATCAATGACACAATCAATCGGTTGAGGGCAATACAAAATAATAGCATTGGTGTTATTACGCTGGCAGAAGATTTGGATATTGACAGTGTAACGGAAATTTTTATTCGAATCAATTCTAAGGGTGTGGTTCTGTCGCAAGCAGATTTTGCAATGTCTAAGATTTCTTCGAATGAAATATATAATGGAAATGTGACCCGAAAAACGATTGATTACTTCTGTCATTTGTTGGAGTCTCCGGAGGATTTGAAAGAAATCAAGAAAAATGATGCTGAATTTGCGGCGAGACCGGAATTCGAAGCTATAAAGTGGGCAGCTGCAAAGAATGCACCGATTTATCGCACATGTTATACGGATATTCTTCGTGTTGCATTTACATATAAATTCAAGCGAGGAAAGCTAGCAGATTTGGTTAGCTTGCTTTCAGGTCGAGATTTTGAAACGCGTGAATTTAAGATCGAAATAGAAGAAAGGTCGTTCAATCAATTACATGAGGCAGTTCTGCAAGCGGTGAATCAGACAAATTACGAACGGTATTTGATGATTGTGCGCTCAGCGGGAATTGTGAAAAAATCGCTGATTCGTTCACAAAATGTTTTGAACTTTGGCTATGCGCTTTTTCTTGCACTTCGTGAACGAAAAGTGGATAGTAATCAAATTGAAAAGATTGTACGCAAGTGGCTGGCTTTGTCTATTTTGACGGGAAGATATTCTTCTGGCTCGCCAGAGTCTGCATTTGATTACGACATTAAGAGATTCTTTGCTTATGATGATCCGATGCAGTACCTGAATATCACAGAGGCGGGCGAATTATCTGAGGCGTACTGGAAGGTAAATCTTGTTCAACGGCTGAACACATCGGTTGCGAGCAGTCCATATTTTAATATGTTCCTTGTGGCACAGGTCAAGGCACACGATAAAGGCTTTTTGTCGATGGAAATTGATATTGAGTCCATGTTGGAAAACAGAGGCGATATTCACCATTTGTTCCCGAAAAATTACTTGATAAAAAATGGAATTGTGCAAGCACAATACAATCAAATTGCGAATTATGCTTTTATTCAACAGGAAATCAACATTAAAATTAAAGATAGTTCGCCAGCCCACTATATGACTGAAGTGATAGGGCAATGCAATACGAAAAAGCCTGTTTATGGTGGAATCATAGAACAAGATAGGCTGGCTGAAAATCTTAAACAGAATTGTATTCCAGACGGATTTGAAAGCATGGAGATTGGCGACTATCAGGATTTTCTACAAAGGCGTCGAGAACTGATGGCCGAGAAAATACATCAATACTATGATTCTCTCTGATTTCAAAGGCGAAACTTGATATAAAGGGATGCACTTCGCAATGCGGTCTCTCTGGGCGGCGACAGCGACACCCTTGCCTGC
>OLIT01002356.1_pt1 | contig 13953 bp, 9 predicted proteins | sample 1601341 | NCBI WGS metagenome assembly OLIT01 (sample SAMEA2452121, study PRJEB22498) | human gut metagenome | biome: human feces; feature: human gut; material: feces | place: Australia | collected 2012
CCAACATCAAGGAATTCCCCAAGAGCAAGCCTTTTGCCGACAGCCTGACGGCGAAGCTGGTGCTGAAAGTGGGCGACAACATCACCACCGACCACATTGCGCCGTCGGACGCGAAGCTCCTGCCGTTCCGCTCGAACGTGCCGTACTTGTCGGACTTCTGCCTGACCCCTGTGGACGCGACGTTCCCGGCGCGCGCGAAGAAGGAAGGCGGCGGCATCCTTGTTGCGGGCATGAACTACGGGCAAGGGTCGAGCCGCGAACACGCCGCGCTTGTCCCGCTGTATCTGGGTATCCGCGCTGTCGTCGCAAAGTCGTTCGCCCGCATTCATCAGGCGAACCTTATCAACAATGGCATTCTTCCGCTGACGTTCCAGAATGAGGCGGATTACGACCGCATCGCGCAGGGCGACACGCTGAGCCTGCCGAACGTCCGCGAGACGGTGGAAAGCGGCAGCGACACGTTCGTGCTGCATAACGACACGAAGGACGAGGATTACATTGTGCTGATGCCGCTGACCGCGCGCCAGCAGGGCTGCATCCTCTATGGCGGACTGCTGAATTATACAAGAGAGAGCGCAAAGGCGGAATAAGATAGTTTGTCCCCCGGAAGTATGGGCTTCCGGGGGATTTTGGCGTTATTATTTCCAGGGGAATAGAAAATCTGCTGCTTTTGCTACAATCAAGGGGGAAGGAGACTGTCCTGATGAAAAATATCAAGTACACCGTCACGCATCCTATCTTTGTGTTCATGAAGAAGCATTTTTGCCCGCACTGCAAGGCAGCACTCACAGTGGAAACGGCGCATCATTTGGTGAACTCCCGTTCCGAAGAAGCAAAGAACTACGATTTTTCCACGGAAGACGGCAAGATGATTGGCACAGTTGACTTCCGCAATCCGTATTTTTCCTGCCCGAACTGCCATGCGGAGTTTTCGGTGGAAGAATTGTGGAAAATGGAGCAGGAGAAAAGGGCAAGCAGATAACGCAGGCGAATTGAAAGAATCGTATGAAGCACAAAACAGCCGGGGACTGCTTTGCCAGCAATCCCCGGCTTTCGTAATCCCAATGAACCCTTACTTGACTTCCAGCAGGTTCTTGCATTCCGCGAACGCGCGGCGGCCAATGATTTCAATCGTCGCGGGCAGGGTTACGCTCTTGAGCTTCGTGTTGCCCTCGAACGCCTGCGCGCCGATTTCCACCACCGGCAGACCCGCCACCGTGTTCGGAACGGTCAGCGTCGATGCCGTGCCGTTGTACTTGACGACCACAATGCCCGTCGAGTCGTCACGAACCGCGAACACGAAGTCGCCTGTCACGGTGAATGCCTTGTTGACAGATTCCAACTCCGTATTGCCGGACAGCGCCTTAATCGTGATGGTGTAGTCGCCCGGCTGCAGCAGCTTCAGACCCGGCACCGTGTAGTTCAGCGCCGCCGTTTCGCCCAGCAGCGCAGCCGTGCCATCCGACGTGGTCAGCAGCAGCTGATACTTCGTTGCGCCGCCAGCAGCCGTCCACGTCACCGTCAGGTCCTCGCCCTGCTTCGCGGCAGGAACGGTCACAGTCAGCGGATCGTCGGTCACATACAGCGTCAGGGACTGCGCCGGGGAAAGTTCGCCAGCGGTCGTTCCGTAGTAGGGCCTGAACTGAATCGTGCGGACACCGTTGCCGCTGCCCAGAGAGGCGAAGGCGCGCTCGATAACCGTCACATCGCCAGTCGTCGGATAGCTGGTATTTGCCTTGCCGTCCACATACAGGACGACCTTCGTCGCGTTCTTGGTGTTGACCGTGAACGTCACCGGCACATTCAGCTTCACGCGGCTGGGATTCATGGTGAAGTTGACGACTTCCGGCTTGTTGACCACGGTCGTCGTCAGTGTAATCGTGTACGCCTTAAACTTTTCGCCCGCGGTCGTGCCGTTGTAAGGCTGGAACTGAATCGTACGGACGCCGCCATTATTCCCCAGCGACGAGAACGACATCGTGAACTCGTACTTCGACATGCTGGTCGTTACGTCCTCAAAGCGGCGGTTCACCTGCCCGTCGACATACATCAGCAGCTTCGTTGCGTTGTCCAGATAAACAGTGAATTTAATCTGCTCGCCCAGCACCGCGGTCGTCTTGTCAATCTTGACATTCGCAATCACGGGGGCAGCAGACGAACCGCTCATCAGGGAAATGGTGGTTGCGGAGGTCTTGTCGCCGCCGACTGCGCCGTTGTAGGCTTGGAACGCAATGGTACGCTTGCCCCCGTTGTTCCCCAGCGAAGAGAACGCCATGGTGAAGGTGTATTCCGTCATGTCAGGGGTGATGTTCTCGAAGCGGCGGTTGACACTGCCGTCGATGTACATCAGCACCTTCGTGGCGTTCTTGATGCGCAGGGTGAAGGTGATATTTTCGCCCAGCGTCGCGTTCGGATTGCTGATTTTCAGCAGCTCAACCCGCGGCTTGTTCGCCACGCTGATGGTAATCGTCTTGGTGTCGGACATAGCGCCGGGCGTGTTGCCATTGTAGGGCTGGAACGCCACCGTGCGCACGCCGCCGTTTGAGCCGAGCGTCGAGAAGGACATCTGGAATGTCGTCGCGCCGTCCTTCACGTCGTAGATGTAGCGGTTCAGCTTGCCATCAATGTAGACACGCATCTTCGTCGCGTTCTTGGTGTTGATGGTGAAGGTGATGGTTTCGTTCAAATCAACCGTGGATTTGTTCAAACTCCAGCTGGTCACGGTCGGCTTGTTCGGGCTTTCGTTTGCGACAGTCACAACACGTTCGGAGGTCTTTTCACCCGCCGTCGTGCCGTTATAGGCTTGGAACGCAATGGCGCGCTTGCCCCCGTTGTTCCCCAGCGAAGAGAAGGACATGGTGAAGGTGTATTCCGTCATGTCGGGGGTGATGTCCTCGAAGCGACGGTTGACGCTGCCGTCGATGTACATCAGCACCTTCGTGGCGTTCTTGACGCTCAGGGTGAAGGTGATGTTCTCGCCCAGACCCACGGTCGTCTTGTCGATATTCTTTACCGTTACCTGCGGCTTGACAGACGGCTTCGTCAGCGTAATCGTTTGTTCAGCGGACTTTTCACCGGGCGTATTGCCATTGTAGGCTTGGAACGCGATGGTGCGCTTGCCCCCCTTGCTCCCCATCGAGGAGAAGGACATGGTAAGCGTCGACGTGTCGGTGGGTACGTCGTAGATGTAGCGGTTGACGCTGCCGTCAATGTACATCAAAATCTTGGTGGCATTCTTCGTGTGGATGGTGAAGGTGATATTCTCGCCCAGCTCCGCCGTCGCCTTGTCCATTTCGAACGTCGGTTTGCCCGGAATAATCACATCCGCGCGGTCGATGTTTTCGAGGTCATCCGGCACGTCCGTAGGCGCGGGGGTCGACGCGGGCTCTTCGGTCGGCTCAACAGCGGGTTCTTCGGTCGGCTCAACAACGGGTTCCTCGGTCGGCACGACAGCAGGATCTTCCGTCGGCTCAACAACGGGTTCCTCGGTCGGCACGACAACGGGTTCCTCCGTCGGCACGACAGCGGGCTCTTTGGTCGGCTCAACAACGGGTTCTTCGGTTGGGACGACAACAGGCTCTTCGGTCGGCACGACAGCAGGCTCTTCCGTCGGCTCAACTACAGGCTCTTCCGTCGGCACGGGCGTGGGTGCAGGGGTCGGCACGGGTTCTTCCGTCGCAGCCGCAAGCACCAGCAGGGCACAGGGCATTTCCACGCCGCTCGCGAAAACACCGGTGTGACGCTGATTCTCAATGCCCTCTTCCGGCACAGGATGCACTGCATCCGCCGCCAGATAGCCATATGCAACGCCAGCCGTCTGGTCATACACGCAGACGGAAATCCGTTCATTCAGCTGACCCTTCTGCGGACGATGCGTCACATACACTACGCCAGTTACCTGACCAACCAGCTCATCGCCCGTCGGATTCAGGTACAGCTGTGCGCTGCTGAACGTCGCGGCAAAGCCGGAGTCAAAGAACTCGTTATCCAGCACGGAGCGGCTGTAATCTACGGCTGCTTCGTCCACGATTTCGGGCGCTTCCGTTACCTCGGGAACATCCGTCGTTTCGGGGATTTCCGTCGTTTCGGGGATTTCCGTTGTTTCAGGAACATCCGTCGCTTCGGGGATTTCCGTTGTTTCAGGAACATCCGTCGCTTCGGGGATTTCCGTTGCTTCGGGAATATCCGTCGCTTCGGGAACATCCGTCGCTTCGGGCGCTTCCGTTGCTTCGGGGATTTCCGTTACCTCAGGAACATCCGTCGCTTCCGGTGCTTCCGTCGGCACGACCTCAACCGTTTCCGTCGGCGGAGTTTCCGGCTCTTCTGCAGCCGCCGTCAGCACTGTTCCCATACTGCCCGTTACCATGAATACAGCCAGCAGGAAAGACAATGCCTTTCGCATCCACTTTTTGTCCTTCATCGTCCTCACTCCTTGTTCTGTGCAATCTTCCGGCACGACGTATGGTTGTGCCAATGGCAAGCGATTGCTGTTTTCCATCTTTCTTTTCGCGGCGAGCTGCAGTGCTCCCGGTGGATATAGCAATCTCTTTCCCAATTCCAGCTATATTGTAACAAATTACAAGTCGGCTGTCAATACTTACCGCGCAGAAAGCCGAATTTTATACGAAAATCAAGGCGCTTTCTCTGCATCTGTCTCGCGGAACTGATTTTTCCATTGCCGAATTGCCGTGGCCGGCAAATCAATTTGCGTCTCCCATGCGGAACAGATTCGCTCCTCCAGCACATCCAAATTCCCGCCGCGGGGCAGGACGGGCAGATTCGTGTCCTTCGCGATTTCACTTGCGCGGTTGTCTACCGCCAGAATCAGGCTTCGGCAGCCCATGTTCATTGCGTGGATGCCGCCGTGCAGCCGCGTGCCAACGTAGTCAATCCCGCCTGATGCCAAAAGCGCCGTGTAATCTCGCAGATTCGGCTGAATCAGGTGCAAATTCTGCGTCACGCGCGCATCCATCTGGCGCAGGCAGGCGTAGTCCTCAACGGCTTGCAGCCACACATACACCTCGCGATAGTGCTTTTGCAGCATGGTCAGCATCTGCGCATCCTGCTCCGGGCTGCTGCGGTAGTCCGTCAGCGTTGTCACGACGCGCTCCGCCTTGTGCGTCGGAATCTGCGCGCATTTGTCGTCTGTCAGCCCCCACATTGTCGGGCACGCCGTATTCAGCACGTTCGTGATGCCCAGCTTCAGCAGGCGCTGGCGCGTGTATTCGTCGCGCACCGCGTGCAGGTACTGCCCATCCAGCAGCGCTTTTAGAATCCGCTTCGTGTATCCTGTCGGCTCGTCCTGGTATTGATACCACCCCGCACCCAGCAAAATGATATGCGTGCGCTGAAATTTCTCACGAATCAGGCGGAAATTCAGCAGCTCCCGCTTGTGCAAATCGCCGCAGCGCATCATCACCGCGTCCCGCAGGCGGATATTCCACATCCTTTGGCGGCGCATGTCCGAGGAAAGCAGATTCGTCCCGCAGACAAATGCGAAATCCGCATTGCCGACGTGCTTCATCGACACTTTCGACAGCCTGTCCCGAACCGGCACGGCGACGGACAGCTGCACAGGAAAGCAGTCGTGCAGCACATGCTCACAGGCGTTTCGAATGATGAAATCTCCCTGATTCGCTGTTGAGATGGTAGGGTCAAAACGCACAATTTTACGGCAGTGCTGCATTTCCTGATCGATCATGCCTTCTTCCTCCATTTGCGCAAGAAACTCCGCCCTTTTTCAATCATCCAGCGGTATTCTGCCGTCCGCCCCAGCGCCAGCGTGTACAGGAGCGCTGTCACCGCCGCGCAGGTGATGCCCTTGAGGATAATCCACATCAGCGTATGCCCCATCCGCGCGCACAGCAGCAGCGACAGCGCTATCACCGCGCCGTTGAGCAGCAGCAAGCCGCCCTGCGCCTTGAAATACGCGGCAGCACTGCGCCCGAAGGTGCGATGGAACAGCACTTTCGGCTCATACCAGAAGATGGTGCAGAGCCGCGCCAGCCCTGTTGCGCCGATGATGCCCGCCACGCCGAAGAATTGCCCCAGCAGGATGGACAGCAGGATGTTGACCAGCGCCGTCATAAACATAACGTATTTCATTTGCCGAAAAAGCCCCAGCGTTTCGCGGTACATCCACACAGGCGCGACGATGGTGCTCAGGTAGAACGTGAACAGCACCGCCGCCACTGTCCCTGTATCCATCAGGTATTCTTCGCCCACCCAAATCGGGATGAAGTCCTGCACAACCGCGCCGTATGCGGCGACGCAGAAGCCTGTAATCGCCCCGAAGAGGACAATCAGGTTGCGGAACATGGCGTACGACTTTTCCGAATTCTTCTCGGCATTCAGATTTCCCAAGCTGGCGGAAATGCCGGTAATCACGATGGAGACGAACGTTGTCACATACGTCGTCAGCGACGCGTAGTTGGAGTAGTAACCGACGAACACTGTGCCCAGCATGATGGAAATCAGGATGTTGTCCGTGTTGTTGATGAGTATTGTCGCCAGCTTGTAGAGAAACATGGAGCGGATGTTGTCGTTCAGCTCCTGCTTGCGGTGCATCGGCTCGTGCTTCTGCTTTTCTCGCAGGAAGGGGTACATCTTATCCGCTAAATGGCTCAGCACCGCGTTCTGCAGGAGGGTGCAGGCAATCTGAATCAGCAAATAGCCAAGATAGCTGCCCCAAATCAGCAGGCACGCGATCTGCGCCGCATACTGCACCACCAGCGCCGCGGCGGAAACCATGTTCTGCAAATATGCCTTCTGGTCAGCCTGAATCAGCGTCGTTTTGTAGATGACCAGATAGGATGCCACGGAGTTCGCCAAGTACAGCACATAGTAGACGATTAACTGCGCCATCGGCAGCTCGCTGCTGATGATGAGCGGCAGGAAGGGAATTACCGCCGCGCCCAGCAGCGCTACCGCCAGCGCAATCAGGCGGTAAATGCGACGATAATAGCCCAGCAGGTGCTGGATTTCGCCCGTGTCGCCCCGGTGCAGCGGTGCGTACAGGCTGTACACCAGCACGTTGCCCACGCCCAGTTCCGCCAGTGACAGCATGGCCAGAATGTTGCTGTACAGCCCGTTGACACCCGTATAATCCGCGCCCAGCCGGCGCACAAACACCGTTCGCACGGCAAAAGCCAGCAGCAGCGTAACCACCTGCCGCACTGCGCCCACGCCGATGTTGCGTGCCGTGTTTTCGCTCCTTGATGCTGTGTTCATGATTCCTCTCCGCCTGTTTCGCCTGTCTGCTCCTGCGCCGCGTCCTCCGGCTGCGGGTTAAACGTCAGGCGCAGTTTTTCCGGCGGCATAGTGCATCGCCACCTGCGCTTCTTCTGGCTGCGCGCATTTGCCTGCTGATCAGGCGTGTCCTCCGCGTCCGGCTGCCACTTGCCCAGCAGTCCCAGAAACAGTATGTTCAGGAAAACGCCCTCCGTGTTGATGCACAGGAAATACAGCAGGAAAACGCCCAGCACATACAGCAGCCGCGCCTTGGCAAATTTGGTGCGGATACCGCGGTACGTCAGCCACAGCCAAACTGCCGGGAGAATCAACCCTGTATCCATGACGAAGGCGGCAAAGCCGTTGGAAATGTTCTGCACCCTGTGTTCCAGCAGGATTTCCGCCTTTCGCTCCGAGAAAACGCCCTGTCCCGCAATGGGGGATTCCAGCCCGATTTCAAAGCCGCTGAAGGTGTCGTTCCACCGCGTGTAGAATGAACCGCCGGAATTTCGCCCGACAATCTTGCGTTCCACCACGCCCGTGGCAGACTCGATGACAAACAGCAAAATCAGCCCAATGAACGCCGCCATCTTGATGCTGCGCGCCATTTTCCCGCCCTTTTTGCGGAATGCCACCGTCAGCAGCACAACGCCCAGACAAATGAAGCCTGTTGTGGACAGTGTACTGAGGATGGTAACGATCAGCAGCGCAATTGCCCAGCAGTATTTCTTCTTGCTCATGCCCATGCGCGTTTCGTCGCTCATCAGGAACAGCAGCGCGAAGTTCAGGAAAATCTGGTGGCTGCCCGGCTCGTTGAACATACCCGCATTGCGGTGGAAAACCGGGATGTTCAGCCAGCCTAAGGTGAAATAAGGCGTCAGATAAAATCCGTTGACGCTGGAAACTTCGTAGTGCAGCAGCGGCAGCGGCAGCGACAGCAAATCGCCGATGACGAAGGAAATCAGGCTGATGGCCGCCTCTGCCAGCATGACTTTGGTATACAGCCGCATATACGTCTGATACCCGATGCAGCTTTGCAGCACCAGCACATAGCCGATGTTGCACAGCCAAATGACAATATCGTTGATGTGGATGCCGTTCTGCGGGTTGACAAAGCTCGTCAGCAGCAGCGCCGCCGTCAGCAGCAGCGTCAGGCGTATGTTCTGGGCGCTGATTTTCGGATGATGCGCCCGCGTCAGCAGCAGAATCGACGCAATCAGCATGGCTGCCATCAGCGGCATCCGCAACACCTGAAAATACAGCGAGCCCATGCCCAGCACGCCAATCAGCACGCAGAGTGCATCCACATGGTTCTTTGTGATTCGGATTTTCATCGTGCAATCTCCGTATAAATCTGATGCAGTATCTCCAGATTCTTCTGCGCATCATGCGTTTTTCCAGCGTGTTCTCGCCCGGCGCGCGCCATCTGCGCCGCTTTTTCCGGATGCGCGAACATCTCGCAGATATCATATGCCAGCAAATGCGGGTCGTCTGCCGGATAAATCAGCCCTTCCACGCCGTGCGTCATCAGACAGCGCACGCCGCCGACATCCGACGCAATGCACGGTACGCCAAGCAGCATCGCCTCGCCCAGCGAATTGGGGGAGTTTTCAATGCTCGACGGCAGCACAAACACCTGACTTTTTAGATACCGCTCCTTCATTTGCTGTGCATTCAGGCTTCCGGTAAAAACAACATGGTCGTAGAGGTCGTTTTCGCGCAGCAGACGGTGGATGTACCGCTCATAGGCATTGCGCGCAAGCGGCGGAATGCGTCCATAGTCCTTGCGTCCCACATAGAGCTTGACATCGGGATAGCGCTTGCGGACAATCGCCAGCGCCTGCAATAGCAGATGCAGCCCCTTGAGCGGCACATGCGCCTGACTGCAGAAGATGCTGTGCGGCTCGCAGTTGTCCAGCGACCATTCGCCGGTGTAGAACTCGTCCCGCAGCGTTTCGTTGTTGAAATGATAGGCCGCCTGCGGGGCAAGCTCCGCCATGCAGGCAGCATCCCAGTCGGTGCGCCCGATAACGTGCTGCACCCTGCGCAGGGCTTCCTGTTCATACTGCCCGACGCGGCGGTAGATTGCTTCCTGCCGGACGATATTGCCCTTCACCAAGTCCTTCAGCGTGTGCCCGTGGCAGACGTGTTCCGGCAGATAAGCGCGATAATGCTCCGCGTATATGGACAGAAGCCCCTGAATGGAAATTACAATCCGCTCGCGCATCCCCATGTGTTCCGCCGCATTAACCATGGCCAGCGTGTGCTGATTTTCCGTGCCCCAGAGGTGAATGACATCCGGCTGCTCTTTGCGCAGAATATCCTCCAGCTGCCGGGTGTAGGCTTCCCCACAGCGCTGCGTAGGGCGTGTGGGGTTGACAAGCCCGTAATAGCGGTAGCCGTCCACTTCGCCCGTCAGCGCTTTCGGCGCGTCAAACACATACGTCAGCGCCACATCCGGCAGCTGCGTCAGCCGCCGCGACAGCCCGACCAGCCAGCCCACGATATACACCGGGGGAAGCGATTCTTTTTCCGCAATGGCAGGGAGGATAATATTCCCCATCCACATGATCTTCACGCTTCAGCCCCTCCTTTCACTTTGCGCTGTGCGGCATGGTTATTCCGCTGCGCCCCGCGTCAGAAAATCCCGCAGCTTTTCCCGCTCCTGCGCCTGCGATTGGCAGTAGCGCGCAATGTTGCGCACATAGCGGTCATGCACGGCTTCATCCAGCAGCCTTTCCGGCGCAAAATCCGCCATGCTGGATACCGTTTTGCCCAATTCGTTTGCTTCCACCATTTGCAGCGTCCCGCAGCGGCTGCCCACAATCGGCACGCCCCGGAAGAGAATATCGAATACAACGCCGCTGCTGTGCAGGGAGTAATTCTCCGAATAGTTTAGGATGCAGTAACGGCATTGGCGAATCGCTTCGTCATACGCCGCTTCGGACAGGTATTCCAGCCGCAGCTCGATGTTCTTCGCCCCCGCGCAGACTGCCCGCAGTTCCGTTTCCAGCGGCGCTTCCTGCACCCGACCTGCAATCAGCACCCGATACGGCGTGTTCCGCAGCTGTTTTGCCGATTCAACAACGCCTTTGTCCGACGTAATCAGCCCGACCATGCCGAAATCATAGCACTTCTGCGCATACGGCACAGGCGGCTGCATCGTTCCTGTGCTGATGTAATCGGACACGACGCACATCGGCCGCCCATACGCCGCGCCAATGGCTGCATTGGGGCAGATAACGCCGCTGATTTTCCGCCTGCACAGCGCATACAGCCCCCGCTTCAGCAGCGAATTGACGCCGTCGGTGCTGTACTGGATGGCGTAGACCCGCGTTTCTTTCTTCTTGAACAGTGCAAGCCCCAGATACGCTGTTGCGACGGCGCTGCACTGGAGGACAATCACGTCATCCTGCGCTTCCCGCAGCAGCGCGCGCACGTTCTGGAACACGGCGCGTTTGTTACGCACCGCCGAACTGCCCACGATGTAATCATGCGGCAGACGAATCAGCTTGTCCCCGAAGCGGTCGCCGTACACCGGCCCGCCCGCAATGCGCACATCCATCTCCGCGCCGAACAGGTCAAGATAATTCTGCGCGACGGTGAAATAATGCCCAGCGGCAATGCCGTCTGTGCTGGTGCTCCGTACATCTGCCACAATCAGCCGCATGATGGTTCGTTCCTTTCGCCGCTTTTCTGCATTGCCTTGCTGTAAATCGCCATCAGCTGACGATAATTTGCTTCCGCCGTGAAATTCTCCTGATACGTTTTCAGCGCGCCTTCGCTGACGGATTCCGCGTGCTGCAGCCGATTGAGCGTCTGTGCCAGCTGCTCCGCCGAGTCCGCCGGAAACTTGAAGCCCGTCACGCCGTCCGAAATCAGGGAACCCGCGTTGCCTAAATCCGAGCAAATCACCGGCGTGGCGGCGCTGAAGGCTTCCACAATTGTCATCGGGAAGCCTTCATACCACTGCGTTGGCAGAATCAGCGCCTTGGACTGCCCCATCAGCGCCCGTGCCGCCGAATTTGGCACAAAGCCGCGCAGCTCCACCTGCTTCAGCTTTTCCCGCGTCAGATATTCGCGGCACCATGCTTCCTCCGGCCCTGTACCGCAGATGATCAGCTTCATGCCCCCGCCTGAACGCTCGTAGCGCGCCCACGCCTCCAGCAGCAGCCGGATGCCCTTGAGCGCATCCAGCCGCCCGATGTACACCACCTGATTTTCGCGCGCCGCGTATGGCACAATCGTCTCCGGCGGTTCCACAAAGTTCGGCTTTACGGACACGTTTTCCGGCGGAATCTGCTCAAGCGCCAGCAGCTTCTGCCGGTTGAAGTCCGTCAGGGTGATGTAATGCAGGCGGCTGTACGTTTTGAGGGCGCGGTGCAAACGTGTGCTGAGCACGCAGAGCACCGTCTGCAGGCGGCTGCCGCGGTAGCAGCGGTGCTTCACCGCGCAGTGCAGCCCCTTTTTCGTGCAGTCCTCGCAGATATGGCCGTCGCGGTAGAAAAGCGCGTTCGGGCAGAGCAGACGGAAGTTGTGCACCGTCTGCACCACGGGAACGCCCTCGCGCAATGCCGCGTAATACACTGCCGGGCCAATCAGCGGCAGCGTGTTGTGCACATGCACCAGCGAAATCCGGTTTTCGCGGATGCTCCGTCGAACCTCGCGGTATGTACGGATGCTGAAAAACATCCCCAGCGCACTGCGGATTTTCTCCAGCGCTCCCATGCGCGAAATCTCCTCGTTCCGCCGCACATACAGCGCCGCAGCGTGACCGTGCGTTTCCAGCAGGTGCTTCTCGTTCGCCACAACGACATCCTCGCCGCCGGGAACCTGATAATAGTCGTGTACCAGCAGTACAGCGGGCTGCTTTGTCGTTTGCTGCATTTACTTTCTCCTGATGGTCGCGTTCCAGATGAATTTCAGATTCGTGCTCCAGTAGCGCTGGAATAGCCGCTTCGGGTCTTGCATCAGGCGATAGAGCCATTCCAGGCTGTGCTTCTGCATCCATAACGGGGCGCGCCTCACGTTGCCCGAAAAGAAATCAAAGCCCGCGCCGACGCCAATCATCAGCCCATGCACACGCCCTTGGTGTGCCGCCATCCAGCGCTCCTGCTTCGGCGCTCCCAGCCCGACCCACACAAAATCCGGCTGCGCCTGATTGATGCGCGCCACGGCAAGCGCATCTTCCTCCGGTGTCAGTTCGCGGAAGGGCGGCGCGTCTGTGCCCGCAATTACCAGTCCCGGATACTCCTGCTGCAGGCGCGCAATCATTTTCTCCTGCACTTCCTGCGTGCTGCCGTAGAAATAATGCCGCCAGCCGTGTGCCGTGGACTGCCGAAAGACCTCCATCATCAGGTCAGGCCCGGTTGTCCGCTGAATCTGCGGATACCCGCGCCGCCGCGCCTCCTGCGCCAGCGGATTGCCATCCGGAATCGCCATCAAACCGCCGTTCTGCACGGCACGGTAGTCCGCATCCTCGTAACTGACGACGGTTGTATGTACATTCGATACGCAGATGTAATCTCCCTGCAATTGATGAATATTCTGCGCCAAATATTTCAGCAGCCAATTCATGTTGATGACTGCAATATTGACCCCTAAAATCGGACAGACCGGAATTTCACGCTTGTCCACTTTGCGGCAGTATTGCGCTGCTCCTTCGTGCGCCGTGGCAAACACCCCTTTCCCCACTTCCCCAGCAAGAAACCTTGATACTATTTCCAGATTCATCTGCGCCATCTGCTTGCGCCTTTTCCCTTCTGGCGTCCGCTCATTCCACTTAGCGTAGCGCTGCTACGCTGCGTTCCATTCACGTTAGCCAGAATGAAAAATTCGCCGCGCATCTTGGCGCATTCTTATCTGGAAATAGTATGAATCATAAATTACCATTTTCATTATAACGCAAACATCAGTAATTTGCAAGCATTCCCATTTCAGTCGATGAAGAAATTTCCTTTTTTTCTGCGGATGAATTGCCGCCCCATATTCGTTCTTTCATTAGCATACCAATGCGAAAGGAGTATTCTTTATGAAGAACTGTATTTCCCGTTTCTGCCTGCTTGCCTTGCTTCTCCTGATGACCATCGCCCCTGTCCGCGCGGAAATTATCGGGCAGACGACGGAGAACGAGTACATCCACCGCCTGATTGCGGACAACGGGCAGGAACTCTGCTTCGTGTCCGGCGAGAAAGACCCGTACCTTTCCTATGCGGATGTCAACTTCGACGGCATCAACGATGTGGTGATACTGACACAGCGCGGCGCGAGCAATTTCGTCTACCAGTTTTTCATTTTTGATGGCGAACAGTATGTTCTCTGTCCGCTGACGTTCACGAATTACGACCTTGATGCGGAACGCAAGATTGTAAGGAGTTCTGTGAACGGCGGCTTGGCGGGCGGCATTCACAGAGAAACGCTGTACCGTTTTGATGGGACGGAGGCGGTGCTGCTGCGCTGGGCGGTTGGCGAGGAGAAAGAGGACTGGACGTTCGACGCGGATGGTTATACCGTCCGGCACTACAATGATGTGCTGACCCTGCAGGTTTGGGAGCATGATCCGGATATGGACGGCATCCTGATTTTTGAGCAGGATGTATCTACTGAAGATGAAAATGCGCTGAGGGAAGCGTTTCAAGCGGAAAATGACGCGCTCTGGTCGGGCATCCGCTAAGGCACCACCGCACAATTCGGCGGCGCGTCTGGCGATGTCTTTTCCGCCAT
>OLIT01002359.1_pt1 | contig 13928 bp, 16 predicted proteins | sample 1601341 | NCBI WGS metagenome assembly OLIT01 (sample SAMEA2452121, study PRJEB22498) | human gut metagenome | biome: human feces; feature: human gut; material: feces | place: Australia | collected 2012
CTTTATGTTTGGTGGAAACAAGATTTCCATCTGGGGTATGTGCAAGCGTTCCGGTGAAAGTATTATCTACGGTAATACAGAGTGAGCCGCCGTCAGTATTTGCGCGGACGATGATTTTTTTGTCCGGTGTTTGTTCCGATTTGCAGGCATCTACAGCGTTTTCCAACAGGTTGCCGAGGAGAACCGAAATGTCGGTTTCCGGAATGTTGATTTTTTCCGGAATTTCTGTTTTTACGAGATAGGTAATACCCTGCTCTTTGGCCTGTTGTGCAAAATATACAAGTACGGCATTGGCGGCAGGATTTGCGCAGAACTGTACCGGCGTATCGTCTGGTAAACTCATTCTGTACTGTTTTAGATACTCACTTAGAGCAGTATAGTTTCTCGTATTCAAGTATTCCTGCATAAGTGTGATATGGTGGCGGACATCGTGCTTGGCTCGGCGCACCTCTGTGATTTTCTCCTGCAAATTTTCGTATTGTACCGTCTGCATGGTCAATTCATGGTTGCGTTCCGTCAGCAGGAGGGTTTTGGTCTGCTCCAAAATCAGGCGTGTAACGACATAGTAAATGAAAATGGCACCGACATTGATAATAAATAAAAACAGCGTATTTTTCGGACGCAGGGCAATTTCAAGACTTGATTTGGAAGCATTTCCGTAGAACGCATAATACCACATCACATAAAAGGTGGCAGGAATTACCCACAAATACCGCCACTCAAAGCCGGATGGCTCCTTTTCTACTGCCGGTGTATACACTTTTTTCATATAGAAAAACAGAGGAATAGCAAGAATTATTTCTACCACAGCAAGCATGAGAGAAAAAGACCAGCGGTAACTTTGTACGGCGAGGTCAGGGAAGAAAAGATTTTCTATGGTCTTTGATGAAATTACAGCGAGGTTCGCAAGATTTGAAATCATTAAAAGTGTAAAAAACGTTTTGCCAAAGTGTTTTTTTATGGCAAGAAAATAAAAAGCAGCATACAGGATGGTGCTTACTGCACTGATGGTTCCGGTGTTGTTTCCGGGAGCAAAGGCAGCCCATGCACCGAGAAAAAGCTGCAAAATTGTCACAAGAACAATCAAAAAAAATGTTGTTTTTATCGAAAAACGAAGACTGTGCCGGAACGGATAAAGTGCCAGGGCAAGAAAAGGAAGAAAATTCAGCAGGGAATAAATGGCGACTTCCGCCAATCGATAAAAAGACAGCATCATTTGCCACCTCCATTTCGTAACATTTCAAACCGGAACGTAAAATAGGCATCTAAAACTTCTTTGGATTTACGTCTGCTAATTGGGATGCTTTTTCCGTCGCTCATGATAAAAACATCATTGGTCTGGGAAGCAACTTCATAAAAATTAATCAACATACCTTTTGTCGGGCTGGAAAAATACGGATAGGCACATAAGAGCGATTCAATTTCGGAAAAAGAAGTCCGCACAATTGTGTCAACGTCGTATTTGCAGTGAAGGGTGACCCGGTGTGAAGAAAAATCAACATAAATAATATTGCGCAGGATGGCACTGGTGCCATCGGGAAGTTTTATCGTACGCATCTTCTCAATTTCTGCGAGGTTAAGCCGGTCTAACATAACCTTTACTTTGTCGCGCCCAAATGGTTTGCGCAGATAATAGCAAGCATTTACCTCATAACTTTCACTGGCAAATTCATTGCTCGTTGTACTGAAAACAATTTTTACGTTGCTGTCTCGTTCCCTGATTTTACGGGCAACATCCACGCCGGTCAGTTTGTCCATAAAAATATCTAAAATAATAAGGTCAAAATCCGCAGTCTCCCAAGCGGTCAGAAACTCTTCGCCACTTCGATAATCCGATATTTCTGAAGAATCTCCGAGAAATTCATTTAACAAAGTGCTCAGTTGTTCACACATTTGTATATCATCATCCACAATTGCAATTCTCAAAGTTAATCTCCTTATAATCCAAAAGTTTTACAAATTTTCCTTATTGTAGCATATTTTGACACAAAAACAAAGAAGCATAAAAGAATATTTTTACCGTTTGTGTAATTTTTTTACCGCTTGTGCCAAAGTGGTTGCTATTTGTAAAAAGTTCGGGTAAGATTTGTGTTACGGCTAAAGACATAACAGGAGGATATGTGAACACAAGGGTAAACACGAAAGGGAAAGACGAAGGCAAACAGAGAGGGAAAGCAAACGGCAGTCTGTAATAGGCTGCCGTTTGGCGTGCAGAGAACACTTGACCTTGACGTCACGCACATAACATTCTATGATAAAAGAAGAAATATCAATAGAAAAAGGAGAGTGCTTGACTTATGAAAAAAATAATCACATATGTTATGATATTTACGATGTTAATTACAACGGCTGCAGTTTCTATGGCGGTTCCTGCATCGGCGGCGGTGAAAAAGCAGAGCAAAAGACAGGTGACATTGATTCGAAGCTACAATAAAATATACCGCAAATGCAAAAAGAATTTTAAGTATGATGGTTCGCAGCTTGAAATGAATCAAGATTCTTACAAAGAATTCAAAATCTGGGATAAAGAACTCAATCGTGTATACAAACTGCTTTATAAAGGGTTGTCGGCAAAGCAGAAAAAAGTGTTAAAGAAAAAACAGATTCGCTGGATAAAGAAAAAAGAAAAGGAAGCAGCCAAGGAAGCGGCACAATGGGCTGGCGGAAGCGGACAGCCGTTGGCACGTAATGTGGTGTTGATTACAGAGACCAAGAAGCGTTTACGCTGGCTGATTCGAACTTACGCATAAGAAGGAGCACATAGAAACGATGGCAAACATAATTAAGATTGCGGATTTTTCAGATGAGGCACTTGATTTTTATGCGCGTGAAAAAGAGGCGCAGTTAAAACACCGCCCGGCGCATGGCAGGGGGATGTTTATTGCGGAGAGTCCGATTGTCATTGAGAGAGCACTGGCAGCGGGGTATGAGCCGGTATCATTTCTCATGGAAGAGGCGCACATTGAAAAGCAGGGGCGGAAATTTATCGCAAAATACCCGGAGATTCCAATTTTTACAGCACCGTTTGATGTGTTGACAAAAATCACAGGATTCAAACTCACGAGAGGGATGCTTTGTGCGATGTACCGCAGGGAGCTTCCGTCGATTGAACATGTGTGTAAAAATGCAAGCCGGATAGCGGTTTTGGAAAACGTGGTGAATCCAACCAATGTAGGTGCGATTTTCCGTTCGGCAGCAGCACTTTCAATGGATGCTGTCCTGCTTACCCCGGATTGCAGCGACCCCTTATACCGCCGTGCGGTGCGGGTAAGTATGGGAACCGTGTTTCAGGTTCCGTGGAGTTTTCTGCCGGATGATGAAACCTATGTGAGCAGGCTGCACAAACTTGGCTATAAAACGGCGGCAATGGCACTGTGTGAGGATACGGTTTCAATTGCAGATGAGAGATTGAAAAATGAAGAAAAACTTGCTATTATTCTGGGGACAGAAGGCGAGGGATTGATGCCGCAGACGATAGAACAAAGCGATTATACCATCAAGATTCCCATGGCGCACGGTGTTGATTCGTTGAATGTAGCCGCAGCTAGCGCAGTCGCTTTTTGGGAGTTAGGAAATAAGGAGGCAGAACGATGATAAGACATATTTTATTTTGGAATTACACGGAGAAAGTGAAAGAGGAGCATACACAGGAGGAATCCCTTCGTTTTATGCAGCAGTCAGTGGCTACGATGAATGGAAATATAGAGGGACTTTTGCATGCAGAGATAAACCGCAATTTTGCCGGTGGCTATGACCTTGTTTTTTATGCAGAATTTGCAGATGAGGAATCGTTAGAGAAGTTTATGAACCACCCACTTCATGTGGCACATAGAGAAAAATGCAAGGAAATTGTGACTGACCGGTTATGTGGCGATATCGTCAGTGAATAGAGAAGACGACACGTAAGATGGAAAAGCAAAAGAACATAACATGCTACATGCTTTCCAAAACTTGCATAAAAGGTATTGATTCGCTATAATGGGGACAATGACGTTTGAAAGGAGAATTTAGTAACATGAAAAAGAAATTTAGTTTTCTGCTTGTATTGGCAGTTCTTGTAATGGGGCTTAGTGCGTGTGGAAGTTCAAAATCCGATACGACGAGCGAGACAAAAGCAACAAAGGCCCCAAAAGCTACGGAGACAGCCGAGGCAACAAAAAAGCCGGAATCAAAAACAACCGATACAAAAGGAAAGCATCACGCAAAAATTAAAGTGAAAGATTATGGCACGATTGAGGTGGAGTTAGACGGTGATACGGCACCGATTACGGTTGCAAACTTTATCAAATTGGTGAATGAAAAGTTTTATGATGGTTTGACATTTCACCGCATTATGTCCGGTTTTATGATTCAGGGCGGTGATCCGTTAGGAAACGGAACCGGTGGTTCAGATGAGACGATTAAAGGTGAATTTTCTTCCAATGGAGTAGAGAATAACATATCTCATAAAAGAGGTGTGATTTCCATGGCGCGTTCGTCAGACCCGGACAGCGCAAGTTCCCAGTTCTTCATTATGCATCAGGATTCAATCTATTTGGATGGTGAGTATGCTGCTTTTGGAAAAGTGACAAAGGGAATGAAAGTTGTCGATAAGATTTGTGAAGATGCCACTCCGACTGACGGTAACGGCACGATTGAAAAAGCAGACCAGCCGGTCATTGAAAGTATTCGTATGGTGGATTAAATAAAATCGTGTCTATTGAATAACGATGGAAGCACAGGTTAAGTCTTCCGAAAGATTGTAAACAATGCCGCTCTTTAGTCCTACGACGGTGGGACGAAGGACGGCATTTGGTTTATTTTCGACAACGCGGGCTTGTTCGCCATTGCTCAGTGAAACCGTTGTATCAACCGGATAGAGAATGACGCTCTCCATGAAACTGCGCATGGCAGTGATATCTAACTCGGCGGTCATTGACATAATCATTTCCACGGCGGTGCGCTGGGAAAATGATTTTTTGTAAGGACGCTCGGTTACTAGAGCGTCGTAAACGTCCGCAATGGACAGAATTTTTGCATAAGGTACAATTTTATCGGAAGCGTATCCAAATGGATATCCGGTTCCGTTCATTTTTTCATGATGCTGCAGCACGGCAAGCGAAATGGCACCGTGAAATTCTTTTTTCTCTTTTAATATGTTATAGCCAAGCTCGGAGTGCTGTTTCATAATAGCAAATTCTTCGTCGGTTAAGCGAGCCGGCTTGTTTAAAATCTCAGATGGAATTTTTGATTTTCCCATATCGTGTAAAAGTCCGGCGATACCGATATTATAAACATCTTTGCTTGACATGCCTAAGTTTCTGGCAATAATCATGGAGATGGTAGCGACATCCACACTGTGCTTAAACGTATATTCATCGCTTGTTTTGAGCGCACTGATATCAACCGCCAAAGCGTCGTTGTGGTCAATGGCGTGAATCAAGTCATTTGTTATTTTTGCGGAAGTGTTTGTGAATTCCGGTGAGTCTGAATTGTTATATAAATACTGGATTCCCTCGGACACGCGTTTTTTAACACTCTCTGATAAATGAACTTTTCTTGGGTCTTCTGTGCGGTATTTTTCGATTTTATTGCGTACAAAAGGGGTGAGTGTTTCTTCCTTCGGTTTTTCCTCCGGGTCTTCCTCACCTGTCTTTATGTATACTCCGTGTACGCCTCGGTTTTTCAGGCCTTCAATCAAATAAGCATCCAAAATAGAGCCGCGGGCAATGAGTGTACGGTCCAATCGGTCCTTGATGGCCTGATCAATCTGCATGCCTTCTTCTAGTTTGGAAGTTGGTACATAAAATCGCTTAATCAATGAAATCCAATCTCCTTTAATGTTTCTGTAAATAGTATAACATAAGTTGGAGCTTGTTCCAACCATTTGCTTAGAGAAACTTAAAAAAATATAAAGTGAAAAAAATTCATTTCAAAAATGAACAAAATTAAACATTTTCGCTTTACATTTGTTTTTCCTACGATATAATAGGATATGCTGGGTCAAAACGTTATTGAGAAAATTTTGCACCCAATGGATGAAGGATAGAAGGAGATTTGAGAACGATGAAGAACGGTATCGAAATCAGATGGCACGGCCGCGGCGGCCAGGGTGCCAAGACGGCAGCACTTTTGCTTGCGGATGTAGCGTTCAAAACGGGTCAGAACGTGCAGGGATTTCCGGAATATGGTCCGGAGCGTATGGGAGCACCGATTACGGCGTACAACCGCATCAGTTCCGATGTGATTCGCGTACATTCAAACATTTACCACCCGGATTATGTGGTAGTTGTAGATGAGACGCTTTTGGATTCGGTTGATGTGACAGCCGGTTTGAAGGAAACCGGTGCAATTATTATTAACACACCGAAAAAGAGAGAGGACATGATTCCGAAACTCAATGGCTACAAAGGTCGTGTTTATGCGATTGATGCCAGACATATTTCCGTGGAGACATTAGGAAAGAATTTTCCGAATTCACCGATGTTAGCAGCTACGGTAGCGGTCAGTGAAGTAATGGAAAAAGAGACTTTTATTCATGAAATGAGAGCTTCTTATGAACATAAATTTGCAAAGAAACCGGAAGTAATTGACGGTAATATGGAAGCGTTGGAGCGTGCCTTTGACGTTGTTTCCATCGATATTCAGAAAGATAAGGAGGCAATGGCGTGAGAACAGATGTTACAAAAATCAACGAAAAAACACCACATCAGGATTTGACAGAAGGCTTGATGGTTTTTGCGGGTGGCACTTCAAAACTTTTTAATACCGGTGAGTGGCGCACGAATACCCCGATTTATGTTGCAGATAAATGTAAACAATGCCTACTCTGCACCCCGGTTTGCCCGGACTGCAGTATTCCGGTTAAAGATGGAAAGCGTGGCGAATTTGACTATGACCATTGTAAGGGCTGCGGCATTTGTGCTAAAGTATGCCCATTTGGCGCAATTGAGATGAAGGAGGGAAATATCTAATGGCAATTAAAGAACGTATGTCAGGAAATGAAGCGGTATCGTATGCAATCCGCCAGATTAATCCGGATGTCATGCCGGCATTTCCAATTACTCCTTCGACGGAGATTCCACAGATGGTTTCTACCTATATTGCAAATGGTGAGATGGATACCGAGTTTATCCCGGTGGAGAGTGAACATTCTTCCATGAGTGCAACAATTGGTGCCGAGGCAGCAGGTGCGAGAAGTCTGACGGCTACTTCCTCTGCGGGACTCGCACTTATGTGGGAAGAACTTCTTCTTGCCGCATCGAACCGTCTGCCACTTGTTATGGCGTTGGTAAACCGTACATTATCCGGTCCGATTAATATTAACTGCGACCACTCCGATGGTATGGGCGCAAGAGATACCGGCTGGATTCAGATTTATGCAGAAAATAATCAGGAAGCGTATGACAACTTTATTCAGGCATATCCGATTGCGGAAGATACGAGAGTGCATCTTCCGGTTATGATTTGCCAGGATGGATTTATTACAAGCCACGCCGTGGAAAATATTACGCTTTTGGAAGATGAAGCGGTCAAAGATTTTGTTGGTGAGTATCATCCGGAAGAATTTTTGTTAAATCCCGGCAAACCAATTGCGGTAGGACCGTATTCCATTTCCAATTATGCGATGGAAGCAAAGAAAAATCAGGAAGTGGCTCTTGAAAATTCAAAAGAAGTTATCAAGGAAGTTGCCAAAAAATACAAAGAGCTGACCGGACGTGGTTTTGAGCTTTTCGAGGAATATAAAACAGAAGATGCCGATTACATTATGTTGATTATGGGTTCGGCAGCAGGAACTGCGAAAGAGGCTGTGGATGAACTTCGGGCAGAAGGAAAAAAAGTCGGTGTACTCAAACTTCGTGTATTCCGTCCATTCCCTTCAGAGGAAATTGCAAAAGCTTTAGCAAATTGCAAAGCAGTTGCCGTTATGGACCGTTGTGAGAGCTACAATGGCAATGGCGGACCACTTGGCAGTGAAGTGCCGGCAGCTTTGTTTAAAAATAAGGTAATGATTGAAGCAGTGAATTATATATACGGTCTGGCCGGACGCGATTTTACCATCAAAGATGTAAAAGATGTATTCGCGGAATTAGAGGATATGATTGAAAATGGCAAGACAGTAGAACAGTACCAGTATATCAGACTGAGAGGATAAACGGAGGATAGTATGAGTGATTATCGTTTAAAAACTATGATGGAAAAACCAGAGAGATTGGCTCCGGGACATCGTATGTGTGCCGGCTGTGGTGCAACAATCGCTGTACGTGCCGTACTTCGTGCTCTGCATGAGGGAGACCACGCAGTCATTGGTAATGCGACCGGATGTCTGGAAGTTTCTTCTTTTATGTATCCATACACCGCATGGGAGGACAGTTACATACATAATGCATTTGAGAATGCAGGTGCCACATTAAGTGGTGTTGAGACTGCTTACCGTGCCTTGAAAAAACGCGGCAGACTGCCGGAAGACGAAACTTTTAAATTTATTACTTTTGGTGGAGACGGCGGAACTTACGACATCGGTTTCCAGTCCTTGTCCGGTGCGATGGAGCGTGGACATGACATGGTTTATGTCTGCTATGACAATGGTGCCTATATGAACACCGGTATCCAGCGTTCTTCGGCAACTCCGATGTATGCAGATACAACGACAACGCCGGTTGGCAAGCAGTCCGTAGGTAAAATGCAGAACCGCAAAGACTTGGCAAGCATCATTGCAGACCATGACGTTGCTTATGTTGCACAGACAACAATGACAACGGATTTTAAAGATTTGCATCGTAAATCCGAAAAAGCCATCTACACAGAAGGCGCAAGCTTTCTGAATGTAATGACACCATGCCCACGTGGCTGGCGTTACGACACAGCAGATATCATGAACATCTGTAAACTTGCCGTAGAAACCTGCTACTGGCCGCTCTTTGAGGTAGACCATGGCAAATGGATTCTTTCTTATGAGCCAAAGAAGAAACTCCCAATCGAAGACTTCCTTCGTGTTCAGGGACGTTTCAAACACCTCTTCAAAAAAGGCAACGAACACCTAATCGAACAATTCCAGGCAGAAGTAGACCGCCGCTGGGAAGACCTACAGTATAAATGTGCACGTTAGGCTTAAGCCGTGCAAAATTAAAAAACAGTGATTCCACCCATTTGTGCTTGCACAAAATGGTGGGAGCGCTGTTTTTTTATTTTATAGGGCGCAGCCCGTGAGCGCCTATCGCGAAGAGATAGGCGCTGCACGGTTTAAGAAGGATCGTTTCATCTAGCACAGGGCGCAGCCCGTGATAAGGGATATCGCAAAGCGATATCCCTTATGCGGCTTAAGTCACCGAACAGGTGGCGCAGCCCGTGAGCGCCTATCGCGAAGAGATAGGCGCTGCACGGCTTAAGAAGGATTCTGGCGGTCATTACAAGGCATGTTCGCTGGAAGAAGGGCTGGCAACTTGCTAAAACAACGCTAACTTGCTCCAAAGCCCAAAAACGTTGCATATTCACCCCCATTTTGTCGGATTTATCTCAATTTTTCCGAGAAAAACAACGCTTTTTTATGGATTTTTAAGAAAGAGTTGCATGAAATAGAAAAATAGTTGTAAGCAAAGCAACCATAAGGCAGAAAGTTTGGGAAAAGCGTTGCTTTGGGGGGAGAATTGTCTTGCAGGAATGTTTGACATAAATATAATTTGATGCTAATATAGTGATAGAAAATGTGCTACCGCATATAGACGGTTAGCCTGATTTTTTGGTTACAAGAGTAACTGCCAAAGTTTGCAGACCAGGCGGTTACTCTTGTGTTTTATTATTGCTCTTGGAACCAACGGTATAACCAAGAGCAAAGCAAGTAATACATAAGCTGATTATGGCTATAAAGAGTTCCGTTGTAAGCATAAGCACAATCCTCCTCATGAGATTTCCGCAAAGGATTTCTATGTAAACGCAAGCTAATACTCTTGCGACGAAGGCGAACCGCCTACCGAATAGGGTAGCACTGACAATATCTTATCAAACATGTGAATAAAAATCAATCCTTTGTGTGATTCTATTTATAATATGAGATAACTGTAGCTTGCGACGAAAATGAAGTAATAATTGACGTTACTGTTAAAAATCGTTAATATAGTAGTATAAAAATCGAGTAAAGCGAAAGAACACGTGAGGAGGAAAATATGTTACCAGCAGTAGTAAAAAATAAAATTGAGCAAATATGGCTTGATGTCATTGCGGGAGGAGTATCACAGCCGACCGAAGTCATTGAGCAGTTAACATATCTTATGTTTGCAAAACAACTTGATGAGCGCGAGGCAGATATTGAAACTGCTGAACTGCTTTCAGGAGAACCACAGAAACATATTTTTGGAGATTCTAAAGAAGAACAAGCGTTGCGATGGAGAAATTTTAAAGGAATGGAAGCCAGAGAACTCCACAAGCATTTTGTTGAACATGTCTTTATTTTTTTAATTAATTTGAATCAGGATGAAAATTCTGCGTTTTCAAGATATTTGAAACATGCAACATTTAAAATCAATGAACCACTGGCATTACAAAAAGTTATTATTGGACTGGACGACCTTTTTGAAAATGACATTAAAGGTTTAGATATGCAGGGAGATTTATACGAGCATATGCTTGGTAAATTAAATTCTGCTGGGCGGCTTGGTGCATTTCGAACACCAAAACATATTCGTGATATGATGGTAAATCTTATGCAGCCAACACCGGATATGAAAATTTGTGACCCGGCGTGTGGTACGGCAGGTTTTTTGATTTCTTCGGCAGAATACATACGAACTCACTATGGAAATAAAATGACCGAGGAGCAATGGAAAAAATACGCAACGGAAACATTTACGGGATTTGATACGGATGAAACTATGTGTCGTTTGTCCTGCATGAATCTGATGCTTCATTCGGTTACGAATCCACAGTTGAATAAGCAGGATAGTGTGTCAAAAGATTACATGGTGAAAGATACCTACGATTTAGTCCTTGCCAACCCACCTTTTAAGGGAACATTAAACAAGGAAAATATTAGTGAATCACTGTCTGCAATTACTAGTACAACGAAGACTGAATTGTTGTTTGTTGCACTGTTTATTCGTCTGCTTCGGGTAGGTGGCAGATGTGCCTGCATTGTGCCAGATGGTGTTTTGTTTGGTTCTTCAAAGGCTCATAAAAATCTACGTAAAGAATTGGTGGAAAATCAATACTTGGAAGGTGTTATTTCCATGCCATCCGGTGTATTTAAGCCGTATGCAGGGGTGTCTACCGCCATTTTGATTTTTACGAAAACAAATGCCGGGGGTACCGAAAAAGTTTGGTTTTACGATATGAAAGCAGATGGTCATTCATTGGATGATAAGCGTCAGCCAATTGAGGAAAATGATATTCCGGATATTATTGAGCGGTTCCATCATAAAGAAAATGAGGAAACTCGCGAAAGAACGGAGCAGAGCTTCTTGGTTGACAAGCAGGAAATTGCCGACAATGATTATGATTTATCGATTAATAAATATAAGAAAATTGAGTATATCCCAGTGGAATATCCGCCTACAGAGGAGATTCTTACTGAGATTGAACAGTTGAATGAGCAGATTGCGAAAGAAACAAAAGAATTGCGTGAAATGCTCGCAAAATAAGAAAGAAAGGACCTCACAAATTGAGGTTTGCAGGGATGATAGATGGAATATATGGCAAAGAATATTCCATTGTGGCAAATAACCACGTGGGATAAAAACTTTAATAATGTTGATAAAGAGTGGCAACCTAAAACCATTAAGTATAAGTATCTTCTTTCAGATGAACTTGATTCATTAAGAGTAGATGACGGTGATATTAGAATTCTTTATACAGGAAAAGATGTGGGATATACAACAGAGGAACTTGCTGGGGACAACATAAGTGAAGGAGAAGTTGTTTCGATTCCATGGGGTGGTATTCCTACTGTTAAGTATCATAAGGGCAAGTTTGTTACTGGGGATAACAGAATTGCAACGAGCAATGATACAAGCAAACTTACCAATAAATATCTTTATTATTATTTGCAAGGAAACATTGGTGAAATAGCTTCTTATTACAGAGGTGCTAGTTTGAAACATCCCTGCATGAAAGATGTTCTTAAAATGACGATATCATATCCGTCAGTTCAAGAACAGGAAAAAATATGCAGCCAATTTGATATGTTAGAATGGCTCATAGAAGCAAGAAAACAGGAACTACAGTTATTGGACGACCTTATCAAAGCCCGATTGAGATTTCACCTGTTTTAGGGAATTTAATAACTGTTATATTTTGTTATTAAATTCTCTGCAAACCCTTGAAAACACTGGATTTATCGCAGGTGAGCTTTCCCTTATTGTTTCCCTTGTGTTATATCGTCCCGTCAGTGTTTACGAACTCTGATAAGGGCAAATACAAGGGCAAGAAAAATCTATAAAACAGTATAACACAAAATAAAAGTGACATGGTGAACTGATTGAAATGCTTCTGATTTTTGTAACAAATGACTGATTGAATGATAAGGAGATTCTATACGATGAGAACAATATTTGCAGAATACAATCCACACAGAAACAGCATTGATATTTATACTTCTGCTGGTTATATGCTCCGCATTGACTGTTGGGAAACCGAAAAGGATTTAAAAACCACACCCGGATCAGACTGTGCATTGAACGCACTTGCCATTGATAAACCGCTTGAATATGCAAAATTATATCTTGATGGAACAATGCAGATATGGGTAGATGCAGAAGATTCATTAGAACTATGGTGATTTTTTCAACAGCACTAAGGTTACTTTTTCCCAATCTCATTTATTGAGAATCGTCTTTTTACCGTGCATATATATTCAATATCTTTTTATCTATTATAATGAAATCAAGGGCTGGTCTAATGCCAGCCCTACAAAAATGAAAATTCACATAGAAAATAAATTTACAATTTTTCCGATATAAACCTGTTATCAACAAATACAAACATAATTTATATTATCGTATCTATTGATATGATATGTATTTCAAAGAGTTACCAGAAGTTTTTGAAAACTTTTCCCTTGTGATATTATCTAAAGCTCCTAATTTTATACTTTTCCCATGATGGAGCAGCTTATTTGACCGTATCTCTAGCACCAAAGATGTTGTATTCTATACTGATACATCAATAGAATTGCGAACTAACCTATTACCATTTTTGACAAGCGTAGATTCCACTGATTCTCTTGTAACGTTATCAAGAATGCTTGTATCAAACTTTTGTCCCGGTTTCCAATTTGGATTAGCCGATTTCACTGCTGCATACATAGCAGCTCTATACTGTCCTTCGTATTGCTCTAAAGTCCATGTACCACTTAAACGTTTGTCTTTACTTACGCTTAACTGATAATCCTTAAAAATATCTGAACGCTTAGTTGTATCACCATTTGAAAGACCATTTTCCTGAATAAATTCCTTCTTCACATTATCAAACATCTTTTGACGATATTCCTCAGATACACTTGTGAGTTGCTGCCACGATGTACCTTTGCTGGTAACATCCATTCCTGCTACTCCATTTGCATTCAGCAAATCACCTTCTGAATCAAATTGCTTCATCAGATTCTTAATAATGGTATCTCTTCCACCGAATGTTTCATATATCATTCTTTCTTCTGGTGACATCATGGCTTCATTTTGCATAATACCAGATAACCAGCCTTTTTCTTTCAAAGCCTTATATTGTTTGCTATTTGTATTGATGCCATTATACGTGTTACCTAATCCGCTGATATTCATTGCCATATAAAAACCTCCTTGTAAATAAATTCAAAATCCGTTTAGAATTAACTCAATGTTATATGGTATATATCGTCATAAATCTCCAAGAAATAAATTTCACCGTTAAGTGCCCTCACAATTATACAGGTAACTCACAATCCTTTAGCCAAAATCGCAGTTCCATAACAGTCACAGCAATTT
>OLIT01002370.1_pt1 | contig 13884 bp, 9 predicted proteins | sample 1601341 | NCBI WGS metagenome assembly OLIT01 (sample SAMEA2452121, study PRJEB22498) | human gut metagenome | biome: human feces; feature: human gut; material: feces | place: Australia | collected 2012
TTACAGGTGCATTCCATTCTTTTTGATTAAACACGTCCTTAGCGTCTTTATTATACCCTGTTAAACCTCCCAACATAGGATAGAAACTTCTTACCTTATCCCATATACCTTTAGACATAAGCGTCTCTATTAAAGTAGTAAGATATTGTTTTTGTTCTGAGGTTACGCTTGTTGCTAATTTAGCATACTCATTCACATAATCTGCTGCTGTTACTAAGGTTTTTACAAAAGTAACCGTTTGTAGCGGTTCTTGTACTTTAACACCACTAAAAATTAATGCTTTACCCATATTACTTCATTTTTTTTGTTATTTAATATTATTAGCTATACATTCTGCCCATTTATTATACCCAACTCCCTTAAGATGAACGTCATTATAATTATAATAAGTTGGATACATATTATAAGGAGTAATGCCGCATAAATGGTCTATATCTATAAATTGAAGTTTGAATTTTTCTGCAAAATCTTTAGATATTTCCCAAGATGTAACACCCTGTTTTGCTGAAGTAGAATTTAATATCTTATCACAATTAATAGTTCCGTCCGAAAATACAGAGTCAGCTTCTGATGTGGAATAATTTCCTATTCCGCAAATTACAATCTTAGCGTTTGGATAGTGTTTACCCATCAAAGATATTACTCCCATTAAAGGCTGAGGATAAAACCATCCTATTGCACTCGAACCATGAGCAACCCAATTTGACTTAGTAGAAAGGCCATCTTTTGTTGCCAAACTATATACATAATAGAAACTATTATACTTATCTGAGAAGTTAACCTCACATTGTAAATTAGACTCAACAGAATATGTAACAGTTGCTAATACATCTGGATTTCCGTCATCGCCTCCGGAATAAGACAAATCTATTTCCGTTATTCCTGTTGTTCCTTTATTTGCATTTGTCCAATCAGAATATTCCTGAAATGCCCAATCATTTATTTTAGATACACATTCATCCAAGGACATACCTGTAGTTAAAGTTGTATTGATTTGATTCCCATCTTCTCCAAATTTAATAGTAACCGTAACATCTGTATTCAATGTTTCTCCTTCAGTAAATGAAAATACTAAAGTCTGCGATGCACTTGCTAAAAACTGGAACTCAATAGATTTTTTTAAGTCATTTATGCCCAATTCTGATATTATACCTGCCCAAAGTTCATTAGTAATATGTGAGTTTAAGTCAGCAAACGAATTAAATTTTGTAGGATAAACTACTTTCTGATAGCCTACAAACGGAAATGATATTATAGCGTTATCCCATTTCGCTTTGTCCCCAAAATGACAATTTTCAATAATGAGATAGTCAATAGGGATTTCTGCATCAATAAGGCTCTGTATGTCGGCTGCAAAATCATATGGAAATGCTTTTTTAGACACCCCTCTATCTATTTCATCTATAAATACATGAGGAACTCCATCTACGTTTTTTTCTGATGTAGGGTGATATATGCCCCCTGTTATACTTGCTAAATATGGCAAGAATGATGATATAGCTTTATGGCTATCTCCCAAACAAACAAAATGCTTACCATACAGAGAATGGCTTGCCCTTGAATCTGTAGTAATTAAACCTTCGGTTGAAATTTCTGCGTTCACCCATTTGCCACCTTTGAATTGCAATATACTCCCCTCTACAGGATTTACATTAACATCGGTGAGACCACTAATAGACTGTTGCGGAAATACAATATTTGCTCCTGCCCAATTTCCATTAGGTTGCTTTTGCAAAAACTGTCCTTCAGAACCCCCAACTACATTTATTATATCTTCAAGATTATCAATTTCTGCACCACCTCCACTTGATGATAATCCTACTGCTTCAAATTTACCATTTACAAACCGTGCAAATACTTCTCCTTTATCATTACATAAAAAAGCACCATCTTCTTCAACTTCTACAACATCATTACTTTTCAAATCCTCTATATTTAAATAAGCCAATACCTTAGTTGCCATTTCAGAAGATATTTTTGAAACATCCAAGCCTTTCTCATTAGAATATACCATGAACGCATTACCTTTTTCATCAACAAAGTATATACCAGATTCTTCTACATCTTTTACAGGCAATTCAGATTTATTTAATTTATATGCTAAACTTAATCCTGTATTCTTTTCCAACTCGGTAATCCTTCCAAATCCCACCTGCGAAAACCCACCAACCTCCCAGGAACCGCCGCTGAACTCCCATTTTTCAGTATCTCCGGATTCATTCAGGAAGCTAACAGTGAGTCCGGAAAACCTAAGTTCTGCCGGAACTTGCGCAATAGCCCCTGCAAGGTCATAGCGGTTGCTTCCATCGGTACCGGATGTCGGATGATTAACCGACACATTGTATTCTGTAATTGATTTTTTTGTGTAATCTTCGAGTTCTTTTACCTCAGCTTTCGTTGCATAGTCTTGCAAATCAACAGAACCGGTATCAGGAACGGTGTTAGTATTATGCCATTGTCCTGATTGTACATCATATACTTTACCAGGATAAGGTTCTCCTACCCATGCGGTATCTCCACTTTGAGGAGATGGAAACTTATCTTTCAATGATGATTCTGATGTAAAGTATCCTTTGAACTTCGTAGTCGAACTTTTAACCTTTTCCAGATCTGTATTTAAGTTCTGGAAATTGGAATTGATTGTGGTAGATGCATCACCCCAATTCGATTCTTTTTTTACCTGTGATATGTTTGACATAACTATTTATTATTTAATTGGTATTTTGATGTTTCTATATTTTTTGTTCCCAAAGAATCTGGTCGTTTTTTGTCATCTGCAGCAATCCTGGTGATAACAATGTACTATATCTTCCATCATCACGTTGCTCTTCCATAGTTATGTATCCACCATATATGTTAATTATAGATTTTAAAAACTGGTCTCTAAGATACATTCTTCCACCATAAGACAATCCGTAGTTATATACATAAATTGCTGCAAGTGTTTCATCATCAGGTGAATCAATAACTATGCTGGGAGTATCACTTTCTGAATAAGGAGATATTTTTATTTTGAAATCATTATATTTAAATTCAAATTCTCCTTTTAGATATGCATTACCTTCTTTGTCCCAATATAGATTTCCATTAGCCAAACTTCCAGAACCATCCTTATTAAGCAAAATCTTTCCGCCTGCGATTTTAACCATCCCGTTATATTCTCCATCATTGGCATAAACGGTTCCACGGAACACACCACCTAAAGCGTAGATATAACCTCTTAAAAATACATCTCCACCATGGGTTGCCACAAACTTTGCCAACGACTTCCATTCCTCATCGGTAGGGTTGTCTCCTCCAATCAGTTTTTGAACAGTAGCTATTGCCTGTTCAAATGTACCTCCAGCCCAAAAAGCCACATCAGTATCATCATTGTATATACCGCTGATACCTGCGTTCACCTTCTCCATTACACCATTTATCCACTTACCCAACATTATCATAGATGTAAGATTAAGCCCTCCAAAAATCTGTGTTTCACCTTTTAGCGCATCCTGTAAGTACCACAGACTTTTAAATTCATCTTTTACAACGTCAGGGTCTAATACAGAAGGACACCAGTCTGTTGGTATCGTGCCGCGTTCCAGTTTTATTTCACAAATCGTAGCACTCCCTTCTATGCTTATAATGCTTCCTCCTTTGTTAGTGAAAATGTGAGAATATTTACTATATTCACTTGTACACGTTTGCGACATTACATTACCTCCACAAGTAATTATCACCATACCGTTCCTAGCTTTGTAACTTATAACATAGTTCTCATTTTCAATTAAATTTATATTTTGAGAAATACTACCCAAAGTTGCAGAAACTCCTGATAAAGAATCAGAATCTTCTTTCAATGTTGCCGTACCTCTCCATTTGTCAAGTGAGGAGTTGTACATTTTTGTGTCCTCTTTCAGTGGCGTTCCTGATTCCAGCTCTAAAGACTCAAAATCACCCAAAAACCCAGTATTCAAGAGAAGATTTTCTCCACCTATTTTTACAGCATTATAGATTTCATCAGGCAAATCTTCAAGCTGAGATGCACCAGTAGAACCAGCCTTCAATTTAACCTTCCCAGCTACTTCCACACCTTCTTCCTGGTCATACTTCATGTATGTACTCCCGTCCTTGTCTCCCACATAGGTATCTCCGTATGTAACAGACTTGTATCTTCCGCTTACCGGGTCATAGTAATCCATCTTTACAGCTTTGTCTTCAAGGCTGTATGAGTCAATTCCCTGATAGTACATGATAGAAGGGCTGTTCGTACCAAAGGCAGAAATAATGATAGCCGCCTGGCGCGTCTTGTCCGTCCGATGGCCGAGTCCGGCCAGCTCATCGCCGGCCTGCGGGATGGTGGAACCGGTGTCGCAGTCAGTCTTGCTCAGGTCGATGTAGTCGGCCCCAACAGCTGTTACCAATCTCCAGTAGTAAGCCTGTTCAGTGAGATTAAATGTCTGCCGGCGTGCCTGGGTGCCAACGGTGAACTGGTTCTGCAAGGTCCGGTCTCCGTCCGTCCGCTCGAAGTAACACCGATAGGCAGTGTCAGTTTCTTCTACCTTGGAAATCGTCATACCGGAAGGTGACACAATGAGCATTCCACCCACGTGCTTTGCTTCCTGGATAATAAGTTCGATGAAGATGGCCAGCTTACGGATGGTCAAGTAGTCAAACTCAGCGTGTGAGCATCCGGATTCGTCTATCTGTATGGCTCCACCTGTGCCAAGTAGGCCAGAGACAAATTTACCCAGTTCAATCCCTTTTAGAAATTTCTGTAGATACGGGTTTTCGTCCGTTTTGTCTTTCCGATGAAATATCTTCAAAGATCGAAGAGCGGAAAAAACATTGCTATCGCTGGCGGCAGTTCTGTCGTTCACCTTAATGAGATAAACGCCACCATAATTTCCGAAATACGTCTGACCCTTATATGTAAGTGAATCTACCTTGTCCTCAATTTCATTTATGCGGGAATAAGGCATACTCTCACCGACAGTATAGGCCGGACTGTCCCAAGGCATGTCCAAGTTAATTTCCCATCCCAGGACACGTGAGATACGTCCGTTCTCGAAATAGGTGTCATCTATCAGATTGATAAGTTGGCCGAACTCGAACGTGCGGGAAATCAAATCCTCTTTTACCCATGAACTTCTGAGGGTAATAGGGTAGGTTCCATCATCCTTCTTCACTTTATCGGCGTACTTCTGCGCCTTTTCCTTTAGTTCCAGCTCAGCTTCTGGGATATACTGGTCGGAAACCAGCTGGATGTCAAATCCGGAAAGAACATATTCGTCACCATTGGCAGGATACATCATCTCATCAGGTAGAGGACGGCCATAGTTTTCGTTCCTCACAATCTCCCATAGCTGTTTGCCACGCGTTTCGTCCTTCGGGGTGGGGTTGAAGATAACACCAAAGACCATACCGTTCAGTTTACCGGATTGGAATGTTACCTGAAGCTCCTGTCCTTCGATGATATACTCTTCTTTGAACTCCAACCCGGTATCCTTGTAGCGGTAGTAGGTGACGGTCTCTTTCGTACCGTCCTCATTTCCCACTTCCTCGGTACGGGTATGCACATCGGAAAAGGTACCAATCCTACGGGGATAGACATCATCGAATACAACCACGTCCTCGATGGCTTCTTCCTGCGGCATTCCTTCGTATGCGTCAATATAGGGAGTATCAGCCGGAAGCATAAGCCGTTTCTGGACTACACCGTTCACCACGGCCTGCTCGTCGGTAGGACGGTAGTTCGTGGGGATATTCTTTGTTGAGCCAAACGCATAGATACGGGTGGCATAAGTGCCCTGACTTTCACTGCGGGTGATAGCCGACGCTTCGACACCACGCTCGATTTTAACGGCATCTCCGAATTCTTTTCGCCCAAAATGAATCACGTTGTCCGTTATCCAGCAATCGCAGTTCCACTTATCCTCACCCGCCATAGAGAACAGGGCATCCAACAGGTTCATGTTGTCGTAGGTCATTGCTACAGCCTTGTTCTCTACGGTATCGTCTATGCTGAATGTGAAGTCTGAACCCCGGTAAGTGTACCCCAATGATTTCAGGTTTCGGAGGAATACGCCTAACTGTACGTCGAGAGCTGCAGTAAGCGACCATGACGCTTCGCTGCCTGCATGTTCAGGGGTGTATTTGAAAACCTTGTTCTTCCACTTCCAGTAGTAGGCATCCAGCCTTAATTCGTAATCATATCCCCCAGTAGAAGTGTTGTAGGTGGGCTTCTGAATGTCGGTAATCTCGTAGATTTTAGCCAGCTTGCCGCCAAGCGATTCATCCAACGCTCCAGCCAGGTCAACATAATCACCAATTTTGAACGGAATGGGAGAGGACACCGAGAAGGGAAGGATTATATAATCCTCTTTCATCAGTGTAAACTTTCCTTTTGCCCCTTTGTTGATAGGGGTGGAGAACCTTGTCTTTCCGGATATGTCCTTAATTTCAATCATATCCCCAAAGTTCATAAATAGAAAATGGAAGCCCTAAAAATCCGGACTTCCATTTGAAACAATAAAGGAAATGTTCGTTATTCGCTTCTGTCCATGGGATTCGGTTCGCAAAACTTACTTGAAACCTTACCGAAACACCTGTCAATACTCAACCCGTAAGAGATGCTTTTCCCCAGGTAAACCAGCTTGTAGACTTCGCTCCCAAGAGTTGGGATTTTGATGTTTACGGCACCTTTTTCAAGTTCTGTCTGAAAGGCTTTCTTCTTTGTCCGGTAGTCACCTTCTGAGTCTCCTTCTATGGTGAACTGGAGAGTGATTTCACGAGAGTCTACTTTTGCATTGTCGGTTATCATTCGCTTACCGTGCTCCAGCCGGCTCTCATCTTCGATGTAATCTTTCATCTGGTTGAATCCGTCGATAGCATCGAGAAAACCGTCCCCCATGCGTACACCCCATGTGCTCCAGGCATCTTTTCCGTTAATAAATAAATCTCCTGTCATAATCTTGATGTATTGCGTTTTACTTCTGAAATATCTGCCTTAATATCTTTCAAGTATTTGGCTGAGTCTTCAGTATTCTCTCTGATTTGCTGTAACTCCAAATAGGAATTGGCCAGGATGGTACGTGTCTCGTCGGCGATGTTGTACAATCCGGTTACTTGTGCTGTCAAGGCACTGATGGAACCTCGTAGTTCCGTGATGGCCACTGTCTGTTGCTGCTCTGCTGTTTCTATCCTAAGATTGGACTCATATACGGCTGTAAACCGCCCACTCAGTTCACCGGCATCCTCGTGCGTCATTTCTGTTCCGAATCCACGGCTGGAAGCCGACTGCTGGGAACTGCTGTCAGCCTTGTCGTATCCGGTAGCTGCAGCAAGTTCATCCCGGAGTTTCAATGCTTCATTCACGTACCCCATATATTCGTTTTGGAGTGAATTACGTTCACTCTCACTCAGGTTTCCGTCCTTCATACTTTCACCGAATCTGTTCCACCAGTCTTCCAGCTTCTGGCTGTACATGTTACCGATTTTATCTGAAAGCATGGCACGCATAAAGTATTCGGATAGGTTATCCGCAAAATCTTCCGCCGAGGCATCCATATCCATGAGAGTATCTATGAAACTGTCATACATGGAATCAAAACTTATTCCGGTAAGCTGTTCGAAAAGACCCTCTTTCAGTTCTTCGAGGTTTCCAGCCAGATCTGCATATTCACCTAGTGCATCAACGACAGCATTTCCATAGCCTCCTTTCCCTGAATCGGCCATTTTCTGCCACAAGTCTACATTCTGACGTAATAAGTCCATCTGCTCCGGCGACATCTGCCACAAGGAATCTGTACCTGTGAATTCTGCCATGACATTTTCCCGAATCCATTGTATGTCACTTTCCGACCAGCCCATGTAATAGGCCCAGCTATGATGGCTGCTGTGATAGCCAGCATTAGCCTGCGCTTTTGCAAGAACATTCTTGTTGTATTCCTCCTGATACTTGATGGCTTTATTGTACTCTGCTACGGATTTCTCGCTTCCCTTGCTGGACTTCATTTCTTCCGTAAGGGATTCGATGGCAGACTGGAGCTTTTCGTTTCTGTCCGTGAGTCTGTTGATGGTATCCTGCACCTCTTTTTCGTTTCCTCCAATACCGAAGAGTTTGCTGAATCCGCCGAAAGTCAGGGTATCCCATATTCCACCTACAGACTTAAAGACACTACTGAATATGTTACTGACGAAACCATCCAGCCCCTGTGTCCCGATAGCATCTAAAAGAGAAAATGCAGCTCCAATTATACCTCCAAGTTTCTCGCTCTCTTCTGCAAATATGTCTACTATATTTCCGGCCAAATCACCGACCTGAGAGAGTGAAATTTCAGAATTTGAACCAAGCTGGGTAATGACGTTCGACAATGTGACAAGGTTGCTTGTCGTTTTATCTGTCGACTTTTGTACATTGACCTGAGCGTTCTGCTGTCTTTTCTGGGCATCATTCAGTTTCTTCGTGGCCGCTTCCTTCTGTTCATCTGTTCCGCTTCTCATGGCTTCGTTGTATTCCTCCTGAGCTTGTGACAGTTCTTCCTGCGCCTTGGCCAATTCGCTTAACTGTTCGGGTAGGTCGGCCAGCAATCCTCCTTTGTCGATAAGAGTTGACTGGATGTTGCTTAACGCCTCGTCAATGACCTTCTTCTGGTCAACAGCCATATTCTTGTATTCTTCTGAGTTCTTGAAATCCCTAAGCTGCTGTTTTACCTTGTTCAAGGATTCTTTGGAGACCTTATCCAAGTCACCGAAGATAAGTTCCCAATTGATTCCCTGTTTCAGCTTCTCAAGATCAAGGGAGGAGAGTGCCTTATCCATTTCTTTCTGGAGTATGTCCTTGTCTCCCTGAGTAGCAGCCTCCGAGATTTTACGGGTGTACTCAGCTATGATTGCATCACGTTTCTGCATAAATGTACCATAGCTTTTCAGGTAGCGTTCATTAGCCTCGATTGCAGCCTGATTTTCGGCTTTCGTAATTTCGGCCAGCCCTTTTTCACGTGACTGCATGGCATTAGACGCACGACTTCCTAATACTTCCCGCTGTTCAGACGTAAGCTTTCCTCCTTGCGCATCTTCCCATTTTTTGCGCTGTTTCCTAATTTCATCGATTTCTCGCTGGTAATCCAGTTCAATCTGTCTGCGCTTCTTTTCAGAACCTTCTTCCATCAGGTTAATTTCGTTCTGTTGATTGGTCCTGCGAAGCTGAAGGAGTTCTTCTGCAAGTTGTTGCTGCTCTTTCTTTTGTCGCTCTTTTTCTTGTTGTTCTTTGGTTGTATTGCCAGTTATGGCTTTCAACTTGGCTTCTTCGGTTTTAATTTCGGATTCTATCTTAATGTAATCTTTTCGATTTGTTACTTTCTTTAAGGCTTCACGTTTAGCTGAAATAGCAGCTTCAATAGCTTCTATTGAACCACTCACCAAATTCATATCATCATCTGTCAGTCCCATTTGTTTTAAAGACTCTTTCCTTTTTTCTGCGAACTGTTCGGACAACTGCATTAACATCTGAAATTGCGAATTTGCTTTATCGGAAGCTATAAGTTCTTTTCCAGCTCTTCCTCGAGTAAACTTTTCAGGATTCCATACATCTCCACCTTGAATTACCCAGTCCAAGTTTCCCAATACATCGATTCCTGCATTCCAATAATCCCAAACATTAGCCCCACCATTTAAAATTTCGTCAGCGGCTATTCCGTGTTGAAAGGCTTCTTCTGCTTTCTTTATTGCTAATTGATAAGCTGCTGCTGCTTTTGCTCTTAAATCAAGAGTTTTAATAAATTTCCCAGTATTGTCAGATAGAATCTTTTCGGCATCATTAACATCGTTAATGGAAACGCCAAGCTCCGAAAAGGCATCCTTATTCTCGTAAATGAAAGTTTTTTGTTTTGATAAATCACCGTCCAACTCTTTCCATTTGGATTGCAATTTATTTAACGTAGCTATGTTCTTTCCATACCCGGTGTTATTCTCACTCATGGATTTATTCAATTCTGATGTAACTCCGGACAGAGATGTTGCGGTATCTTTGGCTTTAAGCAAAGAGCTAATCCATTCCCAAACCTTATCTCCGTGAACCGTAAGCAAAGTAATACCTACCATTAGTGCAGATTGCCAGCTAAATAATGATGACACAACTTGTTTCCAAACAGGAACACCTTTCTGTCCGGAGACTTTTAATTCTTCATTGGCTGCTTTTGCACGCTTAATTTCATCTGTCAGAATAGGCAGATTATTTGAAATAGCCAAGAAAAACATATTTAATCCCATCGCAGCGGATGGCAATTCTCTCACAATCTGCTGGACGGACATATTCAAGCCGTTATATCCTTTAGCGTAATTCCCAACATTCCTTTGGTGATTCCCTATTGTAGCATCTAGTTCCTTAATTTTCGCATCTGCCTGCTGAATAGATGCAAGCAATTCTTTTCCAAATGGTGAATTACGTTCTTCCTCTGTCAATTCACGATAAGCTACCCTCATACGTGATAACGACTGCGAAAGTCCGTTCATTGAAGTTGTTGCGGCATTATCTAATTTGACATTATTCATTAACGTCTGCCGTACATCCGACAAAGCCGCTTTGTGTGTCAGTAACGAGTTGTTGAGTTGTTCTAATCGTTTTTGCTGTGTGTTTGTAAGCGTCGAATTACCTGTCTGAAATTTGGTGAGTTTCTTTATTTCCTCCCTAATCAAACGGATAGCGTTCTGTTCATCTATCATCCGCTTAATGTTCTGGGAACGTGTTCCCATTACGGAATCTATTTCTTTCGCCAATTCATCATAAGCCTTGGCCTGTGCCTGTACATTTGCTGTGCCTACATTATTTAATGAAACGCCAGCATTTCCATTATCAGGCTTTGTATTCATTCCAGCTGCCTTTGACAGTTGTTCTTGCGCCTTGATTATCTTTTCTGAGGCATCATTGATGCGTTTGGTTGAACTCATAATTTTTCCTTCCGCTTCACTAACCTTCTTAACCAAAGCATCATATTTTTTCATCAATGACTGTAGTTGGGCTTCCATTCCTTTTGCAATATCAATTTTCACATTGACATCTATGCCCTTCAATGCCTTTTTTACATTCTCGATTTCCGCTTTCAGTTGCCTTAACTTCTGAATGTCGGTACTTACGTCTGAAAATATACCTGCCATATCATTTTATATTTAGTTTCTTATTAATATTCCGTTCCGCAAATAATACCCCATTGGTTAGTATCACTTCAAATCCTTTGCTTTCCACATAGCTTGCATATTCCATTCCGTTTGCTAAATAAAGTCCGTCTTTGGGTTTTTCAGAATAAATAAGCAAATTCTCCGTTTTCTTTACCGCATCAGGATGAGATCCGTCTGTTTCCACCCAAATATCTACTATCTGACCATTGCGTACAACGCATCCACCATTGGCATTAGCAAGATTTCCTGTCCTGTTTTGAAATGTCTTTTGATTCTTTGCGTTCCGTGTCGCATCCCGCCCAACATCTGAAAGAACCGAGAAGTACGCATCGTCAATCTGTTTCTGTAGTTCCTCCAATCCTGAAATATCACCTTTAAACCTCATAATCTATAAGCATAAAAGCGCACGCCAAATTAATGACGTGCGCATGATTGAAATCAGTTCATACTTTCGTCTGTTATGTTTTCAATTTTCATAACAGCTTTTCTATCAACGTTCCCATCACATAAGACATTGTTTATATACTCAAAAAGTTCTGATTGTTCTTTAACAACATGATTGATACTCGACACTAAATCCAAGACTTCATTCGTCTCAGAATGTTTTAAAATAGTACCTGTTGCTTTTATCAACTTTTCATTCGAATGCCATAATACAGAAGCTATCCTGCACAAATCACCGTACTGTATGACAACCGGGATTTCTGCTGTCCTCATTTCTTCTTTCTGTAAGATAATCTGATAAATAGCACTTAAATCTATACCAAGTACGCAAGCCAACTCTTGCAGATTCAAATGATTTAATCTTTCCTTGTAATCCATATCAACCTGCTATTTTCTGTTTAAACAATGAGTGAAGAAACATTCTACCTGTTTCAGTCCATACAGTTATGGTGTTTGACCATTGTTTGCCGTAATCATCCACACCGCTCTGGGTTCTCGGCTTGGTATAATCCTTACCGCAATATTTTGCTGTTAGCATCCATTGACCTGACTGATAATACATAACTCCCCATTCCTTTAGCTTCTTGTGTAGCTCGTTTGCGGTGCGAAGCCCCAACTCTTTAGCTAATTGTGTACTTGTATATGTCCTTGGTGACAATAATGTTGTATTTACATACTCAACCATAGGTGCTTGACGCTTGACCGTATCATTGAGAATGTTATTCTCTTCTGTCTTTGCTTCTATTACTATTTGCTTCTGTTGATTTTCAGCAAGCAACCTTTTGTTATCCTCTTCTATTGCAGATATTCTACCTTGAAGGATTTGCATAGAACGCATAAGAATATAATCATCACTTTTAAGCATGGCTTCACGCTTGTTGAACTCATTGATGAAGCGTTCTTTGAACTCACCAGCCTTTTCACCTGTGTACCCCATAACCAAAAAACTAAAACCGTCTTTTGTCATAGTATAATACTCTGTCTTTTGCGCGCCACCTTGAGGTAATTTCCTCATTTCCACCATCAACGCAAAATTGCGCTCACGAAAGTCATTGCTGCAATTTAAGTTTCTCACATCACGAAGTACGTCAGAGTTGCGCTTACCGAACACCTTTGCAACAATTAAACTTGTGGTAATATCTACACCTTTTTCATTTTCATATACCAACGTAAGGATATTTTCATTACCTTTGCCGTTGAAATTTTGAATTTCTTTCATACCTTTGTGTATGTTAGATTAAACATTATCCCCATTGGCGGCTCAGTCATTTCCACCTTTGGGGATTTTATTTTGACTGAGTTTGTAGCAAGCTGGGATTTGAACCCATACACACCTGAATGGCTTGCCTTGACCTATCACGCCTGACATATAAAAAGGCAAATCTTAGAAGAGGTCTAATGTGGCAGTTTACCCCTTGAAAGAAATGCCTTGAATATCCTTGTAACGCAACTGCCACGAAGCGCATTTCGTTCTAAAGCAAAGTTACCAATCGCCAAATGTTTATCCTAAAAATTATCATTCTCAGAACAAACATTTGGCTGATTGTTTCAAAATAATCGTGTAAGGGATTTACATTGCTGTTTTCATCATGTTTGGATTAAAGCCTTGCATAAGATTACCTTCGCAGTCAAAAAAGGTGTCTTCTCGAAGCAGACTACCAATAAGTTCGTTCGCAAGTCTGAATATCGGATAAACTTCATCATTAGAGTCTATCATGCCATCTTTACAACATTTCTTTTCAGTCAATGATCTTAGTAGCCAAAGGACTTTCATATAGTATTCATACTTTTCAGGGGTTTTGAACATTCGTTTCAATAGCATTATGTTCGATTCTGTAAGCACTGTTTCTTGTTTGTTGGTAAATGTTATATTGTGCAATTCTGGATTGAAATCTATAATTCTCATAAGTCATATTCTTTTAAATGTTAATACTAAGCTATCTTTATAAGGTTTGCGATTTTAAAGCAACGCCATTCTTCTTTGACCGTATCATAATATGTCTGCACGCTGTCGTTCTTCTTTCTGTTGTCAGTACCAGCAATAGCAGGTATCTTATCACTTGCAAGCGTGCCCCATGCTTCACGGATTTCACCGTTTATCTTCTGAAAGTAGAATTTTACAATACGTTTGTTTAGTTCTTGTTTAAGTTTTGCATTTAACCATGCTTGTTTTAATGCTTCACTCATTGAAAAGCCGTACTTCTTTACAAACATCCATGCCATACGCATGATTGAACTTAACTGAGTTTTGAATGTTGCTGCCATAGTCCTTTATATTTT
>OLIT01002373.1_pt1 | contig 13868 bp, 18 predicted proteins | sample 1601341 | NCBI WGS metagenome assembly OLIT01 (sample SAMEA2452121, study PRJEB22498) | human gut metagenome | biome: human feces; feature: human gut; material: feces | place: Australia | collected 2012
GTGGGTTCCCATGTGAAGTTAACTTCATGTTTTGTGCTCAGAAATGTTAACAAATTGTTCACAAAAATACAATAAGGAGTTCATAATATTTGAGTATACTATAAATGTAATCAAGAGAGGGAAGCGAAAGCGACAAGCTAAGCGACCAGAAATTAAAGAAAAGAGGAAACAAAAAATGAAAATGTACGAATTGAAAAAATTAACAGACAGAATTGAAGAAGAAACTGGAAGGAAAGTAAAAATGGTAGGCGAAACCCTATCATCTGGTAGGGCAATAATACATTTTTATTTTAATGATTGGATGGTTCATACTTATTTTTTAGATGAATTGTACCACGAATTAAATACATTTTGTATATTGATAAATGCGTTAAAATATGGTAAAAATCCACTTGAATTTTAAACCGCTTGACGAGTCTTTGAAAATTAAGACGAAACATAGTGTTTCACGTGAAACATTATGTTGCGGTGTAAGCCGATAATAAAATGAAAAGAGGAAACAAAAAATGAAGTACAGTAAAAATGTAAAATTGAACACAGTATTAAACGAAATCGAGGAACAATTAAATTTTTTTGAATTGCCAGAAATTGCAATTTATATGCGACATTTTCCAAATGAACCAGATTATAACATTGCTCAATATGGTAATACGTTAATATATTATTGGGAGATTAGACAAATGTATATAAAAGCTGGGTATAAGTCATTTGAGGGAAATAAAATATCGGATTCTAAAATGTGGGAAATATACAAACGTCAAGTCGGATATGTTGCTAGACAAATTATGAAAACTGCCTGATGAGTCTTTGAAAATTAAGACGAAACACCCGAAAGGGTGTTGCAGTAAATGAAAGTGGGTGTAATTATGATATTAAGAATTATGTTAAAAGACGAACGATTTAATAAAGGATATCGTCAGGTTACAAAAGAGTTTAAAACATATTCAGATTTAACTAACTATTTGCAATTTAATAAAGATAGGATTTACGGACAAGTAAAAAAATACACTATACTTGACAAAGGTAAGATTAAAGTAGGTGTTATAAAATGATTAATGATGATATTTATGGAATTAAATATACATTAGATATACTTAAAACACATTTTATGGAAAATTGTTTGGCTAATTGGTGGGAAATATCGAATTTAGAAATAATAGAAAGACATTTAAATAATATTGAAGATGAAATAAATCGCCTGACGAGTCTTTGAAAATTAAGACGAAACAATGTTTCACATGAAACATTGTAGCGATTCGCAAATATAAAAGAAAAGGAAGTAAGCAAAATGGTAAAATTTACAAGAACATTGACTTATTACAAATTTACTTGTTTAGTCAATGAGGGTGGAGAAGCAAAAGAAAAGGTTTTCAATGTTACAGAAAGTAACGAAAATAAAGCTAGAAAAGAGCTTTTGAAGTCTGTAAACAATTGCTTAGTCATGAAAACCGAGGAAGTTAAAGAAAAAAGGGAAATGACACTTGATGAATTTATCGCAAATTCTCATGTTGTCGAATAATTAAAAGGAGTGTATTAAAATGAGTAACGAATTGCAAATCAAAGAAAATGTATTGGATAACGGTTCACAAATGTTGGTATCATCTTTTAAAATGGATTCTATGGAAGATAGACTTAAAGTTTTAAAAGCAACGAATACACCAGACCACCGAATCAAAGATTTCGTAAATATGGAAATTACAATTAAAGATATTTATATCGAAACTGTAAACGTTTTGCAGGACGAAAAAGACGAAAACGGTAAAGATATTTACCAAACCTGCCCAAGAACTATTATAGTTGACGACAAGGGAGAAAGTTATGTTGCCGTTTCGTTCGGAGTTTTCACAGCTGTAAAAAGAATTGTTGAATTGTTAGGCAATCCTCATGACTGGGAAAAACCGATTAAATTTAAAGTAAAACAAATTACAAAAGGTGATAGAAGCATTTTGACTTTTGAACCAGTTGTAAAATAATTACTTATATCTTGTGTTTGATACAGTATAATATAAGGCGGACATTGAATCGCTGTCCGCCTTTAAAATTAGGTGATTATATGGATAATTTCAGCTATCAATTTAGTAATGATTTAAAATTTTATTTTTCAAACCCTCAACAACTAATTTATTTTAAGCAAAAAGTAGACAATAAAAAAGTAATATACAATTTGAAATATCGTTATAAAAAAATTTACGGTTTGAATATAACTGATGAAATGGCATATTTATTGTTGTATTCAAAAATTGTTAATGATTTTAAAATAGAGTGTTGTGGGGTGATTCTATGCCGAAAAGACACAGAGAATATAATCAATTTTCAAATGAAATCAATAAACAAGTTAAAAGATATAATAAAAAAATCAGAAGAATAAAAAATAAATATCCCGAACTAAAAAATTTATATAAAGATACACTAAAAACTAGTGAATTAAAAGATGTAATATTAACTGCTAAAGATTTAAAAAAATTAACATTATCAATAGATAAATTATTTATAAATGAAAATATTAAACCGATAAAAACTAAATCTGGATTAACTTTAAATAAATGGGCGATAGATGAATATAACAAAGATGTAAAAATTGTAAATAAATTAAAATTAAAAGAATTAGACATTATGTTAAAAACACCATTCAAAGGAACTGAATTTTCATATGCTCAAATGGGTGGGAATATTGGAAACGAATTACGTCCGATTAATAAAAAATATAATGAATATGATAAAGTAACAGATTTTAGAAAAATGTTAAAATCTGTACAATTTAGGAGTTTTCCTAGTTATAGTAAATACAGAAACAATTTATATAAAGATAATTTTATAAAATCATTATACCAAGTAGGTAGTGAATACATAGATGAATATGGAAATATACAAACAATAGATTTAAAAGACGTTATTTCAAAAATTCCAGCGGAAAAATTTATTGATTTTCTAAGAAATATTGGTGAAGATTTACACTTAATTTTAAACGAAAATTATACAGTTTTGCAACAACGTGAAAGACTAACTGAACTTGTAGAACTAGTCAAAGGATTTGGGGTTGATGTTGTTTAGTGCTGACTTTGAAACTATAACAGACGAAAATGATTGTAGAGTATGGGCATGGGGAATATGTGATATACCATATACATTTGCAAATTTTGGTAATAGCATAGAGTCCTTTTTTGAACATTTAAAGACATTAAAAGAAAATTCAAAAATATATTTTCACAATCTCAAATTTGACGGTAGTTTTATTTTAAATTATCTATTATCAAATGGTTACACATGGGTAAAAGGAAAACAAGATTTAAAAATGAATACGTTTACCACTATGATATCAGAAGATATAAAATACTACAACATATCATTTTATGTCAACAAAAAAGTAAAGGTTGATATATACGATAGTTTAAAAATAATTAATTTAACAGTGGAACAGATTGCAAAATCTTTCGGTATGTCGTTTCAAAAAGAAGAAATTGATTATAACGAATATAGAAGCAAAAATCATATAATGACAGAACAAGAAAAAAGTTATTTATTAAACGATATAAAGATAGTTGCAACAGCTTTAGATTATTTCTTTGAACAAAATTTAAAGAAAATGACACAAGGCAGTAATGCGCTTTATAATTATAAACAGATTATAGGCGGTGAAAAACATTTCAGACAATTTTTTCCAGAGTTAGATGTTGCAATTGATTCAGATATAAGAAAGGCATATAGAGGCGGTTTTACATATTTAAATCCAAAATTTGCAGGCAAATTGATAAAAGAAGATGGTTTTGTTATAGATTATAACAGTCTTTATCCTAGTGTTATGTTAATGAAGCCTTTGCCGTATTCACAACCAGTATTTTTTCATGGTCAATATGAATATGATAGATATTATCCTCTCTATATTCAGCATTTAAGAGCGCAATTTACTGTAAAAAAAGGTCACATTCCAACTATACAATTAAAAAACAATTTATCATTTATAGCGAACGAATACATAACAGACAGCGGTTTTGAATATCCTGATTTATATTTGACAAATGTTGATTTGTGTTTGTTTTATGAACATTACGATGTTTATAATATTGAGTTTATAGACGGTTGGAAGTTCAGAGCACAAAAAGGTATGTTTGATAAATATATAAACAAATGGAGTAAGGTTAAGGTAGAAAGTAAACTACAAGGAAACAAAGGAATGACACTAATAGCTAAACTTTTGTTAAATTCATTATACGGAAAGTTTGGAACATCACCAAAAGGAAGAAGTAAAAAACCCGTATTAGAAAACGGAATATTAAAATTTGAAAAGTTAGAGGAAGAAGAACGGAAACCTGTTTATATTCCATGTGCTGTATTTATCACAGCATGGGCAAGAAATGAAACTATAAGAATGGCTCAGAAAATTCACGAAACAGGAAAATACATCTACAGTGATACTGATAGCATACACGCAATTGGTGCTATACCTGATTTTATACCGTTAGACAATGCAAAACTAGGTTTTTGGAAGCATGAATTTAACATACGATATTGTAAATATTTACGTCAAAAATGTTATGTTGATTATGGAACAGAACCTAACAGTAATAAGTTAGAACGTAATATAACAGTTGCAGGATTGCCAAAATCAGCAAAAAAGTCATTCACAATCAAAAAGTTTAACATAGGTAGTATATATTCAGGAAAATTACAACCGAAGCAAGTCAAGGGTGGTGTGATATTAAAAACCACAGACTTTACTATTAAAGGAAAGTGAAGTAAAATTCATGTTGACAAACTCAAACAAAAGGAGTATAATGAAAGGAGAGAAAGGGAAAAAGTCATGATATATCAATGTTGGAAACCACGGTGAAGAACCGCCAACATGGATTGTCTAGGTGGTACTAGATATCATTGACTTTTCCCAATCTTGTAAAATGGAATATTTTAATATAAATGATGTTTTATCACACAACAAATTATTTAACTTTATTGTTGGTGAACGTGGAAACGGAAAAACTTATGGTGCATTAGAATACGTTGTAAAACGTTATTTGAAATATGGTGAGGAATTTATATATTTGAGAAGATTTAAAACAGAGATAAAAAAAGTAAATTCTCTGTTTGAACCGTTGAAAATAAATAACCCAAAATGGGAAATAACAGAAAAGAATAAATGTTTTTATATGAATGGTAAGTATATGGGATTTGCTCATGCCTTAACTCAATCTGTTGTACAAGCTAGTGTTGCCACACCTAAAGTGGGTACAATTATATTTGATGAATTTACCATGAAAGAGGGAACATATCATTATTTAAATAATGAAGTTGAAGATTATTTTTTACATTTTTGGTGTACCGTTGACAGGTTTAGAGGTGTTAAGGTAATTTTTATAAGTAATGCTTATTCTGTAATTAATCCATACTTTTCATATTTTGGAATAAACTTTGATAACAGTAATATTTGGAAAAACGATGATATAATTGCTATAAAAACAAATAGTGTCAAATATCGTGAACAAATAAAGCAAACACGTTCGGGGCAGTTGTTGAGTAAAACAAACTACGGAAATTTCGCATTAGACAATCAATTCAAACTTGATAGCTATGATTTTATTGCAGAAAAAACTTCAAATGCTAGATACAAGTTTGATATGATTCTTGACGGGTTACAAGTAGGTGTTTGGTTTGATAACGAAAGTGGTTATTATTTTATAACAAATAAATATAGTTGTAATGGAACAAATTCAATTAAATTCGCATTAAGTAATACAGACTTAAAAGGCGCAACAATTTTTACTAAAAATGTGCGTGGAATATTTCAGCTTGAAAATTTAGGAAAAATGTATCGTTATGGTAGAGTTTACTTTGAAGATTTGCAAATTAAAAAAGTTTATGAAAGTGTGATATCAAAATGGTAATAAACAGAAGAATGTATAATTATTCTAATCATTATTATGAAATGGGATTCACAATAAAGGAAGTAGGAACTTTCATTCATAAAATATTTGAATTACCATTAACAACTAGTAGAAGAATTGCAGAATATTGTATTTATTGTAAACAAGCTAATAAAGGATTTTGTCCGATTGATGTACAGGAGTTGATAAGATGAAAGATATTTTTTGTTTTTGTTGTGCTTGTGTAAGCAGTGCAATTTTATATCTGGTAGGTGACATAACAATGCCTTTCATAATTCTATTAATATTTATGTGTACTGATTACATAACAGGATTAATATTATCAGGTGTATTTAAAAAATCAAAGAAAACAGAATCAGGCGGTTTATCATCTGAAATTGGATTCAAAGGTTTGATTAAAAAAGTTTGTATTATAATTTGTGTGATAGTCGCTAATATGTTAGACTATGTGTTAAAAACAAATTATATTAGAAATGTTGTTATAATTTCATTCATTACAAACGAAGTCATTAGCATTATTGAAAACTTAGGATTAATCGGTGTAAAAATTCCTAAAGTTATCACAAATGCTATTGATATATTAAAAGGAAAAGAGGAAGATGAAAATGCAAAGATTGGGGATTGATTTATCCGGACATAACGGAGATTTCAAGAGTAGTCGATTAGACGATTTTGAATTTGTTATGATTCGGACAGGTTATGGAAGCATTAACAAGGACAAGCAAGAAGACAAACAAGTTTATAACAATGCCAAAAAATGTATCAAGGCAAAAATACCGTTTGGATTTTATCACTATTCATATGCGCTTGATACCAAAATGGCAGAAGATGAAGCAGAGTTTTGTCTATCAATTGTTGACAAAATATCAAATCAAGGGCATAGACCAATGTATCCTATTGCATTTGATATTGAGGATAAAAAACTTGACAAGCTAACAATTGCACAGCGCACTGATATTTGTATTGCATTTTGTGATAAAATAGAAAAAGCAGGATATTACGCTGTGATTTATGCAAGTACAAGTTATTTTAAATCGAAGTTAGATTTGCAAAGATTAACAAGATTTGATAAATGGCTTGCTGATTGGACAAAGAAAAAAGATGAAGATTTGCAGAAAATAATTCCTCATGGAATTCGACAGTTTATGGTTGACAGAAACGAAAATTTGGATTACAATTATGCTTATAAAGACTATCCCAATATTATCGGAAAGATGTATGGAATAAGCAAAGAATTAAAAGTCGGCAGTGTTGTAAAGGTTCTTAAACCTATTATATATGGAACTAACAAAAAATTCAAACAATATTATGAATACTACGAAGTATTAAGTATTGGGAAAATTAGAAAGAACCGTATCGTAATAGGTAGAGATGGAATTACAACATCTGCAATTGATAAAAAATATTTAGAGGTGATTAAGTAATGACAATCGACGAATTATTTCAAACCATTGCAGAAAAGACTACAAACAACGAAAACATAAGTGTTGAACTAAATGATTTAATGACAAGTGTAAAATCGTTACAAGGAGTAAACACACAACAAGAGCAACAAATAAAGGAATTGCAAGACTATAATTCAAAATTAAAAGACGCTAATAGCAATTTGCTATTGTCAAAAGGGTTTGTTTCTAGATTTGAAAAAGAACCAGAACCAGAACCCGAAGAAGATAAACCTAGAAATATTAAAGATTTTATTAAATTTGATTAGGAGTGATTTTTATGGGAGTTAATTTAGAGAATGGTGCGGAAGTAGTAAATACAGTAGTTGAGAATATGTCACCAACGTTAAGAGCAAGTATTCCGCAAGCAACAGCAACAAATATTCAAGATGTAGGAAAACCGATTTTGCAGTGGAGTGAATTGGCTAATGCTTTTTACACTACTTTATTTAACCTAATTGGAATGACTTATGTTGAATACAGAAGTTATAAAAACCCACTTTCAATGTTCAAACGTGGTGATTCTATTTTAGGTAGTGATGTGAGAGAGATTGCTATTAATTTGCAGACAGAAAAAGATTACGATGTAAGCGGTGGTAGACTTTTGACAAATGAAGCACCAGATTTGAAAGTTGCTTATTATAGGGTAAATCGTCAAAAAGATTTTGAAGTTACAAATATTGAAAGTGAATTGCAAATGGCATTTTCTAGTTGGGATAACTTTGGTACGCTTGTTAGCAGAATTGTTGATAACCTTTATCGCTCTAATGAAGTTGCAGAGTACGAATGGACAAAGGGTACTATTTCAACTGCTATTAATGACGGACATTTAACTACAACAAATCTTGCAATGCCTACTGATTCCGCAACTGCAAATGCATTTGTTAAGGCTGTCAAAACATTATCAGATAAATTTACTTTTTTCTCTACTGAATATAATGCTTATAACAAAATGGCAACAAGCGATACTAAAAAATTCAAAACCTTTACACCTAAAGAGCAACAAGTTTTGATTGCAACCCCTGAAGTAATGGCAAGTATTGATGTAGATAGTTTGGCAACAGCGTTTAATCTTTCAAAGGTTGAATTTATGGGAAGAACAATTGTTGTAGATGATTTTGGTGGAACAGAGGAAGCCCCGATTACAGCATATGCAATGTTGTGTGATTCAGCATTTATTAAAATTTGGGATAAAACAAAGTATTTCAATACATTCGTAAATCCTGCCAACATGAGTGCAAAACACTTCTTCCATGTATGGCAAACTTATGGGTATAGTCCATTTGCAAACGCTGTTTTATTCAAACCTGCTCAATAGTTTATGAAAGGAGATACGGAACATGACTTTTACACCAAATTCAAAGGTGCGGTTATGTTCCGTTCCTTTTAGTGATTATACCAACGTGTTAAGTTTTGGCAGTGATGATGAAGCTAGAGCAAATTATTTTATCAGTAAAACTGTTTATAACTTAACCGATGTTAATGGTTATAGTTACGTTAAAGGGAGCGGTACTATCCGTGTAAACAAAAACAAAGAATCATTATACAATGTTAATTATATGATGTATCGTAATGATAATTTCGGCAGTAAATGGTTTTATGCTTTTGTTGATTCACTTGAATATATTAATGCAAATGTAACAGAAATTAGATTCAGCACAGATGTATGGCAAACATGGGAAAGTGCATTAAACTTCCATGAATCATTTATAGTACGTCAACACATTCCAAAAAGTCAAGATACTATCGGAGCAAATTTACAGCCAGAGGGTTTCACAAATTTACGTTATGTAGAAGAAAAATCTCAAAGATACGATTTGGGCGAAAAAGGTTTAATATTTATCGTTGCTTGTGTAACTTTTTGGAATGGTAGCGAATTTGTAAAACAATGTAAAACTAAATCAATAGACGGTGTATATTCTGGATTATATTATGTACCATTCTATTCTTCTGATTCTCTCATATCATTTGTTAATAAATATTTAGTAGCAGAAGCTAACCACTCTAAGGAAATAATAATGATTTATGCAGTAGCTAAAGAATTTATTGGAGAAAATAATGTAAACTTTAGAGAGGGTGTTCCATTAGGATATAATCCGAATAGTGATTCCACAGATAGTTATACATGGACATCACTTTCATATCATGACGGAACAAACAAATTAACAAAAATTGATATACAACCAGACCCTGGTGCTTCGCCACATTATGTTACACCGAATAATAAGAAACTTTTAACATTTCCATTTACTAAAATAGTTGTGACTAACAATAACGGAAGTTCGGTAACATATAGACAAGAATTTTTTGATGATATAGACGAATATACAACAGGTGATTTAATGACATTTGTTATTAGTGCAACACCATTAGCACCGTCATGCGCTATATGCTATCCATACAATTATAGATTAGGCGATGAAACAGAGGGATTAATTTTAAATGGATATCCGCAATGTTCATGGGTAAGTGACACATATCAGCAATGGCTAGCATTTAATCAAAACACATTAAAATATCAGCAATTAACACCTATAATTAATGCAGGGGTTAACAATTTTAATAACATGGTTTCATCATTAACAGGTGGAGCAGGAAATTATGCAGGAGCAGGTACGCAAATGGATAGTGCTAGAACGACACAAGGACAATTTAATGCCATTGGTGGGGCTATCGGAAATAGAATTGCTTCACTAGGAACGCAAATTAATAACACTGTAAATAACCTTGTATCAACAGGAGAACAAATATGGAATTTCTATGCTAAAAAAGCTGATATGGCATTACAACCTAATCAAGCAAATGGGACATACAACAGTGCAAACATAATGCTATCATTAGAAAAACTTTGCTTTACTGTATGTTATTATCGTTTATCATACGAACAATTCAAACAAATAGATAACTATTTTGATAAATTCGGTTATGCCATAAATGATTTTAAAGCTGTTAACTATAATAATCGTTCTAATTTTGATTATATTGAAACATCACAAGTTGTTATTGAGGGTGATGTTCCAGAAGATGACATGAACGTAATAAAAAATATGTTTAACAGTGGTGTAAGAATATGGCATAACACAACAAACTTCTTAAACTTTAATGTTGCTAATAATTAAGGTGGTGATAATATGGCAAAACGTAAACCGTGGGATACCAATTTATGTGGTTACAAAAACAATACTGCTTTTATGATGTACTATACTTATCTAGCAAATTTGATATTGTCTAGGTATGAATGGAAAAATTTACCCGAATCAATGAACGAACGTTTCATAGAATTGTGTTTGTTCGAAGATGGAAAAGCAGTATTTGTAAATGATGATTTGTATGGAATGCTGAATTTAAGATATTCCGAATCGAATACATTAAATATCTATCAAGAGCCAGAAGAAATAAACGCATATTCTCTTGACTATCACAAAACATATAAACTACAAGATGTTGCACTGATTTACAACAATTATACCAAAATGCCAGACTTAGGGATTGTCTGTGAGTATGCTCTTAGGTTATATGATATCAGAAGAACGATAGATGTAAATACTAGAGTACAGAAAACACCATTGCTAATGTTGTGTCCTGATAATAAAAAGTTGACATTAAAAAATATTTATATGCAATATGACGGTAACGAGCCAGCTATATACGGATATAAAGACACGTTCAATGACACCGAATTTAAAGTATTGAAAACAGACGCACCGTTTATCGGTAATGACATGACATTACTGTTTAACAAAGTTCTAGATGAATTTTTGACAAGGTATGGTATCAACAATGCTAATACAGACAAACGGGAAAGGTTAATCACTGATGAAGTAAACGCAAATAATCAATTGGTACAATTATGTGGTGATGTTGGATTACTTTGTAGAAAACAAGCATGTGAAAAATTCAATAAACTTTATGGAACAAATATTGATGTTGAATTAAGACAAGAGCCTTTAGAGAAAGAATGTAAAGAGGGTGATGAAAATGAGTCGATATACGATTGAATTACGTTATTTAATTGAGGGTAACTATGATTTAGGGTTAAAAGATTATCCGATATTTGATGAGTCATATCGTGAACAATTAAATAATAAAATCATTCAACATTATTATTTTCGTGAAATAGGATTCGAAACAGAAGCATTGTTCAAAAACAGACTAAATCAAAAAATGAATGAAATAATGCCATATTACAATCAAATGTATGAATCTTCTAAACTAAAAATAGACCCATTATCCACTATTGATTTGGAAGAAGTGTTTAGTAGAAAATCAAAAACTACTGGTGAGGGAACTTCTAGCACGTCTGGAACAGGTAATAATACAAATAATTTCAATAGTACAGATACAACAGATTATGGAAAAATAAGTAAGTTCTCCGATATTGCACAAGCACAAACTACACCTAATGAAATATTAAACGATAAATATTTAACTAGTGCGACAGTAGATGATGGTCAAGATAAAAATACAAATACAGGAACAAATACATCACAAACAGAATCTACAACAAGCGGAACAAGTACAGACGAAAGGAATTTAGATGAGGACACTACATTAACAAGAAAAGGAAATAATGGTACTGCAAGCGAAAGCGAATTATTAAATATGTATCGTGAAACATTTTTAAATATTGACATGATGATTATTGACGATTTAGACGAACTATTTTTAGGAATTTGGTAAGGAGTGTATTAAAATGATTGATTTTACAAAAGTACCTAATATTCACTATTGGACACAAAGGGTTTTACCTTGTGTGTTTGATGAGAGTCTATCTTATGTAGAAAAGATTAATAAACTTGAAGAAGAAATAAACAAATTAATTGAAGATTACAACACATTCGGTCAAGGTGTCACAAATGAAATTAACACATTTGAGGGAGAAACAACAAATCAAATCAATGCTTTTGTTACACAAGTTACTGATGATATTAATTCATTTAAAGAAAATGTAACTAATAACATTAACTCTTTTGAAACTGATATACGCAATATTGTTGAAGAGTTTGAAACAGCTATTAATAATGATATTGCTACATTCAAACAAACAATAACAACACAACAAGAACAATTTGAAACCAGAGTAAACAACGATATTAATGCTATGCAAGAGGTTGTAAACGAAATTCCTAATACTGTGACAACACAAGTTAATGCAATAACCCAACCATGGCTTGTGGCAAATGTTCCTGCAATGGTTGAATCCAGTGTTGCTAACAATGTAAACAAAGTTTTTGATGTAGACCAATTATATAATAGCGGAACAAGTGAAACAATTGGTGATATAAATAACTGGACAGAAACAGGGATTTATTTTGGAACTACAAATAGTGAATTTCTTAATTTTCCAGATAGTGTTGGTGCAGGTTATAATTTTTGGTGTATTGTTGGTCATTCAGCAGACACAAGTGTATATAACCCATTGCAACAGAATCTATATATTTCTAATGGAAATATATATTACAGGTCACAATCAGATATTCAAGCGTGGGATAATTGGTATAAATCAAATATTTCAGTAACCAATATTCCAAAAGATACAACAATTGATTTCAACACTTATTTTTACACAAGTACAGAGGTTGCAAATGGTGATATGTGGATTGCTACATTTCAAGATTATGATAAATGGCTAAATGCGCCTAGCGGATTTAAAGTTGGTGATATTGCATTAATTACAAATGATATATCGTACGCTGGTGGTACAGTTGTAGATGTTGAAAGGGTAACAAAAATCGGTAGTAAAGCAATCAATCCGCAATACATTGGTAAAACATGGAGTAGATGTAAAGTTGGGACAACATGGAAATCATGGAGTCCAACAACTCTTGATTACCAATACAAAGAAATACTCAAGAATACACAATTAAACGATTTAACGGAAACAGGAATATATACTATTAGTAGTGAAAGTGGTGTTACAATCGGTGGATTACCATCAACGGCTTTACAATACGGTTCGTTTTATATCAGAGTAACAGCAAATAACATTGGTACAAATAGCGATGAAATAATTCAAGAAATTATAAATGCTGGTCCTGGTGCTTCTAGTTATACAAGAGAAAAGCAAGGCGCTCAATGGAGTAATTGGAAAAAGATAGGTGCAGAATTGGTATATTCTACAAATAAAACTTTTACGATTGGTAATGGTACACCTTATTGGTGGGATAATATTGTTACAACACTAAATTATAATTTCAAGGATATGCCAAATTACGAATGTCAAATTGATGTGTGGAATAGTATGCTAACTGGATATCTACAAATACCGTTAGTTGTCGGTTGTACAATGACAAATTATGCAGGTACTAATGCTGTAAATCTAACACCGACAGTGTATTGCCCACTTGCTGATGAAATTGTATCAGACCAGACATTTACTATGAATATAAAAGTGTTTAAAAGGTATTAAAAATTATTCAATAGACGGTGCATTAATTTGTACCGTCTATTTTTATGCAATAAACTTACATCATGTTTAATGCTTTATCATGCTAAACTATGCTATGCTATGCTATGAACCCACCGCCAAGCCACTGGAAAAAACTTATCC
>OLIT01002392.1_pt1 | contig 13752 bp, 8 predicted proteins | sample 1601341 | NCBI WGS metagenome assembly OLIT01 (sample SAMEA2452121, study PRJEB22498) | human gut metagenome | biome: human feces; feature: human gut; material: feces | place: Australia | collected 2012
ACCGACAGCTACACCGGAAGTAACACCAACGGCTACACCGGAGGTAACACCAACGGCTACTCCGGGTGATGATGCAACACCGACACCGGAAGTGACAGCAACAGCTACTCCAAACTTGTTTGATTTTGATGAAGACACACCGAGAGCAAGTAAAGAGCTGACAGATCCGGATACACCAAAAGCATCAGCAACAAGTAAGAAAACAACTACTTTGCTTGACGAAGATGTACCATTATCTGATTCCGCACCGGAGACAGGAGATACAACAAATCTTTTGTTCCCAATGATTGTTATGGGATTGTCTGTATTAGCAATTTTCGGAGTAATTGTATTTAGAAAGAAAATGAACTAAGTTAAGAAGTAAATGAAAAAGAATCTACAAAATGATTCAAAATATAATAAGGAGTTTGCTAAGGCAGACTCCTTATTTCTTACAAAATAAAGAGGAGCCTGCCTTTTGGCAGACTCCTAAATTGTGATTCTTTTTATTTGTTTAAATTCTCATTCGCTGTTGCTAACATCAGTTTGATACGATTTAACTGGTTTACTTCGCTGGCACCGGGATCATAGTCAACGGCTACAATGTTGGCATCTGGGAATGCCTTTCGAATCTGTTTGATAACACCTTTACCAACGACATGGTTTGGCAGACAGCCAAATGGCTGAGTACAAACGATGTTTGGTACATTGCTGTGAATCAATTCAATCATTTCACCTGTGAGAAACCATCCTTCGCCGGTCTGGTTACCGTTAGATACGAAAGGCTCTGCATATTTAGCCAGTACGTGAATCTCGGGTGGTGCCTCAAAACGTTTGCTCTCAGCAAGTGCTTTGCAGTATGGCTTGCGGAACTGATTTAACAGCCAGATAGCAGCATTTCCAAGCCACTTACTGGTTTTCTTAAAGCCAAGATGATCAGCCTTAAATTCACTATCGTAAGCACTGTACATAAAGAAGTCAAGCATATCCGGACAGACTGCTTCAGCACCTTCAGCTTCCAAGAGTTCGACAACATGATTGTTGGCTGCAGGGAGATATTTAACTAAAATCTCACCAACGATTCCAACACGTGGTTTTTTCTTTGTTTCATCTAATTCTATTTCATCAAATGCCTTCACGATTTGTTTGATATTTTTCTTAAGTTCCGACTGCTTTGGTTTTTTCACAGCCTCAATACAGACTTTTTTCCATTTATCGTGAAGAGCGTTTACGGAACCCGGTACTTTCTCGTAAGGGCGGGTGTGGTATACGACACGCATAAACAAATCACCGTAGATTAAGCTGTGAATAGCGGCTTTTAACAATCGATAATTGATGTCAAAGCCGGAGTTTGTTTCCACGCCGGCACTTAATGAGATAACCGGAATCTGTTCCATGCCTGCTTTTTTTAGTGCACGGCGGATAAAGCCGATATAGTTCGTTGCACGGCATCCACCACCGGTCTGAGTAATGATTAAAGCAGTTTTATTTAAATCGTACTCACCGGATAACAACGCTTTCATAAACTGTCCGACCACAAGAAGAGACGGGTAGCACGCATCATTATTTACATATTTTAAGCCGTAATCCAATTCGCCTACGCCGGTAGGAAGCTGGACAAGATTATAACCACAGGCAGCAAGAGCCGGCATTAAAATGTCAAAATGAATTGGTGACATTTGTGGTGCTAAAATCGTGTAACTTTTACGCATTTCTTTTGTAAATTCAACTCGTTTATAGGCTGAATTTTGAGGAGATGACTTAATTCCTTTGCGTTCGCGGTCTTTCACAGCGGAAATAAGCGAACGGATACGAATTCTTGCGGCACCTAAGTTGTTGACCTCGTCAATTTTAAGAACCGTACATATTTTATTGGAACTTGTCAAAATATCATTGACCTGGTCGGTTGTTACTGCGTCAAGTCCACATCCAAAAGAGTTAAGCTGAATCATATCCAGATTGTTCTGGGTGCGTACAAAACTGGCAGCGGCATAAAGTCTGGAATGATACATCCACTGATCCATCGCAATCGTTGGCCGGTCAACTTTTCCTAAATGGGAAATGCTGTCCTCAGATAATACCGCAATATCGTAAGATGTAATCAATTCCGGAATACCGTGGTTGATTTCCGGGTCAATATGGTAAGGACGACCGGCTAACACAATACCACGCTTGTTGTTATCTGCCATCCATTTTAATACGCGTTCGCCCTCTAAGCGGATATCATTTCTTGTTTTTTGCAATTCTTCGTATGCCTTGTGGGCAGCTTTTCGAATCTCGCCGGCATCAATATTATTTTCTTTGCCGAGATAGCGTACTAACTCATCGGCAAGAATTTTATCGCTTTCAAAGGAGACGAATGGATTCTGGTAGGTAATCGATTCATCTGCCAATTCTTCTACATTATTTTTGATATTTTCTCCATAAGAAGTGACAATTGGGCAGTTGTAGTGGTTGCCCGCTTCATCAAATTCTTTGCGCTCGTAAGGAACACAAGGGTAAAAAATGTACGAAACGCCCTGGTTTAACAGCCATGAGATATGTCCGTGAGCTAACTTTGCCGGATAACATTCGGATTCGCTTGGAATCGATTCGATACCAAGTGAATAAATGTTTCGGTTGGAAGCCGGTGAAAGAACGACTTCGTAGCCAAGTTCCGTAAAGAAAGTAAACCAGTATGGATAATTCTCATACATATTTAACACGCGTGGAATTCCGACCTTGCCACGATATGCTTTGTCCGCAGATAATGGTTTATAGTGGTCAAAAAGACGCTTATTTTTATAGGCGTAAAGGTTTGGAACGTCACGGTTTGTCTTTTCTTTGCCAAGACCACGTTCACATCGGTTACCGGACACAAACTGACGGCCACCGGTAAAGCGGTTTATTGTAAGGAGACAATGATTGGTACATCCCTTACATCTGGTCATGGAACTTTCAAATTTTAACTCGATAATGTCCTGTAAAGAGAGCATGGAAGAAGTTTCTCCCTCTTCGTAATGCTCACGGGCAATCAGTGCGGCACCAAAAGCACCCATGATACCGGCAATGTCAGGGCGAATTGCCTGACATCCGGAAACACGCTCAAAACTTCGTAATACCGCATCGTTATAGAAAGTACCACCCTGAACAACTACGTTTTTACCGAGATCTTTCGGGTCTGTTAATTTAATTACCTTTAACAGGGCATTTTTAATAACGGAAATAGCAAGTCCAGCAGAAATATCTGCGACCGTAGCTCCTTCTTTTTGTGCCTGTTTTACTTTAGAATTCATAAATACGGTACAGCGGGAACCCAAATCAATTGGATTTTCGGCAAACAGAGCCAGTTTTGCAAAATCTTTTACTTCATAATTTAACGAGCGCGCAAACGTCTCGATAAAAGAACCACAGCCGGAAGAGCAGGCTTCATTTAACTGTACCTGGTCTACGGAGTGATTTTTGATTTTAATACATTTCATATCCTGACCGCCGATGTCAAGAATACAATCAACATCCGGGTCAAAGAAAGAAGCAGCGTAATAATGGGAAACGGTTTCAACTTCACCTTCATCTAACATCAAAGCGGATTTAATCAGTGCCTCGCCGTATCCGGTTGAACAGGAACGCACAATTGTGGCACTTTCCGGGAGCAGTTCATAAATTTCCTTAATTGCTTTAATTGTCGTCTTCAGTGGGCTTCCGTTATTATTATCATAGAATGAGTACAGAAGGGAACCGTCTTCGCCGACAAGAGCTACTTTGGTTGTTGTTGAACCGGCATCTACGCCAAGAAATACATTTCCTTCGTAAGTGGAGATATCTCCCTTCTTTACGCTGTGTACGTTATGTTTTTCGATAAATTCATTGTAATCAGTTTCATCTTTGAAAAGTGGCTCCATACGAGTCACTTCAAATTCAATTTTAATTTCGCCGGAAAGCTTCTTTAACAAAGCACCGATTGTTGTGGCGCCTTTTCCCTCCGAGTTCATGGCTGCTCCGCTTGCAGCAAAAAGATGGGAATTTTCCGGTGCAATAATGGCATCCCCGGTTAAATTAAGAGTGCGGATGAATGCCTGTTTTAATTCTGTTAAAAAGTGCAGCGGACCGCCGAGAAAAGCAACGTTACCGCGAATCGGTTTTCCGCAGGCAAGACCACTGATTGTCTGGTTTACGACAGCCTGGAAAATGGAAGCGGCAAGGTCCGGTTTCGATGCGCCCTCATTTATTAAAGGCTGAATATCAGTCTTTGCAAATACACCGCATCGTGCGGCAATCGGATATAAAGCCTGGTAATCTTTTGCATAGGTATTTAATCCGGCAGCGTCTGTTTTTAATAAGGTAGCCATTTGATCGATAAAAGAACCGGTACCACCGGCGCAGATACCGTTCATTCGCTGCTCAATACCATCGGTAAAGTAAATAATTTTTGCATCCTCACCACCAAGTTCAATGGCGACATCGGTCTGAGGAGCATAACTTTTTAAGGAAGTAGCAACGCTCACAACTTCCTGCACAAATGGAATATCAAGGTGCTTTGAAATGGAAAGACCACCGGAACCGGTAATCATCGGTGCGATGTCACAGTCACCAAGTTTGTTGTAAGCACGTTCCATAATTGCACGTAAGGTTTCCTGGATATTTGCGTAGTGACGCTCATAGGCAGAAAACAGTATGTTATTGTTATCATCCAGCACAGCAATTTTTACTGTGGTTGAACCAATATCGATACCTACTCGTTTCATAAGTACCTCCTAAAGTTTCCTATTAAAATCATTTTTTGTTATCTAATTATCGAAACCTTATTATACGACAAAAAGAATGGTTTTGCAACAAAATTAGAAAGAACAAATGGCATTCTTTTGAATAGGATAATAAAAAAAGGCAGGAATCTGAAAATGAATCAACGCTTTTGTAATGGAATGATACATGTCATTCGCTCCGGCGATAATCTTTACCAGCTGAGCAGACGCTACCGTGTTCCGCTCGCACTTATTCTGCGGGCAAACCCTTATGTGGATGTGTATAATTTAAGACCGGGACAGGAAATCTGTATTCCGATGCCCTGTGGAAGCGGACCGATAGCAGGACGGGGAATGCAGCAGGAAAATGTGGAGACAACCGAACAGGTGACAGACGATGAGGAATACGAAGAGGAACAAACGGCACAGTCAGAGGAAGAAAAAGAGGTGTCTTGTGTCTATCGTGCAGATGGAACAAAAAGCCTTGGAGCGATATTGAATGAGTGTGGTATGACGATGGCTGAGTTTTTTGAAAAGAATAATCCGGAGCAGATTATTATCGCGGCAGATGTCCTTTTTGAAGTGCCAAAGAAGGTTTGACAAAGGTTATTAGAACCTTTATAATGAAATGGAATTGGTCAGACTCGGCGATGCCTTGCTTTCGGGGAATCGCCGTTGTCTTTGAAAGGAAGGTGAACAAGCATGATTTCCATTTACAAAACCATAGAAGACGATATGGTGGTGCTTGATAAAATAGAAGAGGGTTGTTGGATATCAGCCATTCACCCAAATGAGGAAGAATTGGCTTTTTTGGAGGAAGAAACCGGGATTGATTTGGATGATTTACGGGCACCTTTAGATGATGAGGAGCGTTCCCGTATCGAGTTGGAAGATGGATACAATATGATTTTGGTGGACATTCCTTCGCTTGATGAGAAAGACCGGTATGTCACGATTCCTCTTGGTATTTACATGACAAAGGAGCATATCATTACGATTTGTCTGGAAGAATCACCGGTTTTGAAAGCATTTGTAAACCGTAGAGTACGCGAGTTTTACACATTCAAAAAGACTCGCTTTGTATTCCAGATTTTGTATCGCAATGCTGCTTCCTACCTGCGTTATCTGCGTATTATTGACAGAAAAAGTGACCAGATTGAGGAAAAACTGCATATTTCCCAGAAAAACAGTGAGTTGATTGAACTTTTGGAGCTGGAAAAAAGTCTGGTTTATTTTACCACTTCCCTGCGCTCAAATGAGGTCGTTTTAGAGAAACTTCTGCGGACGGAGCGCGTTAAAAAATATCCGGAAGATGAGGACTTATTGGAAGATGTCATTATCGAGAATAAACAGGCGATTGAAATGGCAAATATATACAGTGGAATTTTAAGTGGAATGATGGATGCGTTTGCGTCTGTTATATCCAATAACTTAAATATTGTAATGAAGTTCTTGGCAACGGTTACGATTGTTTTATCAATCCCGACGATGATTGCCAGTTTCTTTGGAATGAACTTTGATAATATTCCACTTGGACATTCGCCGTTTGGATTTTTTACCATTATTGTATTAACGCTTATTATTTCCGGCGTTGTGGCGTTGTTGTTCCGCAAAAAAGATTTGTTTTAATAGGGAAAAGACGATTGTTGAATGGAGGTTAAAAAAGAATTATGAGTTTATTAGACCGATTGGAGAGAACACGGTTTGGAAAATTTGGCATTCCGAATCTGATGCGGTATGTCATTGGAGTTAATATTGTCGGAATTCTGATTAGTCTTGTGAATCCGATGTTTTATTATTCGTATCTGAGTTTGGATGTTGCAAGTATTCTGCATGGACAGGTTTGGCGTATTTTCACCTTTGTGTTAAGCCCATCCGGGCAGTTTGGCGGTACCGGCATGGTTAGTTTATTGTGGTTTGCAATCTGGATTTTTGTGTATTATTCGATTGGAACAAATCTGGAGCGCATGTGGGGAACTTTCCGCTTTAATTTGTTTTATTTTGGGGGACTTTTACTGGTTGTAATCATGACTTTTATTTTTTATCTGTTTTTACAGCTTGGGTTAGTGCCAAATGCTGCAACTGCTTATATGGATTATATGCTTTCCGCCAATATTATGGATGATTTGAACCAGACGATGTTTTTAGCGTTTGCCTTTGCTTTCCCGGATGCACAGTTCCTTGTGTATTTTATTATTCCGGTTAAGGCAAAGTGGCTGAGTATTGTATATCTTTTGATGGATGGCTATATGTTTGTCCGCTATCTGATGAGTGGATATTATTATTCGGCAGCGGTGATTTTGGTTCTTTTATTAAACTTTTTTATCTTCTATTTTATGGGACGTGGTTCTCTTACGCCAAAGCAGGCGTACCATCAGAAGAAGAGAAAGATGGAATATAAGAAAAAAACAGCACCCACACAGGGAAGTGTACCAAGGCATCATTGTGTGATTTGTGGCAGAACGGATGTGGACTCTCCGCAGTTAGAGTTCCGTTACTGCTCCAAATGTGAGGGAAACTATGAGTATTGTTCAGAGCATTTATTTACCCATGAGCATGTGCATCATTAAAAGGAGGAAGGAGTCGGAAAATGGGATTGTTTGGTATTGCGACAAATAGTGTACAAATGTTAGTGTTAGTAGCGGTTTTAACCGTGGCAGTTTTTGCTGTTTTGTATTTTGAAAAATTCCGCTATGAAGTAGAAGGAATTCGGATTTACCGCAAAGACAGCAAAAAGTCATGGACTAATCTACTGCTTGTATTAGCGGCAGCGCTGCTTGTAAAACTGATTTTTGCGGCAGCGTATGAAGGACATGGAACGGATATGACCTGCTTTAGTGCGTGGTCGGATATGATTTTTAAAGATGGATTCTGGAATTTCTATCATTCGGATTCTTTTACGGATTATCCGCCCGGATATATGGCAATGCTGTGGGGCATTGGGGCTCTGCGCAGCATCTTTAATCTGGATGTTGCAACGGGAGCCGGAAGATGTGTTATTAAACTGATTCCGATTTTGTTTGATCTTGGTGCAGGGGCACTGCTTTATAAGATAGCAAAGAGAAAATTTTCTGAAGGTTCTTCTCTTATTTTGTCAGCGACATACGTGCTCAGTCCGGTCGTTGTTCTGGATTCTTCGGCATGGGGACAGGTGGATGGTGTATTTACCTTTTTCCTGTTGCTTGTCTGCTATCTGTGCATGGAAGAAAAGCGTATTTTTGCGTATTTTGCTTTTGTTGCCGGAGTTCTTATCAAACCGCAGATGATTATGTTTGCTCCGCTTTTGATTTGGACAATTATTGAACAGGTTTTCTTAAAAGATTTTTCAAAAGAAAAAATGTTTCGGGATTTAGTAGGCGGCGTTTTATCTCTTGTGGCAATGGTTGTATTTACCCTTCCGTTTGGTGTGGACAAAGTGTTCAGCCAGTATGTGAATACGTTGGGCTCGTATCCGTATGCGACGATTAATGCATACAATTTCTGGGCGTTGTTAGGACAGAACTGGCAGCCGCAGGCAAATTCATTTTTAGGTGTGTCAGCAAGCTCGTGGGGAACACTCGCAATTTTAGTATCCGTTGCACTGAGTGCCGTGATTTTCTTCCGCTTAAAAGATGATAATTCCCGCTATTTTACAAGCATGGCGGTACTTCTTGCCAATATGTTTTTATTCTCAGTGCGTATGCATGAGAGATATTTATTCCCGGCACTTGTACTTATGTTGGCTGCCTTTTTGGTGAAGCCGACCAAACAGTTATTCTTTACTTATGTGGGATTTTCGGCGATTCACTTTTTGAATGTAGGTCATGTTTTGTGGGCGTATGTCGAGGAAAACGAAAATACGGCACCAAACGGACCGTTAATTGGAATTACGGCAGTCCTTACAATTTTAATGTTTGCTTATTTGATTTATGCTTCTTTTTCTGTTTCGGTTATGGAGGATTTAAAAGAGGTATCCGGAGGAAAGAAGAAAAGGAACACCCTTCCATATCTTGTGAAAAATCCGAAGGTGAAAGAGAAAGAACCGGAAGAAGTCTATAAACAACATATTCATGCGACAAGAAGAATGCCTAAATTTACAAAGTGGGATTATATTGTATTGTTTGGAATTCTTGTATTATACAGTGTATTCGCTTTTCGTGATTTGGGTGATACCAAAGCTCCGGAGACTTACTGGCAGCCGGAAAATGGTAATTCCGAGATTGTGTTAGATCTTGGTAAAGCAAAAGATATCGGAATGATTTATACGTTCCTTGGAGCGAAGGAAGACCGTATGATGACACTTGAAATGTCAGAGGATGGGAAAAACTATGATTTGGTCGGCACGGTCAGAGCAACAAGTGTGTTCTGCTGGGATGCATTAAAGACTTGGGACAAAGAATCTCAGGAAGAGGGCGCGGATGATTATAATCTGGCAAAAGATTATCGTTATATCCGCCTAAGTGTTGATGAAGAACAGCTTTCTGATACCTTTATGCTGAATGAATTAGTGATTCTCGACAAAGACGGAAACTGGATGAAGCCGGTCAATGCTTCTGAATATAAAAATCTGTTTGATGAGCAGGATTGTTTTGAGCCGCAGAGTGATTTGCCGGAGACTGTCTGGAAAGCTGAAAAAGCTGGAGAAACCGTGACTTTAGATTTGGGTGCAGATAGTTACTTTAGTATGCTGCGTGGCTACTCTACGGAGAAAGCAAATCAGCGGTTTGAAGTGGAAGTGGCAAAATCGGCAAATGACGGTGAGGAGCCACAGTATCAGAAAGTGGGAACGGTAGTCAGTGGTGAGGCTGATGGCTTTAGCAGACTTTTGGAGGAAAATCAGCAAAATGCCGATACTTATTCTTTTGCCAATGATTCGTACCGCTATATCCGTTTGACAACACTTTCGGATAATACAAGTTTGAATGAACTGGTACTGACGGATACGAATGGAAATACGGTGAAAATCCGTGACCATATTGGCGGAGATTCCTTGTTTGATGAACAGGATGGATACCGAAAGGCAATTACCTTTAGGAGCGGCACTTATTTTGATGAAATTTATCATGCGAGAACGGCTTATGAAATTGCGCATGGAATGAGCAATTATGAGTGGACACATCCGCCTCTTGGTAAAGTATTTATCAGTCTTGGTGTGCGCATGTTTGGCATGAATCCGTTTGGCTGGCGAATTATCGGTGTGCTGTTTGGAATCGGGATGATTCCGTTTATGTACTTCTTTGGCAGGCGTTTGTTCAAAAACCGCACGTGGGCGGCCGGTGCATTGACATTTTTGTTTACATTTGATTTTATGCATTTTACGCAGACAAGAATTGCTACGATTGATGTGTACGGAACATTCTTTATTATAGCAATGTTCTACTTTATGTATCAGTACAGCCAGACAAGTTTTTATGATACAAAATTGTGGAAGACCTTTATCCCGCTTGGCTTAAGTGCGGTGATGATGGGACTTGGCTGTGCATCGAAATGGACGGCAGTATATGCGTCTGCCGGTCTTGCTGTGTTCTTCTTTGCTATTATGGGCTGGCGTATTTTTGAGTACCATCTGGCGAAGAAAAATCCGACGGGCGAAACAGAAGGAATTGCGCATAAACATATTATTGAAGTATTTAAGAAGAAACTTCTTTTAACCCTTGGTTTCTGTGTGATTTTCTTTGTGTTTGTAGCAGGAACGATTTATGTTGCTTCCTATGTTCCGTTTGAGGACAGCGCAAAAGATAACACCGAGCGCTTCTACGAAGTGACAGATGAGAATTATGAAGGATTTAAATGGGAAAATACATTTGTTTCCGGTCTTGTGGATACACTTCGCGACCACAGTGGAAATCCTGTGGCTGAGACGGTCGGAAAAATGTTGAATAATCAGCATGCTATGTATGAATACCACAGCAAACTGGAGGCTACCCATCCATGGCAGTCAAGCTGGTATGAGTGGCCGACGATGATACGACCGATGTATTATTACTGCCAGACTTTGCGGGATGGTATGAAAGAGGGTATCAGTGCCTTTGGTAACCCGCTTGTATGGTGGGCAGGAATCCCGGCATTGATATTGATTCTTCTGCCATTTGGAAGAAGACGTTCGAACAGACTTGGAAGCAAAACGTCGCAATGGCTTCAGAGTATCGGCTGTGAATTCTTTGTGTTCCTTGCTTTGTGGAGTGTGTTTGTGAAACAGTCTTCAAGTAATGGAGGCGGTGATTCATGGAAGTTATATGGACCGTTCCTTATTGTGCTTGGCGTGGCGTCGGCTTTGTATATTGCTTACCAGCTTGTGACAAGGGGAGACAAAAAAGCCTTGTTTATGGTATTTGCCTATGCGGTTCAATTATTACCGTGGATTTTAGTGCCGCGCTGTACATTTGCCTATCACTATTTCCCAAGTGTGCCATTTGTCGCCATGATGATTGTGTACTGCATGGTGAAACTTGTGGATTCGGATAAAAAATGGTTCAAATGGTGTATGGTTTATCTGGCAGTTGCCTTTTTCCTGTTCTTAGTTTTTTATCCGGTACTTTCCGGACAGCCGATCTATGAGCAGATGGCAAGAGATGGACTGCGCTGGCTGGAAGGCTGGCAGCTTGTCAGCTAAACAAACGATAGAAAGAAGGATAAAAACGTGAGAAAACTGATTCAAGAGATTCATAACGGGAAAAATATAAAGGAAAATTTAAAACATTATGCGGATATTGCCGTAAAAACATATGTGGATTATGGAACGCTTGAAATGACTTTTTCTGCGTATTCGCTTTTGGAAGATGAAATACAGGTGTTAGATGCGGATGAGAAGGAGAAAATGCTCTCGCAGGTAAAACAGGCGATTGGCTGTTTGGCGGATGAGTCCTGCGATTTCGCGGTGCTTGGTGAAAAAATGAATCATCTGCGGGATGAAATTACGGATAAAATGGATGTTTTAACTGCGTACACGGACCGCATGATTTGTTATGAATATGTGTTAAACCGCATGGAATTAAAATATCTTTCCAAGAAAGAATTGTCAGAGAAACTGGCAGCTTTTGAGGAAGAAGAGTACATGAAAATGTTAGAAGGGTATTTGTTTGGCAGTAAAGATCAAAAGGTGGCGCTTGATAAAATTCGTTTGATTATGGGACAGATTCCGGTTCATATGACAAAGAATAAACTGTTTGAGCGGATTGGTGAAGCACTTACGTTATATCAGGATGGCGATAAATCGGCACTGGATGGCTTTTTGTATATGGTGCGTACGAGCGCGATGCTGTATGAGCCAAAGCAGGAAGAAAATCAGTTTCCGGAGATTTTAGAGGCCCTGCAAACGTTTGAACAGACCGATTTTGAGTCATTAGAGGGCGAGAAATACAATCAATTGGTATCACTTTTGGAAAAGACAGCCAAAGAAATTCATGAAATTACGGACTTTTATTATGAAGTGCAAAATGTTGTGAATGGTGTGTATGCTATGGCACTGATTCTTCCTTACCGTGAGAAAATGAGCCGGATTGAAAAAGCGGGAAGAAACGTTTGGCAGGCATTGGCACAAGGAGAGTTAAAAGAAGAACTGTTAGTGCCGTTAGAGGGCAGCATCGAGGAGTGTGTTGAAAAATCCAGTCATTTGGAATCGATTTTATATGAAATCCGCAGTTCTTATAAGAAAGAATTGATGGAAACCGGTCTTGCTGGACAATTCCACGATTTTGTATTAGTGGCAAATCTTTTGTCAGACAGTTTGTTTATTGACTTGTCGGTATCCGGTGAGGAAGAGGAAAAAGCAGACCTTTCCTACGTGAGAAAATGCACAGATGAATTAGTAAATGAACTTTCCAAGAAGTTGAGTCAGGTGTCAAAACCGGTAAAAAAAGCGATTATGGGACTTGTCCTTGAAAAACTGCCATTGACATTCCAAAATTCGGATGAGGTACTTGATTATATCCGTATTAATCTGATGGGATGTCAGGACAAGGCTGAAAAATGTGTGGTACTTACGATGTTAGCAGACTTGATTCGCGAGGAGCAGGAGTGGACATAATATGATTTACTGGTATCAGAATTTATATATGGATGAAGCCGTAGAAAAAAATCCGAAACGGTGCAAAAAACGGGTGGAAAAGCGGCGCCCATGGAAAAAGAGTTACGTCGTGCTTACCTTGGCGCAGAATGATAAGAATTTGTTTGAGATTATGCAGACGCGCCAGTTGTTTTTCCGCCGCTACCGTCATGTGGATATGTATGTAGTGGCACTGACTTCGGATTATGATGCCGCTGTCGAAATCCTGCAGCAGATTTTAGAAAAAGGATATCGTGAGAATCCGGAATATAACCCAAGGAACGTATTTGCCAAGAAGGAGTTTTATCCGGGTAGAAAGTAACAGAGAAAAGAGGTGTGCCTATGTGGATTTTTTTATTAATACTCAAATGGATTTTCATTATACTTGGCATACTTTTAGGACTTGTTTTACTATTTACGGCTCTTGTTTTATGTGTGCCGGTGCGCTACCGGGCAGCAGGGGATAACCATGAAAAAATCCAGTATTCATTTAAGGTGAGCTGGCTTTTGTCTGTTGTTGCCGTGAAAAAGAAAAAAGATTCGGAGCAGATTGTTTTCTCTGTGTTTGGTATTCCGATAAAGAGAATGGGAAATGAAAAACCGGTAAAAAAAACCGTGGTGAAATCAGAGAAAGAAAAAGAGCCGGAACCATTACAGGATAACAAAGAAGAAACAGGCGAGCCGGTTTTGGCAGCGCAGGAAGAAAAAAAGGAACAAAGAAAGGACAAGAAGAAGAAAACTTTTTCCAGGACCAAAAAAGTGAAGAAAAAGAAAAGCAAAAAAAACTTTTCATTTCAAGGGCTATCCAGTATAATGAAGTGTGTGAAACAAAACAAGAAACTTTTGAAACGGTTGTATCGGGAAATAAAAGAGCTGCTTAAGTATCTCGCACCGAAAAAGGTGAGAGGGACATTTGCATTTGGAACCGGCGACCCTTCATCGACGGGGCTTGTTACGGGTCTTATCAGTTTGTTTGAAAGGCTGGATTTCTTTACTCCATGACTAACCAGGTAGTCATATACCGCTTTA
>OLIT01002404.1_pt1 | contig 13693 bp, 10 predicted proteins | sample 1601341 | NCBI WGS metagenome assembly OLIT01 (sample SAMEA2452121, study PRJEB22498) | human gut metagenome | biome: human feces; feature: human gut; material: feces | place: Australia | collected 2012
GACTGAAATATCACACGATCCTGCATAAGACGTATTATAGGGAGAAGGACTTGCATGAGTTTATCCGTCGGTATTTTGACGGGGAGAATGTAGGGAAAGGCAAAACGTAGGAATGTATAAAAGATAAGAAAGCAATCGATTAGATTTATTAAACAGTCTCTTCAAAGAGTTTTTGCAAAAGAAAATAGGAATTAATGAAAAGATAATGAAGGTTTTTCCTAATTTTGCATTATTATGAATGTAAATTGGTCTGAAATAAAACCCAATGATGGTGAGTCACCTGTTTGTTATTCAAACAGGATGGGTGAATTATATACTGAAACGGTCACCACTACTTTTAAAAAGTTTAATGGACAGTTTTTTACACCTATAGCGATAGCTCGATTTATGAGCAAACAAATAACTAGTCCTTTATCAGATTCTATATCTATCCTAGATCCTGGATGCGGGGCTGCTATATTATCATGTGGTGCAATTGAGTATTTAACATTAAATACGAAGATTAAAAATGTAAAATTGGTTACATACGAAACGGATATAAATCTTATTCCCGTATTAGAGCGAGTATTGGAATACGCTAAAATATGGGGGGTATTACATAATGTAAATATTGAATATTCTATTTACAATACTGATTTTATTTTATCAAATTATTCTGTCTTATATCCCAATATGGTATATAATACCAATGATTCGGAGAAATTTGATTTGATTATATCTAACCCACCCTATTTCAAATTATCTAAAGAGGATATGAGAGTAAAAGCTGCCCAATGTATCATAGATGGACAACCAAACATCTATTCTATATTTATGGCTATTTCTACTTTACTACTTACCGCTCAAGGGCAAATGATTTATATTACCCCCAGAAGTTTTACTTCAGGAAGATATTTCCGTTTGTTCCGAAACTTTCTATTAAAACATATACAGATAGAATTTATTCATTTGTTCAATACCCGGAAAAACACTTTCTCTAAAGATAACATACTTCAAGAAACACTGGTAATAATGTGTTCTCCCAAACAACTGGAAAGCAACTATATAACGTTGTCATATAGTGAAGAACTTAACGATTTAGATGCTCCAAAAACAAAAACAATCAAACAAGAAGAAATTATAGACTTGTCCTCAAAAGAACAAATAATACATTTACCCAAAAATACTGAGGATGAAAAGTTAATCAAACTTTTTAAATCATGGGATGGCAATTTGAATAAGTATCACATCCAGATTTCAACTGGCCCGGTTGTTGCTTTTCGTTCAAAAGGATTATTGGAAGAAAAATTTGGTGCTAATGTTGCTCCATTATATTGGTTGCACAATGTAACCAAGATGGTAGCAGTCCATCCGATAGATATAGAAGATAAAAATAAGAAACAATTTATTCGCATTGATAAAAGCGCTATTTCAACATTATTACCCAATAAAAATTATGTTCTTTTACGACGGTTTAGTTCAAAAGATGATAATAGTAGACTAATTGCTGCACCATATTTTGGGAATGCTGCTATATGCCCCTATGTCGGAATAGAAAATAAATTGAATTATATCTATAGACCTAAAGGACATTTGAATCGCATGGAGGTAATGGGAATAGCGGCATTATTAAATAGTACCCTATTTGATAATTACTTCAGAACATTCAATGGCAATGTTAATGTCAGTGCTACAGAGCTGAGAGAAATGCCAATGCCACCACTTGTGGTAATTGAGAACATCGGAAAAGAACTTATATCTATAAATGATTTTTCTATAGAAAATGTAAACTATATTGTAAATAAATACTTTAAATTATATGAGTAAAATAATTGAAGCACAGGAAATATTAGCCCGATTGGGCTTACCCATAGCTCAACAGAATGAAATTTCGGCTTTAACTTTACTTGCATTGAGCGGAATAAAAGAAGATGATGAATGGTCTTCTGCCACACGTACAAGCGCAAGAATAAGTAAAGATATTATGGAGTTTGTTAATAATAACTATAAAAAAGAACAACCTTATGCACCCAATACACGAGAAACATTTAGACGACAGGTTCTACATCAATTTCTTCAGGCAAGGATTGTAGATTATAATCCTGATGATCCCACTTTGCCTGTCAATAGCCCTAAAGCACACTATAAATTGACAAAGGAGGCTTTTGAAGCTATTAGTGCTTATAATAGTGAAATGTGGGGAGTGAGAATGAAAGAATTTATAAATTCCTTTGGACGATTAACTGATGAATATGAAAAAAAACGCGAAATGGAAATGATACCAGTTATGATTGAAGGAAAAGAATTTAAGTTATCTGCTGGTAAACACAATGAAGTACAAGCAGCAGTTATTAATGATTTTGCACCACGTTTTTCACCAGGTGCAAAAGTCCTCTATATTGGTGATACAGCTAAAAAGAATCTTTATTGTAATAAGGAGCTTTTAGAGCAAATAGGCATTCCTATTACTGAACATAGTAAACTACCGGATATTGTTATTTATGACAGTGAAAAAGAATGGTTATTCTTAATCGAAGTTGTTACTTCGCATGGACCAGTTTCTCCGAAACGCATTATTGAATTAGAGGATTTTATGAAAGAATGTAAAATCGGCAAAATATATGTTACAGCTTTTCCTGATAGAACAGAATTTAAAAAACATATAGCAAATATAGCATGGGAAACAGAAGTTTGGATAGCAGAAAATCCTAATCACATGATTCATTTTAATGGAGATAGATTCATGGGGCCACGATAATTTTGCCAATATATATTTAATATGAGAAGCAATAAAGATACTTTTTTATTTTGCATAAAAGTTACACCTCTCATCGCACTAATCTGCTGGGGTGTCTCTCTTCTACTACCGGATAGTGATGAAGGCTGGTTCGTATCAATTACGACAAGTTTATTATGTGGTATTATAGTGTCAATGATACTCGCAGCAAAAACATATGTTTGTGAACGTAACAGACTTACCAAAGAACTATATAATGCAATAATAGATGTTGTGATAAGAATTTATCCTTTGAAACAATATTCTTCACATTGTTTGATAAAAACTAATATCAATAGTATCTTACTTTCTCGTGATGTCCCTCAAAGTATTCAAGAGATTCAAAGGCTGGTTGATCTAATAGATACGGACTTTGCTAAAATACAAGATATAGAACTTTATACTATTACACAGAAAGCATCTTTTCGAATTATTTATGGAAATGCATATGCATCTACTCGTAGAATAATACAAGATACAAAAATTAAAGGACTCACAACTTTAAATTCTTATTATAAATATAGAAATTTGAGGATAAATCCAGATAGAAATGAACAGAATTTTGAAGAAGAAAAACTTGAATTTATAAAATTCCTATCAGGATTTGAAACATATTTAAATAGTGCAATGAGTGATTTGTCTTCCCAACTCCAAATTTTATCTAATCTACTAAAATTAGGAAAAAAGGAAGTATGGGAACATAGAGCAAAAGAGATAGATAATTATTATAGCCAAAAACAAATCTCTCCCGAGCCTATTTATAATAGTATTTTTCAAATAGAAATCATGAAAGGACAAGCTCTTATGTATTGCAATGAAAGCAAGTACGAAGAAGCCCTAAAAATATGTATCCAAATAGAAAATATTTATATACATGAGTTATCAACTATTCAAAAAACGTATATTTATTGGATTGCAGGAATCTCATATATGGAGCTAGGTAAAACTGACGCTGCAATTAACTATATTGAAAGATACAAGTCAATATTCACTAATAGTACTGAAGCATTAGATAAGTTAGGATTGCTATATATAAAAAATAAAATGCCTTTAAAAGCTATTGAATGCTATGAGAATATTGTTCAAATCAACGAGCGATTGTTCTTTTATTGGAAGCAATTAGGTCTTTTGTATTCTGAAGTAGTAGATTATGACAAAGCGATATATTCTTATAAAAAAGCTATAGAGTTTGATTCTATTATCAATGAAACTATCTATTCCAATCTGATTGAATTATTAATTTTTAAAAGAAGGTTCATAGAAGCACAAAGATATTTATCTGAATTAGGTAGAGCATTTCCACATAATTTTAACTATTTGTATCTAAGAACTATATTTGAAATAACAACCACTCCGAAAGGAGGAAATGCAAATAAATTATTCAAACGATTAATAAACTCTTATCAACCACAAGAAATTCCAATATCATGGAAATTCTCCGATGTACAAAACTGGCTAAAAAATGATTCGACAGTGTTCTTGTCAAAGGAACAGAGGAAATCTATAATAGAAATTGTTGACAAACTTAAAAAATGGATGGGATAGTTTGTGTTTGAATGATAATAGATTATAGATTGTTTTATTAATGAGATGTATATTTTTCCGCTCAATTAATTATTGATAAATAATAAAAAGGCAGTATAATGAAGAGAATAGAAGATTTAAAATTCCAAATAGAATCTGGGTGTCGTTTCTGTAATCCACCAGAAAAAGAACGAATATTGATGGAAACAGACAATTTCTATGTGATGGTTTCACTTGGCCCTATTGTTGAAGGATATCTTCTTATTGTTGCGAAAAAGCATATTGGTGCATGTCTTAATATCCCTAAATTTATATTAGATGAATATATATTACTTAAAGAAAAAGTGAAAGAAATATTAGTTACTACTTATGGTTGTTGTTTATTTTATGAGCATGGAAAAATAGGGACTAGTTTAACGATGAATAATAGCCATGAGCATTGTTACCATGCACACCTTCATTGTATTCCTGTATCATGTGAACTTAACAAAATCGTCTGTAATGAAATTTCCGGTCATGTCTATCATGATTATAATGAATGTTATAAAGATATGAATGATAAGAAACAGTATCTATACATAGAAGACACTAAGATTATGACTTATATTCCACAAAATCCTATAAGAAGACAATATTTACGATATAAATTAGCCTCTACATTGGGATATAATGAGCGTTGGGATTGGGTAGATAACCAAAATTGGAATTTGATAGACCAAACCATAAATAAATTAAAGCCAGTTTTCAAATGAAAAAGTTAAAATATTCAGAAATAGATTCAATTATAAAGAAAAGTATAGATACAATGTCTGATTCTATACGAACTGTAGATGAATATACAGGGTGGCATCAACATTTAGGTTCAAATAAAATCGGAATTGTAGCAACATCTATGGCTATAAAATTTTACAAAGAACTGGTAGGTACTTTATGTCCAAGTGAAGATGCTGCCAAATATTTTATCTATAATAAGCAAAATGAAGATGGTGGTTGGCCGTACATATCCAATACAAATGGAGAATCCAATATCGAAGCTACTTGTTGGGCTCTCCAAGCACTTTCTTTATATGATAACGAATATCAAGATTGCATAGAAAAAGGTATCTTATGGTTAATAAAGAAAAACACTAAAAAAGAAATTGATACAGGATGGGGATTCATTGACGATTCCATATCTAGAACATACAATACTTGTTTTGTTTTAAGGACATTGAAGTCCATAAAGAATAATCATATAAACTGTCAAAAAGAAATAGAGTCTGCACTAAAATGGCTCCGAGATACTCAAGATAACAATGGGGCATGGGGGGAAATACAAGGAGGCAGAAGTTCTGTCTTTTTTACTGCATTCGTTATATTAACACTAATAGAATATGATAGAGAGATTGACAAACCACGAATTAAAAAGGCACTTGATTGGCTGGAAACTCGAATTAAAGATATTGGCTTATATGATAATTCATTAGAATGTTATTTAGAGTTGATGGAAGGAAGAGTTAATAATTCCTTAGTACGTATTCCCTTTTTTCATTATGTACTTCCACATATAGTATGTGCTTTTATTAAAGGTGGACGCCATAATAATTCTATAGTATTTAATGGAATGATATTATTAAAAGAACGCTTTATTGATGGTTACTGGAACCACCCATTCGTTGAAAATTCAAACCTAAAACCAATTTGGGCTTTATATGATAGCATACAAGCATTTTGTATGCTACAACAAAGATATGCCCCAACATGGGTTAGTAAAACAAATAACAAAGGTTGCCATTTTTATAGGAAAAACGATGTTAAATATTTCATAGTTCCATTCAAAAAAATGGTTGCAGTCACAACTTTCAATCCTGTACGTTTAATAAGTTGGATTAATAAGAAAATAATAACATTTGGAGGACTTACATTAGTAATAGCAATATCACTAAATTTAATATTATATTTATACCAATTCATACCATATAGTATAAAACAAGAGATTGATGATAGTAAAGATTTTTTTATTTCTATAATCGCATCAATTATAGCTTCTATGATAATTTACATTTTTCAGAAAGTTTGGAAATTCTTAAATCCCCCAAATATTTAGTTAATCTTGCAAACACTACAATGTTGATTGTTTGTAAATATAAGACAATTTTATCAACTCGATAAGAAAAATCTAAATATAACTATCAAAGTTTCATAAAGGAGCACTTCGGATTGAGAAGTGCCCCTTTTTAACTTGTAGCTAGAATACAATAACGATACTACTTCCATTGTAGTAATTTGTTCGTTAGAGTTTAAAGCCCTTGTTCTTTTGGCATTGGTAGTGTCCGGATCGTCCTTGTTGCCGGGCTTGGGGATGCCGCTGATAACGAGTTTGCTACCTAACGAGTTCATGGCATCTTTGATGCTGAAACTGACGGGAGACTGGTTCAGGTGTGGAGGCTTCTTTTCCGGAGGGGCGGAAAGGAAGTCGGGTGGCTGGTGGACGTATGGCTTGCCGTTGGATGTAGGGGACGTTGCCGAAGGTGCTCCCGGTGACGGGATGATGCCATGACCTTGGTTCTCGGTTTGGCTCTCGTCCTTGCTGTTGTTGTCTTCGTTCTGTTTGACGGGTTTGAGGGAGAGCTGGATTTTGCGGTCGAGGGCGGCAAGGTCGGATTTGAACTGTTTGAACTGGTCTTCCTTTTTCCACGTTTCTTTGACTACTTCCTGAAGGATGAGGATGTGCCTAGAAATCTTCTCCGATTTCTATTGGATAAAGAAACATTTGAAACGTACATGGAGTGGTTGCCAGAACAGATGCAAAAAGTAGTAGGTGCATTGGATAAGGAGGACAAAAAGCCGCAAAATTATCTGAATGGGAACGGCTGTACTATATTCAGGATATTTGCCTGCTGTTGAACATCAGCAAAAGGACGTTGTAAAGATACAGGGACAATGGATTGAAGTATCACACGAATCTGCATAAGACGTGTTATATGGAGAAAGATGTGCATGAGTTTATCCGCCGTATTTTGACGGGGAAAATGCTGTAAAAAGTAAGCCAGAGGAATGTGGGGATGGCGGTGTGTTATCCAACAAAGATGAGAACGAGCTAATTGATAATGTTCATTATAATGATTTTCATACATATTAATTTAGCCTATAATCTGATATTGTGTGTAGCCTATACAGTTGTGATGATAGGATAAGGAATTTTTATTAAGAAGCAAGAAAATGACATTTCATCTGCGATTTTACCCGATAAATGAGTATTTTTACAGATCTAATGTTGAAATGATATGAAACTGGAAGAAAACTATAAAATCAGAAATTGAGTGGAAGAGTTTTCACAAAAGGGCATTATCACATTCTCCACCGAAAAAGTCTATCAGTTATTCCCGACCAAAGGTAAGCGTGGTATTACAAATGCATCATTAAGTTTAGTCAATAAAGGAAAGATTCAGTCTGCATGGAAAGGGTGTTATTATCCCCCACTGAATACACACATACAAAGGTGTAGTACCTCTCGTTGTCTACATAAACCAGTTAATGGTATACTTGATTACAATAGTAAGGGAGAAAACTAAAACACCTCAAGGACAGATAATGATTCGAAAGCCAGACACAAAAATCTTGCAAGGAATGAAACGACTATTTTATAGATAAGAAGTCGCAAAACGAACCGTACAGAATATCTCAACCACTCAACTAAATCATTAAATTGCAAAATGGATGAAGCGGATAGTAGATGAACCAACTAAAATAGTATCTTTGCAGGCAATGAAAATCACTATAACAATATGTTTGTGTGAAGAATCAACTAACAACAGATGGTATAATCATGACAAATTTTTCAATCATAGCATTAAAGGTATTGTCGGGCAATCCTAGCAATATTCGAAAAATATTACCTAAGGGAGATACATGGTATTTTTTTAATCAATTATACAAAGTTAAGAACAACAGGTTGAGCCGAAATGGAGATTATCCATTGTGTGATGATTTTTTTGGTAAGAACATCAATATTAATGCGATTGTAGGAAAAAATGGAAGTGGAAAAAGTAGCTTGCTGGAGTTTATGTTTAGAATGATTAACAATCTAACATTTTGGCTTACAAAGAAACAACAAAGAAATGCCGCAGATCACTTTTACTATATTGAAGATCTTTATGGTGACTTGTATTTTGTTATTAATGACAAATTATGCGTTTTGTATTGTAGGGGGAATTTTGTTGGATTAAAAGTTGATGGAAATAAATTGGGGTTTAATTTTCCTTATAATAAAAAACAATCAATACCAACAGAGTTTAAATCTTTTACAATAAAAGATGAAGTATTAATTAAAGAATTTGTCGAAATCGCAAAAACTTTCTTTTATACGATTGTTACAAACTATTCACTGCAAGCATTTCTTGATTCAGACTACACAGAACATTGTGGAAATTTTGATGCAAATGGCAAACTTGGATATGATTCAACTGGAATTTGGATTAATAGCATGTTTCATAAAAATGACGGATATTCTGCGCCGATAGTTCTAAACCCATATCGCGATGAAGGAGTAATAAATTTGGCAACCGAATATCAACTAACGAACCAAAGGCTTGCAGCGATTTTTATTGAATCTAAAAAGAAGGAAAAACAATTTATTGATAATTACCAGCTCAACAATATTGATTACAGTTATGAACCAACGATTATATTGCGAAAATTTTCCAACTATTACAAAGAACAAACTGATCTACATCGAGATTTTATTAGTGCGTGGTATCATGATAATGACGAGATCGAATCGTACACTTCTTACATTTTAAAACAGTTTGGTTATATCTTTCCTTTAAATACAGGAGAATTAAGTGTTCCTCAGATAGATGCCTACATTTATCTTGTTTATAAAACACTGAATATTGCTTCTAAATATCCGAGTTATAGTAAGTATAACGAACTCATAGAAGAATTTGGAAAAGATAAAGAGCCGACAAGTAATAAATATGGACTTACAGTTGACCAATTTGTAAACAATCAATTAAAGCCACACATTTTAAAAAAAGTGTATTGTGAAGCACAAAAGGAATTATTAGAAGGTTTAGTGCACGACATTCTAAAAGACCAATCACATATCACACTAAAAATAACACAAACACTTAATTTCTTAAAGGAGTGCGATATTCAGAAGTTGTCAAAAAGCCAAAAGAAGAATTGCAATTTCACTTATGATGACTATATCAATGCTTTAAAGTCGCAAAAGGAGTTATGCGGACTGTCAGAAATAATGAAATTTTTACCACCGCCATTTTTTGAATATGAAATAACATTAGATAAAATTGATAAAGGGGAAATTATATCTGATAAAGACAATCCCATTCCATTTAAAACAATGAGTTCAGGGGAGAAGCAATTTCTATATTCAGTTAGTACATTAACATATCATATAAAAAACCTGCGATCAATTCAACAAACACATAGAGTTAAATACAGACATATTAATTTAATTTTAGATGAAATAGAATTATGCTTTCACCCTGAATACCAGCGCAAGTTTATACATAAATTAATTGAAACAATTAAACGACTGCGATTAAATAATCGCTGTGCAATTAATGTCATTTTTGCCACCCATTCACCTTTTATTTTATCAGATATTCCAAATTGCAACATTTTGTATTTACACGAGGGGCAGCAAGTAAAAGATATTTGCATTGAACCGTTTGGAGCGAATATACATGATATTTTGACACAAAGTTTCTTTTTAGAAAATGGTTTTATTGGAGAATTTGCTCAAAAAAAGATTGGCGAAGTAATAGAGGCAATCAATAAGAAGAAAGCTCATCGGAATAAAATGAATACCAATGATTATAAAAAATATATAAATATAATCAACCTAATAGGCGAACCGCTAATCAAAAATAAATTAATGAATATGATTAGCGAAGTATATGATAACACGCAAGATCGAATAAAAATGCTTGAAGAAGAAATCGAATTTTTAAAAAACAAGAAAAGAATATAGTATGTGGCATTTAGAGTATTTGAGTAAAGAACAAGAAGATGAATACTTTAACCTTATCTTTAGTAAGGTTAAGGAGAAAAGAGATTGTATTACTTTAAAAAGTATAAAACAATATTTAACCAATAATAAATTAAAGGAAATATTGATATCTAAACCATCTGATTTATACCGAAACATAGATAAATATAAATCAAAACTTTTTTTAAGCAATAAATATGATGAAGTAATAGAGGCTAAATTAGCGAAAAACAAAACAAAAACGCAAAAAGAATTGGTTGCTAAGTATCAATCTGTTTTTGACGTATTTGATTATGACAAATTCATTGTTAATAATCGAGATACCTCCTATGCTTTGGCAAAAATAATAGGGCAAAACACTTGTGTTTATTGCAATAGACAATATATTTTCACAGTGGATGATGATGATAATAACCATATTACTCGTCCTGAATTTGATCACTATTTACAGAAAAGCAAATATCCTTTTTATGCGTTATCGTTATACAATTTAATACCTTCTTGTCACATTTGTAATAGTAGTTGCAAAGGAACAAAAGAATTAAGTTTGCTAATGAATCCTTACATGACTGACAAAACGGATTATTTTAGATTTTCTTACAATATTGATAAAAGCGGCTTCCCTTCTTCTGTAGAAATCATGGATATTGATATCCCAAAAGAGATAGAAGTGAAAGAATTATTAGGGTGCTTTAAAATCAAAGAGATATACAATTATCACACAAATATAGAGTTAAGGGATTTGTATACATTTGCAACAAAATACTCTGACACGTATTTGCAGGATATCTTGAACAAGATTAATCAGAATTTTAAATTTTCCTCACAAGAGGAGGCATATAGAATATTATTTGGCACAGAATTACTTGAAAAGAAAGATAACAATAGACCTCTAAGTAAATTTAAAAGAGATATTCTAAAAGAATTAGGAGTAATATAAATGCCTAAAAACAAGCATTTAAAGCCTTGCCCGGATCTCTATATCTCCAAAGCATTATTTATTATTTTGTGATAGCAAAATTTATAAAGCTGGAAATCGAAAATGCTTTGTTAAATTAATTAATACCGAAGATATAAAATTACTCAATATGCAAATAACTCTTTACTCTAAAATGTTATATTATTTAACTCAAAAAGGGTATCACAAGAAGAGATGAAACAAGCTATTAATTCATTAAAAAAGTATAAACGAGCAGAAGCGTTAGCTGAAACTATAATAGATAACAATGAAGAAGCTTTGAAGCAAACAAGTAGAGTTCCACTTGAATGTAAAGTATATTATAGTTTTATAAAAGAATCAGACTTTCCCAAACAATTTAAATCTCCTACAAAACCATCTCAGATGAAAAAATGTCACACCGATATCTATAAAATATTTGCGAGAAAGGGACTGTCCAAAAGTCGAATAGCCCCTTTATGAGTAATAGCCGCCATCACTTCGCACATGAAGTATGGCGGCTATTATTTTTAGATTTTAAAGCCTTTGGAGGGCTTGTTGGTTGGAGAAGCTGTGTCGGGGTCGTCTTTGTTGCCGGGCTTGGGGATGCCGCTGATAACGGCTTTACTGCCCAATGAGTTCATGGTATCTTTGATGCTGAAACTCGCAGGGGGCTGGTTAAAGTGAGGCGGCTTCTTTTCCAGTGGAGCGGAAAGGTAATCAGGCATTTTATGGACGTATGGTTTGGCATCCGGCTCCGGTGACTGCACATTTGTCGGTGAGAGTTCGTTACCCTCGTTCTGTTTGACAGGTTTGAGGGAGAGCTGGATTTTGCGGTCAAGGGCATCAAGATCGGATTTGAGCTGTTTGAGCTGGTCTTCCTTTTTCCACGTTTCTTTGACTACTTCCTGAAGGATAGGAATGTCCTTTGAAATCTTCTCCGACTCCTTTTGGTATTTCTCCAAAAGAGGGGGAATGGTTTCAAAGGTACGGAGGAACATCTGGGCGGCAATGTTGGGGTCTTTTGCCAGTTTGCCGCCGTTGAAGTTGTACAGGATGTTGCCTTCGCCACGAACGAAGAAACGGTTTTCGATGAAGTCGAAGCCGTCTTTCATACTGGATTCGGTCTTTACCAAAAGGTCGAAGCCGTAGAGCTTGCCGATGGATTGGGATACGCCGTGAGTACGGGATTTGTCCTCTATCTCTACTAATTTACTTGCGATGAGTTTAGAATCATTGCCCTTTACGCCATCAAGTTGAAGAAGGTTGAGAGGATTGCCCTGGTCGTCACGCTGCACCCGCTGTTCAAAATGCTTCAAGTCCGTACCGATTCTCTCTATCAGGTCACCATTCTTAGTAACAGTTTGCATGATGTTTTCCAGTTTGGAATCAGCAGAAGATTTACCACGGTTAAAGGATTTGCGCTCACTTTCAAGAGAGGCTATCTGTTTTTCTAACTTGGCTTTGTCCAACAGGTCTGTATTGCCGGAAAGAATGGCGACGTACTCGGAGAAATTCATGCCGCCTTGCTCATCCATGCTGCCTTCGTCGATAGTACGTGCGCCCATCGATCCTTTTTTGAGTTGGGTGATAAATAGCTGCTTGTTGTGAAGCAGATTGAATTTATAACTGTCAAGCGATTTTTCTACAGCGTAGTTGATTATATCGACTTTGTTGTCGGCAAAAAGTTTGGCTATTTCATTGCCTTTTCTTACTCCACGTCCGTTACGCTGCTCCAAGTCTTTTGGTGTCCAGGGAATATCAAGCTGGTGAATAGCTACACATCTGCGCTGGGCATTAACTCCCGTGCCCAACATTTCTGTGGAACCGAAAAGGACACGGATTTTGCCCTCGTTCATGTCCTTAATCATTGCTCTGCGTGACTTTTCGGTCTTAGCTTCCTGGATGAAACGTACCTGATCTGCGGGTATGCCATAATCTTCTACCAGTTTCCGCTTGATTTCGCTGTAAGCATTCCATTGACCGGGTTTATATGTGCCTAGGTCGCTGAAAACGAACTGTGTGCCTTTGTGCTCGTCATACTTCTTGTAGTATTGGCTTATCAGGGCGGCACAATGGCTAGCTTTGTTATCTATGTGATCTTCGTATTTATCCTCGTTGATAAGACGCATATCAAGGGACATTTTACGGGCATAGTTGGTGGCAATAAGCATCTTGGCTTTTTCTTCCCGTTTGCTTAGCGGAAGACGTCCGAGGACAGTGGCGTCACCGTTCTTGGCAAATGCCACCAGTTTCTGGATGAAGTCCTGCTGTTGGGGCGTTGGCGGGATATTGTGCAATATCTCGTTCTTCCTGGGGCGGTCGATGCCAATGTCTTCGGCTGTACGGAAATCGGTGATTTCGTTGTACATGGCGGCAAGCTCCGGGACTTTGATGAAGTAACGGAACCGCTCCTTCTGGATGATTTCGTTGGTGACGGAGAACTCGTAATCGACGGACTTCCGGGCGAACACCGCCGCCC
>OLIT01002406.1_pt1 | contig 13678 bp, 19 predicted proteins | sample 1601341 | NCBI WGS metagenome assembly OLIT01 (sample SAMEA2452121, study PRJEB22498) | human gut metagenome | biome: human feces; feature: human gut; material: feces | place: Australia | collected 2012
GACTTAATCTTAATAAATACATTTCAACAGTAAACCTATATTTTTTTTAGATTGTAAACAGATTTGCTGACCGACGCAGTTTGTTTAGCTTTGCTTTTTGTTTCGCATCAAGGTGTAACATTTCCGTATATGCTGATATAATCTTTTCGTCGGTTGCATGGATAAGAATGTGAATCTTATCTGACACAAGAACAAGATTGTTGTATTTGTCAGTACCACCTTGTTTTCTCGGTGTTTTATGATGACAATGAATTTCACCGATAACAAGCGGTTCTTTTGTAACTGCACAACAACCGTGCTGGGCACAGTAAAGTGCGAGTCTGTTATTATTAAACTCTACACTTGTGTGCTGAACAGGGTTTCGCATCAAGCAATGCAATATGCCGATATTTACACATTCAAGCTCTTTGTGGATCAGCAACCTTCCTTTTGGAGTGTACTGATTTATCTCTCGCTTTTTGTAAAGCGGAGCTTTTGTCTGTACATATCCGATAGGAATTACAGCTTGACCGTTTATATATCGAATTTGTTTGCTGTTTCCGTACCTTTCAGCAATATACTTTGGCAGGGTATCTCCTTGCACCTGCAATCTGTTTCTTAATCTGTTTTTCATAGTTCGGGTAATACCAAAGGCTATTTTACGGATGTCCTTACTGATATGCGTTGCATATCGGTAGTAGTTATGGACTCCCGATACATAAGCGTTATACGCTCCTATTGCTTTGCTCTCATCACTTTGGTCAACAGGATATTCAATCTGCTTCACCATTTTTCGTGCCTGTGCTTTGACCTTCCGAATGGCTTTATCGCTCATGTGTGACTCGACCGCATACTTATTGCTTTTGTTCGCTTTACTGCCTTTTCTCACTGCTTTCAATTTGAAGCCGAGAAAATCGGAATATTGGCGTCGTAAATTGACTATCTTAGACTTTTCGGGACTTATATCAAGTCCAAGACGTTCTTTCAGCCAATCCTTTACAGCAACAAACAGCTTGTCTGCATCACTGCGTTTGCGACAGAAGATTTTGAAATCATCGGCATATCGGACAATATAACACTCTTTCAAGGCTGAGCCTTTACGAAGCATTTCATATTTCTGATTTTTGTCAATGGCTCCATTATCTGAACGTGCATATTCACGCACTTTACGTGTTGGCATATTCTCCCACTGACTTGTTATCCACCAATCTAATTCATTCAAAACAATGTTGGATAAGAGTGGAGAGATTATGCCGCCCTGTGGCGTTCCTTTCGTCGGAAAGCCTATTCCTGCGACCTCTGCTTTCAACATGGAGGAAATAATACTGAGAACAGTCTTGTCACGTATACCTATACTCCACATTTGCTTGAGCAGTTTTCCGTGGCTGACATTATCAAAGAAACCCTTGATGTCAATATCAATTACATAATGCAAGTCTCTTTTCTGTATCATTGCATAGCATTGTGCCAAGGCGTTTTCAGCACTCCGATTCGGTCGGAAACCGTTGCTTCTTTCGTGAAATTTTGCCTCGCAAATCGGCTCCAACACCTGAAGGAAGCATTGCTGTATCAGTCTGTCGGAAATAGTTGGGATACCAAGCGGTCTTGTTTTTCCTGTATCACCTTTTGGAATTTCAACGCGTCGAACGGATTGCGGCTGATAGTTGCTTAACCGTCTTTTCACATAGTTGATAAGAGCTGTATTTGTAAATCCAGACAAATAGCGAATGGTTTTTCCATCCGTACCTGCCGTTTTACTGCCTTTGTTTTTACTGATATTACGATATGCAAGCATAATGTTTTCATCTGATGTGACTATATCCATAAGAGAGCTAAAGTTTTTGTTTTTCTTGCCGCATTGTCCCAAAACGGGTCTTGCGTTGAGCTGCCCTTCGGCGTTGTGGACTTGAAAAGGTTAGTGACAAGCCTCTGCACATCGTTCTCGGAGTTTATATACCGGAACGGATTGTAACAGTCGGACTTCTCCATATTGATGAGGTCAAGGATACGAACGTCGTAGCCTTTTTCACGAAGCATATTGTCTGTCAGTGCAACAACGTCATCCCTATCGACCTCCGATAGTTTTCTGCCATCAGCCCATGTTAAACCTTCTGCTTCACACTGCTTAACAAAGTCATCCCATACCTCTATGGGAGAGATGTGCAGATAAGTGTGTTCTTCTCTGCTCTTAAAAAGCCCCTTCAATGTTCTTTTGGACATAATAAAATCCTCCGTTAAAAATATGATTCCTACGGAGAATGTTAAAAAAACAATCCTATCGTCGTAACAATAGGATTTCATCGTTCAATATGAAACCCCTATCGTTTTTCAGCCTTTAGCACCTTACCTCTCGGCAGGTTGCTGTGTGGTCGTCAGGGCTGTCCCTCGCACACTCTCCATAGGTTGCTATTATTATACCACATACAAACCGAACCGTCAATACGATTTGAGAAAGTTGTGGATAAATATAAGCGCCCAAGTTGATACCTGAGCGCTTACCACATCGTTCTATTTTTCTTATCTGCAAACTGCCAGGAGAGCATCATCGACTGCATCGGTGTATCTACCCTGTGCCATGAGCTTCTCTCGGCTACTCATCAGTGCGTCCAGGATCATTCTGTACTCATACGCGCTCACCGGAATTTGGAACTTTTTCTTTCTTTTGAACATCTTGCTTACCTCCTGTCCTCTTTACGCCTATATTATACCGCATTTCAGGTCATTTGTGAAATGTGCGAATCAGACGTTGGCTTTGTACTGAATTGTAATGGAGCCGGTTGCTTTTCTGACGTAGTTAGAAGCAGGGTAATTCCAGTTCTTTACCATATCTCTTGTAATAGAAGTACAACCCGGGGTGAAGCCATCAATTTCAGGCACATCCACCGCCCATGCCGTACCGTTCTCAAGGAATGAGACATTCTTTAAGAGATTTCCATCTTCATCGACGCATCTGACATCGAAGGAGAAAAGATAACCGCCTGTGATCTGAGGTGTCTCGGTGTTATGCGGAATACTGTCCGCGAAGACAAAGGATAGCGACACCACCGAGATCAGGAATGCCACGAAGCATACTGTGAAGATCGTTTGTGCTTTTTTAGTCATAGGATAAATCCTCCGTAATTTTTATTTTCGCCTATATTATACTTCTCTTTGAATTGGAAGACAAAGGTGCAAATCCCATATATCTTCCTTTCCCGGATAGTATACTGTTTGTTTGAGGGGTTTGGTGTGGAAAGGGGGCGAGAAGAAAAAAGAGACAAGCGTACCTCAAACCCCTCAAAAGGGTACACTTATCCCTCGGTCGTAAAACCTTATCTCGCATCTCCCGTTTTGACCCTTTTCTGTGCTTCGGGCGGTCTATCCGTGTTTCCCTGTTCTGCTCTCTTTTGTTGGTTCAAGGCTCTCCTGTAGAGTTCCAACGCCTTAATAACGGTCTCGATCATCACACTCGGCGGCGTCCCGCGCTTAAAGAATGATTCGACACGTTCCATTGGTATTCTGAGCTTTTCCTTCTGATTGGCTTTCTCTTCGGTCATGATCTCGAAGATCTTATCCATATCCAGTTGGTTATCGCGGCTCAGTCCTTTCATCCGAATTGCTTGTGCAAGTGAAGGTGTGCAGTCTTCGCTCTCGATGGTTTCAAGCAAGTCCTCTTGTTCTTCCTTTTCCAAGTACGATAACTCCACCGCAGGTCGAAAAGCAATCTTACCTTCATCTACCATTTGAAGAAGCTGCGGAATGAGTTCAGTAAGACGAACATATCTACGAATCTGATCTTGACTCTCTCCCGATTCTTCAGCGACAACTTCTCTTGTAGTTTTTCCTAAATTCTGTGCCACTGGCACAGAATTATCTTTTGAAGGTCTCCCCGCAGTTCTCCTTAGTGCGTCCATCTTCATTTTATAAGCAAATGCTTTCTCAGATGGTAAGATATGTTCTCTCTGAAGGTTGGAATCTACCATAAGAATAATACCTTCTTCACGACTCAGATCACGAACGATAATAGGCAAGGTGTCGATGTGTAGCAGTTCACAGGCTCGTTTACGTCGATGTCCTGAAATTAGCTCATACCGTTCATCTGCAGTCTTACGCGCGATTACAGGTGTAATTACTCCGAAGGTTGCAATACTCTCTACCAAAGACATCATCTCCTCATCATCTCGTACTTGGAATGGGTGGTCAGGCGAATCGTCTATATACTTAATAGGAACGACTCTGACCTTTTCTCGCTTCATTTCGTTTTCTTGTGCCTTATCCGGCAACTTCTGTTCAGCCATTTTCTCCTCCTCAGTTTTTCACGAGCAAAAGAAAAAGACCATATCTTCTTTGAATCGAAAATATGGTCTTATCCAATTATTCGTATGTACGGAGGAAATGTCGTTGGTTCAAGTCCAACAGCCTCACTCAAAAAATCCACAAAATGTTACACCGATTTTTGCCCTTCAAAATACGAAAAAAGCCTTGAAAATCAAGGCTTTTTCGGTACGAAATCCATATCGTACATTAAAGATGGCTCCCCCCAACAATTTCGAACCTTTGAGGTTTCGCACGTTCATGAGGGGTTTTTCTTTAACACATTGATTATAGCACAGTTGAAAAAGAAAGTCAATAGAATTTTCAAATGTTTAAAAAGAATTCACACTTTTTCTTTGCCGTGGATTCCACCTTTCAGAATGATCTCAATCGTTCTATCCGGGGATACTTTGATGCACTCCACCAAACGTCTCACAACCGTATCATCATACTCAGTAAAACTATCTCCACTATACTCTTGGATCGTTTTCATAAACCTTTCGATTTCAGATTGGATGCTTTCGTTTGTTGCAGCTTGCTCTTTCGCCAAACGCAGTTGCTCACGAAGGACTCCGATTTTTTCATATAAGCCGACAATAGCCTTTTCGTATCTTTCGGGATCTCCCTGCGTAGTTTCTTCTTTCTCCATTAATAGGTCGATTTCATCTTGGTGTGTGCGGATCTGATTTTCGATTGCATAGGCATCAAGAACCTTTGTATCTCCCGTAAGTGCAAATTGCAAATTAGTGCGGCAAAGATTTATAACTTCTTCCCTGCACTCCATCATATCGGAAAGGCATCTGCATATAGCCGCGTGGAGCTTCTTTTCTTCCATTCCAACCGCTTCTTTGCAACGATGCTCAATTCGTCCGAGACAACGCCAAACGTGCTGAACCTCGCCTTTTACGTTCTTTCCGGTTCTGCGGTAATGAGAACCACAACAACCGCAGACAAGAACATCGGTCAACGCATATTTTGCACTATACTTTCCCTGCTCGGTAATACCAAGCTCGGATTTCTTTCTCTTATTGGTTCTGCCTGCAAGCTCAGCTTGTGCCATATTGAAAGTATCCCTATCTACAATGGCAGGGTGATTGTTGCTTATAAGATACTTGGCAAACTCACCGTTGTTCTTTTTCGTTTTCTTTGTGATCGTGTCTTCGATATAAGTCTTTTGGAGAAGAAGATCTCCTACATACTTCTCATTCGTAATAATATCTCGGACAGTTCTTTGATTCCAATCGGTTTTTCCCGTGTAGGTCTTGATTTCGTTCTCCGCAAGATAGCGGCAGATCATTTGTATGCTCTTTCCATCAAGAAAAAGTTTGAAAATGGTTCTTACTACTTCCGCTTCTTCGGGAACAATCACGGGAAAACCGTCATCACCTCTGCGGTATCCAAAGCACGAAAAGTTCGTACAATAGGTTCCACTTTTCATACTCTGTCTGATACCCCATCTTACGTTGGCAGCGATGTTTTCGCTTTCGGATTGCGCAATAACGCTGAACAAACCGATCAACGTTTCATTTTCTGCTTTTAATGAGTCAATGGCTTGTTCCTCAAAGTACACTCCAATTCCCATAGCGCGGAGCTTACGAACCCAACTCAAACTATCGACCGTGTTTCTTGCAAAACGGGATATAGACTTGGTTAAGATGTAGTCAACCTTTCCGCGCTCACAATCTCTCATAAGGCGAAGGAAGTCCTTTCTCTTTTTAGTCGATGTTCCCGTTATGCCCTCATCAGCATATATTCCTGCGAATGTACTGTTAGGGCGTTTTGCAATCGCGTCGGTATAGTAGGCGATCTGCGCTTGGTAACTGTTGAGCTGATCTTCATCATCGGTAGATACACGACAGTAAGCGGCGACTCGCACAATGCGAAAATCACTTTTCCCTCTGACAAGCAGAGGGTTGGCTTCAATTTTAGTTATCGTTCTCGCTAAACATCCGTCCATAGTGTGCCGCCTCCTTTAACATTTCCATTACTTCATTTTTTACTTCTCCTTCATTGGCAGAAATAACTTCAACCCCGGTCTCTTTGATCTTCTCGTATACAACGTGGGCAACATCAGCATCAAGAGAAAGAACCTTGAGAGAAGGAATAACAACAGAGTTAAATTCACCGCGACGAGCCTTTGCAATCATCTCATTGAGTGCTCGTCTGCGGTTCACTTCTTCCATGCTGTGTCCACAAAAATCTCTCATTTCATCAACAACGGTGAAGTTATGTAAGCACGTGTGCTGCCGCTTACATCAAGCCAACACTCGTCCATCCCGAATGGTTCTATCTCATCAGTGTACCGACCGTAAATTGCTCTTGCCTTTTTTGAGTATTTCATATACTCGTCGTAATGCGGAGAAACAATAAGCAATCCGGGGCATTTCTGTTTGGCTTGCCAAATGGCTTCCCCCGTGCTGACTCCTTTTGCCTTCGCCTTGTAATTCTTTGCGAGGACAATACCGTGTCGTTCTTCCACATCGCCACATACTGCAATAGGATAGGCTTTCAGTTCGGGGTTCAACATACATTCGACAGAAGCATAAAAGTTGTTCATATCGCTATGCAGTATCACCCGTTCCATATTCCCTCCTAAATTATTTTAACAAAATTACTCAAAGCTCTTGACAAATACGCAAATAAAGTGTATAATAAACGCAAGTCAGTTGCGTATTGTGTCTATATTATACACAACTCACTTGCGTTTGTCAAGAGGTTTTACGAAAATAAGTTGCGTATTTTGAAAAAATTTCGATATTGGAGGTTAATATGGCTTTCGCTGATATAATGAAAAAGGAAAGAGCAAAGTTGCAAATGACCCAAGCAGACTTTGCAAAATATATAGGGGTTTCTCATCGTAGTCTGCAAAATTACGAATTAGGTCTCAACCATCCAAGATCAAGAGATGCTTATCAAAAAATTGCAGATGCTCTCAATTTAGATGTAAATTACTTGCTCACCGAAAACGAGGAATTTATCTTAGGTATCGGTGCAGAATTTGGTCCGCGCGGAGCAAAAGGCGCAGAACGCGTACTTGCCGATGTCAATGCCCTTTTTGCAGGCGGTGAAATGGCAGAAGAAGATTTAGATGTATTCATGCAAGCTGTTCAAGATGCTTATTGGAAAGTAAAAAAGATCAACAAAGAGAAATATACTCCCAAAAAGTATCAGAAGAAGGATAATGACTAATACCCTCATTGTCCGTTTTATGGTACATACTGTGTGCTATACTTATACCACAGAGAAAGGGGGATATTGATGGCACAAGTCAAAGATGCTGTATCTGTTGCGAATAAGGTGTTTCGCACTTATGAAAATAGACGCCCTGAACGAATAGCCAAAGAAATGGGAATACTGATAATCCCTGCCCCTTTTAAGAAACAGAAAGGTGCATACAAGGTAATCGAGCGTCAGCCGATCATATTTATAAACGATAGCCTTCATCCCGTTGTGCGAGAGATCGTATTCGGACACGAGCTCGGTCATCATCTTCTGCACCGCGAAGAAGCAATACAAGCAGGTGGATTCCAAGAGTTCAACCTTTTCGATATGCGTGAGAACCGTATGGAATATGAAGCCAATCTGTTCGCAGCACAACTTATGCTCCCCGATGATGAGATAAAGGAGTATATATACCGAGGTTTTGACGTTCAACAAATCGCAAGAGCTATGCGATCTGATATTAACCTTCTTGAACTTCAAATGGTTCTTGGTATCCTTCGATACTTCATCTGTTTTGATCTGAATTTTCACGGTTCTCATTCCTTTCGTTTTTGAAATTGATTTGTTTGGTTATCATTAGATAATCGTTGTAGTCCTTACCTTCGGGCGGAGGAATATATCGTACTTCGTACTTTCCTCCGAGAATAACTTGCAGGGCATCAGCACCTCTCTGTCCCGCGAAATCGTTATCAAGATAAAGACAAATCTTCTTTGTGTTTGGGTGAGTTGCAAGATAATGTTCAAGCGGCATCGGTATCGTGGATTCTTCGATTTTCTTTTTCGGTAGATATATTCCCGAGAGAGATATGAGGTTTTCCGTTCGATAATCTTTTCCGATCTCCTTAAGCATCGTGGCGTATGACAGCAGATCTATCGCACTTTCAAAGACTCTGACCGTTAGATTTTCATCGTTGGATGCGATCTTGAAAGCGTATCTTTTGTCACTTCCCGCCATATCTTTTTTACCCGAGCTACCATCGGTCTCACGCGAACAGCAATGCTTGAGGTCTCCCTTTTCATCGAACCCAAGGAACAATACCGCACCACTTCTTGCGTGTTCGGTAATCATTCCTTGCTCGACACATTCATTGATGATCCCTTCATCAATGCCACGGGCAAGCAAATATTTCTTTGCTTGGTTGAGCATTGGAGTGTGTATCGGCATATAAACTCTTTCGTAAGTTTTCTTTGGTTTGGGCGAAATAAATGACGGTATTTCTACCGCCTTACCCATAACTGATTCAACTGCCGATAAGAAATCCATTCCTCGGACTTTGATAAGATAGTCAAGTGCAGATGCGCCGCCGATTCCCCTCGACCACCAAAACCACTTACCGTTTGAGATCTTGAGTGAGTCGTGAGAACGAGTGCAGTATTCATTCCCGTCACACTTTACAAGTTCACTTGGATCGGTAGCTTTGAGATAAGAAAGAAGATCAACCTTTCGTGCTTCTGCAACTATCTCGGGTTGAATATACGCCATAGTTACCTTTCGTCTCGCTCTCGCGCTTTTCTTTCTTGAACTTCTTTCTTGAACTCCTCGCGCGAGATCTCGTTTGCTTTACACTCGATTGCCCTTCTTACGGTGTCCATGTGATTCTTTTCAAAGTCCTCCCACTTGCCAAAGATCTCATCAAGTGCGTTCTCGGATTTCAAAAGAGCTTGCGCTTGTCTTGCGTGAATACTTCCACACTCAATAGCGATCACGATGTCTGAACGAACTGCATAGGCATAAGCGTGTTCAAGCAACTGTTCGGGAGGCAGCATAAGCAAATTATTCTTGTACTCCTCAAACTCTGTGCTGACCTTTTCATAAAGTTCAGCATTAAGTTCTTCTGCTGTTTTCGGTCTTTCACCGAGCATTTTCATCACCTCGCTTTATCAAAAATATCCTTCGATCTTGCACTCTTTCACTTCTGTTTCGTGATACAAGATACGTTCTTCCGACACGGCTTCAGCGGCTTTTGCCTTTGCTTCTTCTTCGCAATCGGCTTCAACTTCGATATATCCGGTCTGTACGATTGTAACGGCTACTCCATATTTCATCGCCCCTTCCTCCTCTCTTGGAAATAAAAATAGCCGAGAGAATTAAGGTGCTAATCCTCTCGGCTATGTAAAATGGGCGGTAGACAAATACCGCCCTTGACTATTCAATTTTAATAAACTGTTCGATAAATTGGAATTTGTCAATACCTATTACCATAAAGATATTTATTTGAAATTCTCTTTTGTGTTTCCAAATATTTTGTAACGTTTTCATCATAATCAGGATAATTATAACCAAGTGAATCTGCCACTTTTTTAGATATTTTTTTGAACAAACATAGACACAAATCAAACGATTTCCACATTTCTTCATACGAACTCATTGAATATGTATTTAGTAAGTTATCCCACAATTCTTTTGAAATATGCTTATCTAAAAATTTATAGTTTTTACCCAAACTGAAATTAAATCCTTTTTCAGTACCGACATACCAACTAATCATCCTAAGAAGCTCATGACGTAATACTTCATTCATATGGTCTATTGCAAATAGTATTTCACCACGAAGTAAGCCCTTGGATACATATGTTGCAACATTCCAAAATTCGTTACAACAGTCATCAAACTTTCTTTCTGTTGGACACTTAATGTAATAATCTTCATCTGTGGGAACTATTTCTGTTTTAATCATATTATCTTTATCTAACATGATTTTTACAAGTTTATCGCGAGTAAGATACTCCTCAAGCATTGAAACAGGTAACAAAGTTAAATCAATCTTTACACCATCATCAAAAAGCATTATATAAGAAAATCCTTTTTCTTCTGGAGGAAATAATTCCATATCTTCAGGTTTTTGCATCATAATTCTGTTACCAAAAACACTAAGCCAGTCATCGCTTTTCAAAAATTCTCCCATATCTATAACAAAAAAAGTAATATCATAATCTTGAAGATTGTCTTTTGGTATATTAACATTAGTGCGAGACCCCTCAAGAGTTACAATTCTAATTCTCTCATCTTGAAAAGCAAAATTCAAAACTAAATCGTATATTTCTTTTTCAGTCCTCATTTCATTCACCTCAATAAAATTATATCACAAAAAAAGATTGATTCTAACTGTTCTTATAATTTGATAACCGCATCAAGGCAGAGCGTAAGTGCATATTCGTATGCATTACCGCCCCAGTTTCTTTCGTCGTATTTGTCAACATCTGCAAGACTGTCTGCGGTATAAAGTATCATACCCCAGGTTGCCCCTCTGAAATCAGCACAGGCCGCCAGAGCAGAACATTCCATTTCTACAACTGCACAGCCTTCACTTTTGCGATAAGCCACCTTTTCTTTGGTTTCACGGAAAAATCCATCCGTTGACCAGGTTATAACCTCCTGATATTTCATACTATGCTCAAGAATGGTTTCTTCAATTGCTTTTCTTGCCTTCTCGCTGATTTCCACAAATCGAGAAGGGGGCGCATAGTGATAAGATGTTCCCTCATCACGCAGAGCCTTGTTTGGTACGAGGAATGTACTTTCGGGGAACTTTTCCAGAGCACCGCAACTACCTGCCGAGATTACCTCTCTTACACCATAACCAATCAGCCAATCAAGTATCTGTGTGGCTGCTGCCGCACCAACGGGTGCTTGACAAAGCACAATGTCCTCACCCTTGTATTTGGTGATGTAAATGGGATAATGCTTCGTTGCACTCTCAAAAGTGGATACCTGTTTGGTATCACTTTTACTGGCATATTCATCTATGTAAGCACCAAGAAATGCGAACACACATTTCTTGGGTAAGTTCAAACCAAGATTTTCATGAGTGGGATTAAGAACTGCTGTCTGCTCTGTATCAAACTCCAAAATCGGTATTTCGTTTTTAATAATAGCCATACTATCTCTCCGTCAAATTCTTATTTTCCTAACTGTTCGACCTATTGGAATTTGTTTATTTCAATATTTTTTGATTTGCGTGAGCGTAATAAATCGCGGTTGGAGAATAACTTTTAATGCGTTCCCAATCGTTTTGTAAACTCTCATTAAGCTCATAACCATCGAGATATTCCATGGGTTCTAAATCGCCAACAAAGCATTCGCCGCTATCCAAGACTAAAGATACGCTATCTTGACTGTGACTTGGGGTACTAACGATCTCACCGTTTAACCCGAGGCTCTTGAGGAAAGCTCTGCTTTCTTCGGTACGGATAACTGTTGCATTGTTTATATCAATCGGTTTGTAGTGCAGCCTTTTATCTCTTTTAAATATCCCGTCTGAAAAATGGACAAAAGACACTTGCGTGTCGATCAAAAGCAACTTGACGTTTTGACTCATAACCTCGCTTATCAAGCCAATGTGATCGGGATGATAATGTGTAGCTAATACATAGGTTATATCGGAGAACCTAATATTCTGTTCTTTTATGGCTTTGTAAAAAGAAGATATCGTGCCTGCATAGTCTGTATCGACAAGCAAGCCGCCGTCTTTTCCACTAATGAAAAAAGTGTTCGTGTTGCCATATTTCAGTTTCGTAACCATAACAAACCTCCATTCGTCAAATTGGAATTTGGAGAACTGTTTACAATCTTTTCTTGAAGCAGATGATACGATTTGCTTCATCAAATCCCATTGCCATATGGAATTTGAAACTATCAATATTGTCTATCTCACAATCACTGGCAAACTCGCTGCATCCAATTTCTTTTGCCCATATTTCACAAGCTAAAAGGAGCTCTTTTGCATATCCGTTCTTTCGGTATTCCTCTTTTACGAAAATACCTTCCAAGTAACCCACAGGAGAACTTTCTGTGCCTTCGACATAGTCAGTTCTCAAACCGCATTGCGCAAATCCTACGGGCAAATCATTTATATACTTGATAAAAAATGCAGATTGCTTATGGGGACGATGCGAACTTTTTCTCGTTTGAGATCGTCTTTAGTTTCGTTCATCGTTTACCACCTTCGCTTTCTTCTTTTTCTTATATCGCTTTCGCTTCTCCGCAACCTTAACCGCATCCATACCGTAAAGGCAGATAGCAACCGAGTTACAGATCACTCTGAAAGCATCGAAGTCTACGATCTCATCAAGGGTAAGGTCATAGAGATCAATATGGGAGCCACCGTACTGAATATCCATAGCAGTACAGAAATAGAGATAAGCGTTTGGCTCTGTGAGTTTAAGATCAAGGCAACTGTAATCAATGAACCCCGGCGAACACATCACCTGCTTGGCTCTGATCCACAAAAGCTCGGATGCCGAGAGCAGATAAAGTTGAGCAATAAATTTAGGGTCTTTCTTTCTCATATAAGAAACTCCCTCATAAAATCTTCCTTTGTGACCTTCATCAAGAAAGCACGTCTTGAGTTCCGAGGCTCTTTCGCAAGCGATACGCAAGCGGAACTGAAATACATTGTCCTTGAAGTTGACAAAGCAATCTCTCAAAAGCTCAGCAAAGGTACAAGATTTTGCTTTAACTCTTTCGCTCATACAGCAACAACGCTTGAGAGCACATTTTCCGTTCTGACAGTAAGAACAGTAACGACATCGGCACACCTCCAAGGTGTACGGAAAGGGTTTGATCTCTGCTTTATCTCTGATTGCTGCATCAAGGAAATTAGCAAAGGAAAGGCTTGGGTTGTTAGGTTCTAAATACATTTTTTCTCCTCCTGTTGGTTTTTGGGCAACAAAAAAGCCGACCTTATTTCCACTTCGTTAGTGGTCATAAAGTCGGCTAATGTTAACCGTATGTAATTAAGCTTCAAGAGCATCGAGCAGGTGAAGTATGAGATTGGAGGTTGCTCTGTTGTCGATCCCGCTTGCCTTCTGTTTGAGTCTCTTTGCATTGAGAGCTTCAATAGCAACTCGGAGTTCAAAGGGGGTGAGTTTAAGTCTGCGAACCATCGCGTATCCGTTTTTCATCTGTAAGTCCTCGCTTTCCTTCTTTCTGACTATATTATATCAGAAAAGCAGAGATTTCTCAAATGTGCGATAAAGTCGCTGGTTCAAGTCCAAAAGGTTCAAGAAAAGGTGCAATGGTGAAAGGGTGGTGTTTTTTACCCCTAAAAACACGAAAAGCCCTTGATTTACAAGGACTTTTGTGTTGGGGTGCAAAATTGTTGCCCCAATATGGCTCCCCCTGTTGGGCTCGAACCAACGACCCTGCGGTTAACAGCCGCATGCTCTACCGACTGAGCTAAGG
>OLIT01002419.1_pt1 | contig 13602 bp, 12 predicted proteins | sample 1601341 | NCBI WGS metagenome assembly OLIT01 (sample SAMEA2452121, study PRJEB22498) | human gut metagenome | biome: human feces; feature: human gut; material: feces | place: Australia | collected 2012
AGCATACGGCCTACTTCGGCACTGTTGTATAAAGCGATTCCGATTTCATGTGAAAAAGTAATGAATACGGCAACGATCAAGATTGAAACAACCAATGTGATTTTTATGACGCGATTTAGGGTATGATTAACTCTTTTGATGTTGTTGACCGAGATCGAACGCGAAATTTCAGGGACAAGGCTGACCGAAAGGGAAGACAAAAATACCGACGGAAACATTAACAGCGGCATCACCATCCCTTTTAAAGAACCGTAAATACCCATTCCGCTTTCTGCATTGCCGGCATATTTTTTCAGACTGTTCGGCAGCAGAATATTTTCTATCATTCGCAGCAGCGATTGCAGGTAGGAGCTGACCGCCACCGGTACTGCCATTTTAAGGATACTTTTAACAAGAGACATTTTATGTATTTCCATATTTTGATTTTGCTTCAATGGGGCGCTGCTGCGGACATATGCAATGTAAAGATAAAGTGCGCAGATGATTTCGCCAATTGTCATGCCGATTACTGCTGCTGCACAGGAATACTTGATTCCCTTGGAAATCCATATTCCCATAAATGAGGTAATGACGAACATGCGAACAAGCTGTTCGACAATCATGGCGACAGCAGGTTTAGAAACTTTGGAAATTGCCAGAAAATATCCACGATAGCAGGAGGACAACGACATAAATACCATGCTGGGAGCCAGTATTTTTAAAGAAAAAGCCGCGTTCATATCTTTTAACAAAACACTGCTGATGACATCGGAACAAAAATAGAGCACTGCGCCTGCCGTTATTCCCAAGACACCGGAAAGGGTAACGCAAAAGTGTAAAATATATTTGGCGCATTTTCCTTCGTTACGGGCAAGATGGGCAGATACCAAACTGGAAACGGCAACGACAATACCGGAACAGGCAAAAGTGGATGCAAAGGAATAGACCGATATAATCATTTGATACAGTCCCATTCCTACTGCACCGATTTGATTTGACAGATAGACTCGGAATACCATTCCGATGATACGGGTAAAAATAGAAGCAATTGTTAAAATCAGCGTGGCATAGATTAAGTTCTCTTTTTTCATCTCATTTCATCCGTTATTGCCGGATTCGGCAATTCCTTTCCTGAATGATATCGATTAAAAATAGGTTGTATATTTGATTTTTTTATGTTACAATTATATAATTAAAAGAATATTTCCCAATAATGAGTGGATGCTTTTTGCTTTCTTAAAATAAACCAGTATCCGTCAGAATAGCGAATTATTGAGGAAACGGACAATAAAAAATAAAGGAAATGAGCATGATGGGGCAAAATATCTTGTACTTGGTTATTCCGTGTTATAATGAACAGGAAGTGCTGCCGGAAACAGCGAAACGTTTAAAGGAAAAACTAAACGAAATGACTTTATCCGGTTCTGTTTCGCCGGACAGTCGCATTGTTTTTGTGGATGACGGCTCTAAAGATAAAACATGGGAATTGATCGCCGATCTGCATGAGCAGGACAAGTTGTTCTCCGGCATTAAACTGTCACGGAACAAAGGACATCAAAATGCGCTTTTGGCTGGACTGATGACAGTGAAAGACAAAGCCGATATGGTGATTTCGATGGACGCTGATTTACAGGATGATATCAATGTTGTAGATCAAATGGTGGAAAAATATAAAGAGGGAAATGATATTGTTTACGGCGTCAGAAGTTCCCGTCAAACTGATACTTTTTTTAAAAAGTTTACCGCACAGGGATTCTATAAAATCATGAAAGCACTGGGAGTGGAAATTGTTTACAATCATGCGGACTATCGTTTGATGAGTAAGCGCGCATTGGAGGGCTTAGAACAATTTTCAGAGGTTAATTTGTTTTTGCGCGGAATTGTTCCCCTAATTGGTTATCCGTCCTGTACCGTAGAATACGAGCGGGGAGAGCGGTTTGCGGGAGAATCAAAATATCCGTTAAAGAAAATGCTGAGCTTTGCTTGTGAAGGGATCACGTCCTTTTCCATTAAACCGATTCGTTTGATTACGAGCTTGGGATTTATCATTTTTTCTATTAGTATTATTATGCTGATTTATTTTCTGGTAGTATATTTAATGGGAAAAACAGTAGCAGGATGGACCACAATTGTTATTTCCGTGTGGGCAATCGGCGGTCTGCAACTGCTTGCTTTAGGTGTTATCGGAGAATATATCGGAAAAATATATATGGAGACAAAAGCGCGGCCTAAGTTTCTTGTACAGGAATTTTTAAATAAATAAGGGCCGGGAGAGAGATTATTATGAACGCAAATGTGAAAAAAGTGTTAGCTGAAATTATTCGTTTCGGAATTATTGGAGTACTGGCAACTTTTGTGGATTGGGGAATTTTTCGAATCTTGAGCCGGTATTTAGGGGTATATTATATTCTTTCCAGCATTATCAGCTTCTCTGTATCCGTTATTTTTAATTACTTATTTAGCCGTGCGTGGGTGTTTCATGTTACGGAAAAGCAGAATCTTGTGAGAGAATTTGTTCTGTTTATGATTACATCCATAATTGGATTGGGAATTAATACATTGGTGTTGTGGCTGTGCGTGGAATGGTTGTTTGTTCAGCTTACATTTCTTTCTGTCATTCCGAATGATATTTTAGAATTGCTCGGAAAGGCGGTGGCAACATTTGTTGTTATGATATGGAACTATTTGATTCGTAAATTTTTGGTATTTAAAAAACCGGCATAAAAAACAAATAACTATTATAAAAAGCAGTGCGATAATTTTTTCGCACTGCTTTTTTATGATTATTTTTTGTAAATGCGGGCATAATGTAATAAAGTTTTTGATCAAAAAATGGAAAAGAATAAATTTTTAAATAGTGGATATTCCATTCAAAATAAGGCAAAAATAGAAATAAGACAAATCGGTTTCCAATTAATTTCCCGGTTTTGTTATGTTTGATTTCAGTTGTTTTTAAATAACAATAAATCAAACTATACTTTGTTTCATAGTTACATTATGTGAAATTTATATCATGAAGAAAGGAATTTAACCGGTCCTTTATCCGGTTAATCAGGGCTATTCATATGAAAAATCTTCGTTTTGGGAAAACAAAATCGTCTCGCTTTTTTTCCGGAAAAGGCTTTTATGTAGCGCTGGCAATCAGTCTTGTGGCTGTAGGCGCGGCAGTATTTGTGGCAATGAATCAAACAATGAATCAACTGACCGATGACAGCACTGCTAAAAAAAACGCAAGCAGCTCCAATACATGGGGCTTTCCGCAAAATGTCAATCAAAATCAAAGCAATGTTCCGATTACTTCTTCGCAGCAGCAATCATCTTCTCAACTGTCCGATTCATCCAAAAACTCATCCGGTTCTACAACATCAAAAAATCAGTCACAGTCCTCACAGATTACGTTCACAGTGCCTCTTAACGGCACTATATTAAACCCTTTCAGTAACGGTGAATTGGTGAAATCAAAGACATTGAATGAATGGAGTTTAAATACGACGTTATCGTGATTGGCGCCGGACATGCCGGTTGTGAGGCCGCAGCTGCTGCGGCAAATCTGGGTTCAAAAACCTGTCTTATCACCATGGACATGAATAAGATAGGACAAATGAGTTGTAACCCTGCCGTAGGCGGTATTGCCAAAGGACAAATTGTACGCGAAGTAGATGCTTTAGGTGGATATATGGGATTAGTGACCGATCAGACCGCCATCCAGTTCCGTATCCTGAACCGTTCCAAAGGCCCCGCAATGTGGAGCCCCCGTGCACAATGTGACCGCAATAAGTTCATCTGGGCATGGCGTGAAATCTTAGAAAATACTCCCAACTTGCATATCTGGCAAGATACAGTACGTGAAATTCTCGTTGAAAACGGAGAAGTGGTAGGCTTAACCACTTTACTCGATGTAACCTTCCGTGCAAAGTGTATCGTACTGACCGCCGGCACTTTCCTGAACGGATTAATGCACGTAGGACGTACCAAACTTGCCGGAGGACGTATGGCAGAACCTGCATCTTACGAATTAACCGAATCCATCGCAAGACATGGCATTGAATACGGACGCATGAAAACCGGTACACCTGTTCGCATAGACGGACGGAGTGTGCACTATGAATACATGGAAACGCAGGATGGAGAATGTGACTTTCATAAATTCTCATTCCTGGATACCAGTGTACGCCACTTAAAACAACTCCCATGCTGGACTTGCTTCACAAACGAGGAAGTACACCGTGTATTACGTGAAGGGTTGCCGGATTCTCCCCTTTTCAACGGACAGATTCAGAGTATCGGTCCACGTTACTGTCCCAGCATCGAGACTAAAATAGTTACTTTCCCCGATAAGGAGCAACACCAGCTTTTTCTGGAACCGGAAGGAGAAACAACTCAGGAACTTTATTTAAATGGCTTCTCTTCATCACTCCCGATGAATATACAGATAGAAGCGCTGAAAAAGATTCCCGCATTCAAAGATCTGGTGATTTATCGTCCCGGATACGCTATCGAGTATGACTACTTTGACCCTACCCAACTAAAACATACGTTGGAAACGAAGAAAATTAAAAATCTATTCTTTGCAGGGCAGGTAAACGGGACCACCGGATATGAAGAAGCAGCCGGACAAGGTCTCATAGCCGGGATCAACGCCCACCTGCGTTGCCATAGCAACAAAGAATTCGTCTTAGGTAGGGACGAAGCCTATATCGGAGTACTCATCGATGACCTCGTTACCAAAGGCGTCGATGAGCCGTACCGCATGTTTACATCACGAGCCGAATACCGTATATTACTCCGTCAGGACGACGCCGATATGCGGCTCACCCCAAAAGGCCATGAGCTGGGATTGGCCGATAATACACGTTTCGATCTCCTTGCCGAAAAAAGAGAACACCGGGATCGATTGATTCGATTTGCACAAGAACATTCGGTAAAAATGAATCAAGTAAATCCGGCTCTTGAACAGGCCGGTTACACGCCGATGAAACAAGGCATGAAACTCATCGACCTTATTTTACGACCGCAACTCGATATAAGAACCATTGCCGAATGGATTCCCGCCCTGAAAGAACAACTCGATAAGATTCCCACCCGGCAGGAAGAAATCATAGAAGCTGCCGAGATATGTATCAAATACGAAGGGTACATCGAACGGGAAAAACTCATTGCCGATAAAATTGCCCGACTTGAAAATATACGCATCAAAGGCAAATTCGATTACAGTACAATACAACAAATATCTATCGAAGCGCGTCAAAAACTGGCAAAGATCGACCCGGAGACAATCGCCCAAGCATCGCGTATTCCCGGGATTTCTCCCAGCGACATCAACATTCTTTTGATATTATTAGGAAGATAATGTTCCACGTGGAACAAATACTATAATATATGGATACAGAATATATCAAAAATCAAGTAAGAGACATTGTAGACTTCCCGACAAAAGGAGTCGTATTCAAAGACCTCACAACTGTATTGAAAAATGCCGAGGCTCTTAAAATGATCAGCGACGAACTTTATGACAAATATAAAAATTCGGGAATTACCAAAGTCGTCGGTATAGAATCACGCGGATTTATTTTGGCCTCCATAGTTGCCTATAAACTGAATGCCGGATTTGTCCCTATCCGCAAGCCGGGTAAACTTCCTGCTCTCACGTGGAGCGAAAGCTACAACAAGGAATACGGAAGCGATACGATAGAAATACACCAAGACGCCATTAGCGAGGACGACGTCATATTATTGCACGATGACGTTCTGGCCACCGGAGGCACAATGGTAGCAGCATACCACTTATTAAAGAAATTCAACCCCAAACATATTTACATCAACTTCCTGACGGAAATTGTTATGCTTAATGGTCGTAAAGATTTTCCGGTCGATGTCGAAATCGATTCAATGATAAAACTCTGACTATACTTTGGCTACAAAAAACGAACATATACAACATATATTATCGCTCCTCCCCGATTCTCCCGGAGTATATCAATACTTCGACAAGGAAGGGAACATCATATATGTCGGGAAAGCCAAAAACCTAAAACGGCGAGTCAGCTCTTACTTCAATAAAAATCACGAATCGTTACGGACCACCATTCTGGTACGCAACATTTGCGATATAAAATATACGGTTGTCAAGAGCGAAGAAGATGCCCTGCATCTTGAAAACTCTTTTATCAAAGAGTACAAGCCACGATACAATGTCTTATTGAAAGACGATAAGACCTACCCGTGGATTACGATAAGAAACGAACATTTCCCTCGTGTATTCCTTACCCGCAAAGTCATTCACGACGGTTCGAAATATTACGGTCCCTATGCACATGTTCAACTCGCCCGTACCGTACTCGAACTGATCCGGTCTTTATTTCCTATCCGCACCTGTCCTCACCTACTCAGTCCCGAAAATGTGCGTAAACATCGTTACAAAGTCTGCCTGCAATATCATATAAAAAATTGCAAAGGACCATGCGAAGAAAGACAAAGCGAAGAGGAATACCTGAAAGACATTGACCAGATACGCCAAATTCTCAACGGAAATATCCAACAGCTTACCGACCATCTCAAAGAAGAAATGACGGCTCTCGCCGAACAGATGAAATTTGAGGAAGCGCAAGAGTTGAAAGAAAAATACCTGTTACTCGAAAAATATAAGGCTAAATCGGTTATAGTAAGTACAACGATACACAATGTTGATGTTTTTTCATACGAGGAGTCCGACAACGATGCTTATGTAAACTATTTACACGTACGCAACGGTTCCATCGTACAAAGTTATACTATCGAATACCGGAAAAGGCTCGATGAAAGCAGAGAAGAGATTCTATCCCTCGCCATCGCCGAAATGCGAAATCGCTTCAAAAGTTCATCGCGTGAAATAATCGTTCCGTTTTTACCCGAATCGGAATTTAAAGACACCACATTCACCGTCCCGCAACGGGGCGACAAACGCAAACTCCTCGAAGTTTCGGAACAGAATGTCAAACAGTATAAGATAGACAAACTCAAAAGCGCCGAAAAACTCAATCCCGAGCAGCGGGTTACCCGCATACTGTCGAGAGCACAAAAAGATTTCAGACTGCACAATCTGCCTATGCATATCGAGTGCTTCGACAACTCCAATATACAAGGTACATTGCCGGTATCTTCCTGCGTCGTATTCAAAAAAGCGAAACCATCGAAAAAAGACTATCGCCACTTCAACGTAAAAACGGTCGAAGGCCCCGATGACTTCGCATCGATGTATGAGGCAGTCTATCGACGCTATAAACGCCTCAGCGAAGAAAACCAACCCCTACCCGATCTTGTTGTCGTAGACGGAGGCAAAGGGCAACTCAGCGCTGCTTGCGAAGCCCTGCGGGATTTACAGCTCAACTTACCCATAATAGGTATCGCCAAACGGCTCGAAGAGATTTTCTTCCCCGACGATCCTATCCCGCTCTATCTCGATAAAAACAGCGAAAGCCTCCGCCTCATACAGCAGATGCGCGACGAAGCCCACAGATTCGGAATCACGCACCACCGCAACCGCCGCAGTAAGAATCAAGTAGAATCGGCACTCGATAAAATTCCGGGAGTAGGTACGAAAACAAGAGATTTACTGCTCTCCCGCTATAAAAGCGTAAAACGTATTAAAGAGGTTCCATTCGAAGAACTATCGCAATACATAGGACCCGTCAAAGCAAAACTCGTTCATGAGGCTCTAAAATAAAAACAATCTGAATATCAAATAATTACAATATAAAAGACAATTTATTAAATCAAGATGAGACTTATTATACAACGGGTCGCCCACGCTTCCGTAACCATAAACGGGAAAGAAAAATCGAGCATCGGAAAAGGATTGCTCATACTCGTCGGTATCGAAGATGCCGATGATACCACCGACGCCGAGTGGCTGTGCAAAAAAGTTGCGAATCTTCGCATTTTCGACGACGAAAACGGGGTTATGAATCTCTCGGTAAAAGACATCGACGGAGAAATATTGATAATCAGCCAATTTACCCTATTTGCATCGACAAAAAAAGGAAACCGCCCGTCGTATATCAGAGCTTCCAAGCCCCCTCATGCCATACCGCTGTATGAAACATTCTGCCGATATATCCGTGAAGAAACCGGGAAAGAAGCGGGAACCGGAGAATTCGGAGCCGATATGAAAGTAGAGCTGCTCAACGACGGCCCTGTAACGATATGTATAGATTCAAAGCAAAAAGAATAACTATGACACTGCAAGAAGCGCAAGAAAACGTCGACCGTTGGATCAAAGAATATGGTGTACGCTACTTCAACGAACTCACCAACATGGCCATTCTTACCGAAGAAGTCGGTGAAGTAGCCCGTATCATAGCCCGCCGATATGGAGAACAGTCATTTAAAGAAAGCGACAAGCAGATCGACTTGGCCGATGAACTGGCCGATGTCCTGTGGGTACTTATCTGTCTCGCCAATCAGACCGGCGTAGACCTGACCGAAGCGTTACAGAAAAATATCGACAAAAAAACGTCGCGGGACAACCGGCGACACAAAGAAAACGAAAAACTGAAATAAAGCCTTTTCATCGAAAAAACTCATAATATTTACGATATGGACCAGTACAACGAAATGCTGAAAGGTTACGACACCGACCTGCGAGACGATGAAATCTCTCAAATAACGGAAACAATCCTGCACGAAGGATTACGAGAAAACTGCAATGAAGAAGTTTACCGCTTCCTTTTCGGGTGCATCGACTTGACATCCTTGAATCCGACCGACAATCAAAATCAAATCGCCGAATTCACCCGACAAGTAAACGAACTGGACAATCAAAATCCCGAACTCAACCATGTCGCCGCCATATGCGTTTATCCCAATTTTGTAGAATGTGTACGCATGAACCTCGAAGTCTCTGATGTCAACATAGCAGCTGTTGCCGGAGGGTTTCCTTCTGCCCAAACATTTACCGAAGTAAAAATCGCAGAAGCCGCTCTCGCCGTTGCCGAAGGAGCCAACGAGATAGACATAGTCATGAACGTAGGACAATTTCTAAGTGGGGAATATGAAGATATTTGCGATGAAATCGCAGAAATAAAACACAGCTGTCATGGAGATGCCCGACTGAAAGTCATTCTCGAAACCGGAGCTTTGGGAAATTACAGCAACGTAAAAAAAGCGGCCCTACTCGCCATATATTCCGGTGCCGACTTTATCAAAACTTCTACCGGAAAACTGACTCCGGGTGCTACTCCCGAAGCTTTTTACGTCATGTGTACAGCCATCAAAGAGTACTACGAGAAAACACATACCCGCATCGGAATCAAGGCCGCAGGTGGAATCTCTACTACAACAGACGCCGTAAAATACTACACGATTGCCAAAAACGTATTGGGAGAAGAATGGCTCCATAAAGAGTTCTTCCGCATCGGAGCAAGCCGACTGGCCAGCCGCTTATTGGAATCGATAGTAGGTGCAGGAAAGAACTGAAATTTTCGATAAAACAGAGCTTTTTCGAATAATCACAGAAAGGGCCGTACTTGGTGAGTACGGCCCTTTCTCTATAATAAAATAAATATCAGCTTCGCAATTGGACTCTCTCAACAGAGGGAATTACTTTGCCCGGGAAATCGTATAATCGAAAACCGACATCAGAGATTCCGCTGCCGGAGAAGGGAAAAACGGCTCTAAATACCGACGTGCCTCATCGCGCAACTGTTCCATCACTTTCTCGGCATACTCTATTCCGCCATTTTCCACTGCAAATGCAACTAAACGCGAAATTTCATCTTCCGAAAGTTCCGGTTTCGCCACCAAACTTTTCATTTCTGCACACCGGGAACCCTCAGTATGCGTAAGGGCATATATCAAAGGTAAGGTTACTTTTCCCTCGGACAAGTCGCTGCGTGTCGGTTTTCCTATCTCACCGGCTGCGAAATAATCGAAAATATCGTCCTTTATCTGAAAACAAAGTCCCAACCGTTCTCCAAACCCTTTTACCGCCGATGTCTGTTCGGGCGACATACCCGATGTTAGGGCTCCTATATGCATACAAGCAATAAAAAGAGATGCTGTCTTTTGGCGTATCACATTGAAATAGGCCTTTTCATCGATAATTTCTCCATGAGAAACCTCGATCTGATCCATCTCTCCTGGATACGAAATAATGTCCTGCAAGCACCGCAATGCGATTATCCCATATACCGTTTATCGTCGTTTTACCTCTGCGAAGTTTCGACTCATCTACAACATCATCGTGTATGAGCGTAGCATTGTGCAACAATTCCACAGCTGCCGCTCCATATATCGTTTCGGGCTTTATATCACCGACAAGACGAGCCGTAAGCAAAACGAGGATAGGTCTTATCTGCTTACCTTTCATCGAAAGATAATGGTCTACGATACAAGATAGTAAAGGACTTGTCGAAGAAAGTATCTGCACAATAACTTCGTTCAACCGTATCAACTCGCCTTCTATGGGCTGTTTAATCTTCGACAATATATCCATCGGTGATTTTTTAGTAGGTGCAAAGATAATGCAAACCGAGAGCAGAATAAAACGAACACACTCATTTTTTATGTCAAGCAATAGCTTTATCGGGTAAAACTATAAATAAAACAAAAAGATTTGGCAGAATTATCGTAAATTTACCTCGGAATATTTCCGAAACAGGGATTCCGTATCTCCTATTTTTAGAACTAACATCTCTCGACATGTCCGATAAACGACTTTTTCTACTCGATGCTTACGCCCTCATCTACCGGGCTTATTACGGTTTCATCAAAAATCCGCGTATCAACTCCAAAGGGGTAAACACATCGGCCATCTTCGGTTTTGTCAATACACTCGAAGAAGTCCTCCGTAAAGAGAACCCGTCGCACATCGCCGTCGGATTCGATCCTGCCGGTCCGACTTTCCGACATGAAGCCTATGAGAAATACAAAGCGCAGCGGGAAGAAACGCCCGAAGTAATCCGCCAGTCGGTACCCATTATCAAAGAGATCATTCGAGCCTATAATATACCCATTATAGAAGTCGCAGGATATGAAGCCGATGATGTAATAGGAACACTCGCCAAAGAAGCCGAAAAAGCCGGATTCGATACCTACATGATGACTCCCGACAAAGATTACGGCCAACTTGTCTCCCCACACATTTTTATTTATCGTCCGCAGTTCGGAAACAGCAATTTCGAAATACGGGGCGTCGACGAAATCAAAAACAAATACGGCATAGAACGACCCGAACAAGTCATCGACATCTTAGGTCTCATGGGCGACTCGTCGGACAATATTCCCGGTTGTCCCGGCATAGGAGAAAAAACGGCCGTCAAACTGGTACAAGAATTCGGCTCGATAGAAAATCTCCTCGACCACACCGACAACCTTAAAGGGGCTACCAAAACAAAAATAGAAACCCATGTCGAGGAAATACGATTTTCCAAATTCCTTGCCACGATAAAAATCGATGTTCCCGTCTCGTTCGACGAAGAAGCTCTACGACGCTCACCGATGAACGAAACCGCTTTACGCAAAATTTTCGAAGAACTTGAATTTCGGAATTTGACCGAAAGAATATTCGGGAAAAGCACATCGACACCCGTGATCGAAAACAAGCCTGTTCAAGGCTCGCTCTTTGATATATTTCCGACCGAAGGGACGGGCGAAGAAAAATATGCGACTCTCCGAGACATAAACTCCACCCCACACAATTACAAACTTGTTGAAAACGAAAAAGATATACAAGATTTAGCCCGCAAATTGGAAGGCTGTGATTTTTTTGCATTTGACACAGAAACCACCGGAGTAGAGCCTATGACAGCCGAATTGGTCGGAATGTCGTTCTCTTTACAAGAAAATGAGGCCTATTATATACCTGTTCCGGCCCAAAAAGAAAAAGCGGACTCGATTGTCAAAATATTTAAACAAGCGTTAGAAAACCCTTTATCTCTCAAAATCGGTCAAAACATCAAATACGATTACATCATGATGCGACGTTACGGTCTGCAACCGGCAGGTCGTTTCTTCGACACGATGGTTGCCCATTATCTGTTACAACCCGAGCAACGACACAACATGGATTACCTTGCCGAGATATATCTCGGCTACAAAACCATTCATATCGAAGAGCTCATCGGGCCGAAAGGAAAAGGACAGCGTTCCATGCGCGACGTATCTCCCGAAAGCGTATGCCCTTACGCCGCCGAAGATGCCGATATTACTCTGCAACTGAAAAAACGATTCGAGCAGGAGCTCAAAAAAGAGGGGCTGGAAACACTTTTCTACACCATCGAAATGCCGCTTGTCAGAGTATTGGCCGAAATGGAAATCGGCGGCGTTCGCATCGATACAGAAGCATTACGCCGATCGTCGGCCATTCTTACCGAGAAACTTGCCGGTACAGAACAAGAGATATATACATTGGCAGGTGTACCGTTCAATATCAGTTCGGCGCGACAAGTCGGCGAAATTCTCTTCGAACGGTTGAAAATAGATGAAAAAGCCCGCAAAACAAAAACCGGACAGTATTCTACAACCGAAGAAGTTCTCGAAAAGTTGCGCTACCGACACCCCATAGTCGACAAGATACTCGAATACAGAGGCCTGCGCAAACTGCTCAGCACCTATATCGATGCCCTACCCGAACTGATCAACCCGGAAACCGGCAAGATCCACACGTCCTACAACCAAGCAGTCACCTCGACCGGCCGCCTCAGTTCCACCAATCCGAACCTGCAAAACATTCCGGTACGCGATGAGTTGGGACGTGAAATCCGGAAAGCCTTTACAGCCGAAAACGAAGACTGTATTTTCTTCTCCGCCGACTATTCGCAGATCGAACTTCGCATCATGGCCCATCTGAGCCAGGATGCCCACATGATAGAAGCCTTCCGCAGCGGAGCCGACATTCATGCCGCCACAGCCGCCAAGATATACGGTATTCCGGTTGAAGAAGTCACTTCCGATATGCGTCGGAAAGCGAAAACGGCCAATTTCGGCATTATCTACGGAATCTCTGTTTTCGGGTTGGCCGAACGGCTGAGCATCCCACGCGCAGAGTCAAAAGAGTTGATCGAAGGATACTTCAAAACCTATCCAGACATCCGTGCATACATGGACGAAAGCATCGAGGTGGCGAAAGAAAAAGGATATGTAGAGACGATCTATAAGCGCAAACGTTTCCTGCCGGATATCAACTCCCATAACGCGATCGTACGGGGATATGCCGAACGAAACGCGATCAACGCTCCGATCCAGGGCAGTGCAGCCGACATCATCAAAGTTGCCATGGTTCGCATCTTCAACCGCTTCGAAACCGAAGGTCTGAGGAGCAAGATGATCCTGCAGGTACACGATGAATTGAACTTTAACGTCTACAAAGACGAATTGGAAAAAGTGAAACAAATCGTGTTGGATGAAATGGAAAATGCAATCAAACTGCAAGTTCCCTTGATCGCCGACTGCGGTGAAGGGGTAAACTGGCTGGAAGCGCATTAACAAAAACACATAAAGTTTATAAATCACAGCATTTATACACTATCTTTGTCGTGAAATTTATTGCAAGGAGTTGCAATATCACATAGTAAAACAGAAGCGTTATCATATTGTCCTTAAGCAAGAAAATCGCCAATTTTTCATCCAGCAAGGACAGTAGACAAC
>OLIT01002425.1_pt1 | contig 13573 bp, 9 predicted proteins | sample 1601341 | NCBI WGS metagenome assembly OLIT01 (sample SAMEA2452121, study PRJEB22498) | human gut metagenome | biome: human feces; feature: human gut; material: feces | place: Australia | collected 2012
GACGACGTGCTGGCGGCTGCCGCGGCAATTTTTGCCACAACGCCCTCATATCTGGTACAAGGCCGTATTGCCGACTGTTACAGTTACGAACAGATCAAAGCAAAACTGCGTTAAAAAAGCCCCTCTTCCGGGGGGCTTTTTTATCAGTTTTTATAAAGACCCGGCAACGGTTTGTCCGCGGCCTTATCTTTCGGCTTCAACGCATCGGCCTTTTCAAATGCCTTAATAAAAGCGGCGCTGTTCCATGTATCGCTGCCTTTACCGTAAAGCTCCGCGGTCAAAATATCTATCTGCTTTTCGAAATCTTCGACGTTTACGGCGCGGACAATATCGCTCATGTTGGTTATGCGGCGATTTTTAAACTTTTCCGCCGCCCAGTTGAGCAATGCGTCGCGCAAGCCGCGGAAATCACTTTCCTTCGCACAACGGACGACCGCTCTGCGGCTGTCACGCAACCCCGGTTTTTCCGCCGGTTTTGCCCGTTCCCTTGCCGGAGAACGGAACAACAGCCAACTGACAGCCAGCCCGAGAATAAAGGCGGCAATTGCAGCATAGTAGGCACTGAAACGGTTTTCCGGCGACACCGGAAGTTCCGCAGCTACGGTTTCGACCGCCTCTTCGGCACTGTCAGCCAGAATTTCGCCGCGCCGGTTCATGTCCGGCTCCATTGTCTGCGGCTGTGCGGCAACCGACACATTACCGGGCTGCACCTGAATATTTGCCGCCGGCAGCACGGCACGTTCCATCCGGCCGGTTCTGACATTGAACCAATCGACCGAAATCTCGGGTACGGCAATATTGCCGGCCTTATCGGGAATATAGACGTTGGCGGTTTTTTTGACGGCGACGACCTGACCGTTTTCAACCGCATTCTGGGCAACCGGTTTTTCCGGGTACTGCTTTAAACCGGCGACATCGCGGAATTTAATGTCCGGCAGCTGATTCTCGACCACGCCGACGGCTTTAAGATAAACCGTGCGGCTGACTGCCTCGCCGACTTTGAAAACCGGCCGCTGCGGGCTCCATTCGGCATAAAGCTTAACGCTTTCGGCCGGCAGCCACCAATTGCCGTTGTTGGCCGGAGGTATCGGCCGCACATTAACTTCTATCGGTTTGGTATTCAGCACAACCGGGTTACGGGTGGCAAACATGCTGCCGAAACCGACGCCGGCATCAAAAAGCGAACCGCCGAAAATTTCCTCGAACGGATCCGAACCGCGGCCGCCCTGTGTCAGGTAATAGCCGTTAAAACGAATAACCGGGGTCTTGAGCCGGCCGCTTTTTTGCGGGAACATGGCATAACGGAATTTGATTTCGCGCAGACTGCGGCCGTTGACAACCTTACTGTTGATTTCCGGTTCACCGAGACTTCTTATCAGCCAGCTGTTGCTGCCGTCGTCGATAAACTCCGGCTCGCCGCCCTGAAGGCCGCCGGCATCATAAAGGGTCAGCGTATAGTTTATCTGCTGCTGAACATAAGGATTTTTGTCGTCGACATCTCCTTTGACGGCGAAACGAGGCCCCCGCTGCGGCGCCTGATAGCCCGGGTTGTCCGAATTGTCGGGATGCGCCAGATTCTGAGCGTCAAGAATCCGCAACTGAACCGGATTGCTCTGAACATTTCCCAATTTAATCGGCGGAACGGTAACCGCGGTTCCGGCAACGCCCTTCGGAACCAAACCAATCTGCCACTGGCGCTGCTGCGAAACCTGACCGTTGACGATATTGGTCTGATAGGAATTGGTTACCGAATAAATGGTAAAATCCTTATCCAGAACGCCCAGCTCCGGCACAGACGCATCGCTGCCGTCATAATCCAACGTCAGCAGAAAAGCCTCGCCCTCCGGCAAATCGGTACGACTGGTTTTGGCAACCAGCGTCTGAGCAAAAGCTTCGGCATAAAAAAATATGCCGAAAACCAAAATGCTGATAATCTTCCTCATATTTTTCATTCCTTATATCTGTTTTTGCGGTATTCTTTTTGAATAAACGCCCGGAGCAGACCGCCGACATCTTCGGGGATGTCGCGGTATTGCTGTGCGCGCGCCTGAACCTCTTCATCGTATTTGGCATTTTCATCGCCTTTTTGCAACTCAGCGGCGGCCGATTTCTGTTCTTCGGATTGTTTTTCGGCGTCCCGGCGGCGGTCGCCGGTCTTTTCGTCTTCCCGAAGTCCGGATTGTTTCGAATCATTCTGCTCGTCCTGTTGTCCTTCGGCAGCCTGCGGCTGTTCCTGACGGCTTTGTCCGTCTTTATCATCGGTCTGCTGATTTTCAGAACCGTTTTGCTGTCCCTGAGACTGATTCTCCTGCGGCTGTTGCTTCTGCCCCTGCTGCCGATCGTCTTCCGCACCGCCTTGCGGCTGGCTTTGCGGTTGGTTCTGCTGCTCCTGCTTATCCTGATTTTGCTGCTGTTGATTTTGCTGTTCCTGCTGTCGTTTCAGATATTCAAGATTGAATTTCGCATCTTCATGGCCGGGTTCTTTTTGCAGAACCTCTTCATATTTTTTAACGGCTTCTTCGATTTTTCCGCTTTTGGCCAGCGCATTGCCCTGATTGTACAGCGCTTCGGCATCACCGTTTTTGGAAAATTCGCGAAAAGCCTCTTCATAGTTTCCGGCCTTGTAAAGCGCGGCCGCTTTCCAGCGGCTGTCCTCAAACTTTTGCGCCGCGGCCTGATAATCGCCGCCGCCATAAGCTCTCAGCCCTTCCTGATTGTTGTTGAGGAAAAATCCGGCCTGCGCCGAAACCGTACCGCCAAGCACAAAAGCCAGAACCAGAATTCCCCGGCGAAAGAAATACAGGCAGCAGACCAGCGGAATTATAAGCAGAAAATAGCCGAAATCGTCCCAGGCCGAACGCAGGTTTTCGCTGATTTTGAGCTCGTCGCTGATTGTTTTTTCGATTTCACGGGCAATCTGCTCTACGCCTGCCGTACCGCTGCCGACACAGACGCCGCCGCCTGCGGCGGCAAGCAGCTTCAGCTTTTCGGGAATCTGCGGCGACACGGCAACCACATTAAGCACATAGCCCGCCGCTTTGGCCTTTTCGGCCTCTTCCAGCGCCAAATCAAAACGTTCGCCGACGTCGGAAGTGAAAACGACAATGCTGCCGGAAGCGTACTGCGCATTCTGAAATTTTTCGACCGCCAGCGCAACGGCTCGGTCCAACCGGTCGCCATTGGCCGGCATAATATTGAAAACGACGGCAGGAAGCAGATTTTCAATCAGCCCCAGGTCTTCGGTTATCGGCGTAATCAAAAAAGGTTCGCGGGTATAAACAATCAGACCGGCCTGAACGTTTCGCAGAAGTTTCAGCAAATCGGAAATCTCGAACTTGGCGCGGGTCAGGCGGTTGGGCGTAAGGTCTCTGGCCGCCATGTCGGTCGACATGTTCAAGAGCAGTATGACCGGATTCTCCGGCGCCAAATCGGGAACTTCCTTTTTCTGCCAGACCGGGCCGCTCAGTGCCAGCACCGCACCGACAAAACCGGCAAAAGCCAGATATGAAACCGCCCGGCGCTGCGCCGAACTGCCCCGGACAAGCAAAAAATCAAGCAGCCGTTTGTCGCAGACAGCCTCCCAGGAAGACTTGTTTCTGACACCGTGAAAAAACTTCCAGTAAAACAGCAGCGGCAGAAACAACAGCAGCAAATACCACGGACGCAGAAAATGAAAATCGCGGAAAAACTCTTCCATCAGGCCGCCCTCCTTGTCTGAAACGCCACAACCGACGCCAGAAGCAACGCCGCCAGCAACGGCAGATAATAAAGCTCCCGGGTTTCCTGAACAAACTGGTTTTCATTGAGACCGGGTTCCAGTTTGTCTATCGCGTCATAAATCCGCACCAGCGACGAGGTATCTTTGGCACGAAAATAGGTACCCTTGGTTTCGTCGGCAATTTTCCGCAGACTGGCTTCATCCAGTCCCGGCCGGCTGCCCAGCATGCCAAAGCCGAAAAACGACTGGCTCATGTCCGAACCGACACCGATGGTATAGACTTTGACGCCTTCTTCCCGAGCCAGATTTATGGCTTGAGGCAGCGTAAGCGCACCGTCATTGTTTTCACCGTCGGTTAACAGGATAATGACTTTTTTGTCTTTGTTCGGGCTGTCCTTGAGCGTTTTCAGCGCCAGTCCCAGCGCGTCGCCGATAGCGGTCGAATCGCCGGCCATGCCCGCGTCCATGGTTTTTAGAATTTCCTCGACCGACTTCTTGTCATAGGTTATCGGCGCCTGTAGATAAGCGCGGGTGCCAAACAACACCAGTCCGATACGGTCGTCGGTGCGCTTGCGGATAAAATCGGAAGCGACCAGTTTGACGGCGGTCAGGCGGTCAATACGCCGGCCGCGAAGCGCAAAATCGGGTTCCTGCATGGAATTGGAGATATCCATAACCATCAGAATGTCGCGGCCGTAGTTTTTTATCCGCACCGGTTCGCCGACCCATTGCGGACGCGCCGCCGCGGCAACCAGCAGCGCCCAAACAAGATAAAGCAGTATCAGAGGCAGGGAAATCCGGTCCGGATTTTCGGTTGAACGCCCCCAGAGGCCGCCGGATTTAAGATTGATTTTGACCAAATCGCCAATAAAAGGCACACGCAGAGCATCGCCATGCAGACCTTTGACAGCAGGCAACACCGCCCGAAACAAAAACGGCAGGAGCAGCAGCCAGAACATTTGCGGATAAGCAAAATGATTCATAGGTTTTCTCCAATCCAGGCATAGCAAAAACGACGCAGCGCCTCCAAGTCGGCCGAATGATAACTTTCGGCGTCTGCGGGGACATACGGCGCATTAATCAAAAGTTCGGCCGCTTGTCCGGAAAGAGCGGTCCCGGCATGCGCATTCAGAAACTCAAGCCAGGCACGGCCGCTCAAAGCCGCAGCTTCGGGATATTTGTAAACGCAGATGCGACGGAGAATTTCGGACATCTGTACCGCGGCATTGACAGGCGAAGAAGAAGTTATGTTTTTCAACAGGCGGCGCGCATAAAGCTTTTTACTGGCTCGGCGCAGAATCAGGAACAGTTCGGCCAGAAGAAACAGAGCAACGACACCGGCCAAAACCACCCACCAGCCATAGGCCGGCGGAAAAGCCGAAACGCCGTCGGGAATATGTATGTCACGCAATTCCGGTAAATTGTCCATCATCAGCCTCTCCTGTTTCATCCCTTAAATTTAGGGTTTTATAAGCTAAATATCAAGCCTTGTTTCACTGAGTTAAAGAAATCTTCTTACGGCTCACTCAATGTCGTTAGCGAAAAATAAAACCGGTTTCAAGAATAGTTGACTTTTATTCTAATCCGCGTTATATTATCTACAGGTGTGGATGTTATGCCGCGGCGGAGAACCGCCTGCGGGTATGTGCAGATATTTAAGGATAAGCGCGGAGATTAGCCGTCTTCCGTTTTAGCTGTCCCCGTTTCGTCTTGTCTTGCCCGTCTTTCCCATATCTCCTCACCTGTCCGCCCTGCGGGCTTTGGTCAACATTTGTCGTGAGGTGATACTATGAAGAAATCCGTTTTACTGTTCTCTTTGCTCTCGGGAACTGCGCTTATGTTTCCCAGGCTAACCATTGCCTCCGACATTTTACCGACACACACAAGCACACCCGAACCAAAGCCCGCCTTTCAGTTTGAACAACCTGACAAAGCCTATAAGACGGCTGCGGTGTGTTTTCTGGGAGTTGGCGACTGCGACAACGAAATATCCTACGGCAAAGGCGGCGACGGCGAAGACTATACCATTGACACCGCCGCGCAATGCAAAAACGAGGGGTTCATCTTAAACAACTGCAATTCCGTGCAGGTGCCGGAAGGTTATTGCCCTTATAACAAATCTTATATTACGCGCTGCAAATGCGCCTCGAACCTCGTAACCTGCCCCGCCGGACAGGTCGGCGTCGGCGAGAGTTGCGGCGGAAAATACGCTTCATGCAAATGCGACCCGGCTCTCAAGACTTGTTCTTCAAAGGAAGTCGGACAAGGCGCTTCCTGCGGCGGCAAGTATCAGTCCTGCGCCTGCAAGAGCGAATATGCCTACAATACCTCCAACTGTACGTCGCCGCGTTCGCCGAGCGGGGACAGCTGCGGCGGCAAATATACGCAGTGCACCTGCCCGACAGGCGTGTCTGCGGGAGCGTACGGCTGTGAGGAATATTATCCGGCGCCCTGCAACACGGTCTGCAAGAAGGCTTATGCGGACAACTGCCGGAACCGCACGGCGGTTTCAACGCCGTATGGCTGCGTCGCGTATTTTGCGGATTGCTCCAGCAAGTGCCAGACGGCTTATACCGACAACTGCCGAAACCGTGAATCGGTTCCGGCCAACTACGGCTGCAAGACCTACTGGCCGGACTGTTCAACCAAATGCCAGATTGCTAAAAAAGACAACTGCGATAATCGGACGACATACAGTTGTATCTATGGATGTGAACAGTATTGGAGTGATTGTCCCAGTAAATGTCAGAAGTGTTATGTTGATAACTGCCTTAATGTAACTTCCGTAAATGCACCATACGGCTGTAAAAGATATTACAGCGATTGCTCCAGCAAATGCGAAATCGCCTACAGCGACAACTGCCACAACCGAACCGACGTTTCGCATCCGTACGGCTGTTCAAAATGGTGGTCGGACTGTCCGAGCAAATGCCAGACCGCAACCGGAAACCCGGATTGTGACGCAACCTCGATATCCTGTTCGTACGGCTGCGCCAGCACCAACAGCTGCGGTAAGTGCACCACCTGTAAGACCAATCCGGACTGTGACGTGACTTCCAAAACCTGTTCGTACGGCTGCGCAACGACCAACTCCTGCGGCAAATGCACCGGCTGCAAAGGCAACCCGGACTGTGACAAGACTGCGGTATCCTGTCCGTACGGCTGCGCCAGCACCAACAGCTGCGGTGTTTGCGTCTCCTGTAAGTCGGATCCGGCCTGCAGCGTCACGTCGCTGAGCTGTACTTATGGCTGCAAAACGACCAACTCCTGCGGCAAATGTACGGCATGCTATCCCGATAACTGCCGCAACAGAACGGCCGCCAGCTGTTCTTACGGCTGTCAGTCGTACTTCTCCGATTGTTCGTCAAAGTGCCAGACCTGCAAAAGCTGCAATTACTCATCAGAATGTTTGAATTATACGCTATCCAGCAGCAGTTCCTGTTCTAACGGCAGCTTGTCTTGCACGGCTTGTGGCATAACTAAGTACAGATGTAAACCCAGTTTGTCGATTGACGGAACATCATGTCCATTGAATGGATGGACGAACTGTAACGGAAGACGATGCTGCTGTCGAAGCGGCGAAAGTTGCAGCGGTCCGAGATATTGTCTTTGCCAAGCGAGCGGCAATGATCTTATAGCTCCTTAATAACAGCAGTTTAATTCAAAAAAATCCCGGTGGAATTATCCGGGATTTTTTATATCTGGCAGGCAAGCGGCGGCAAAATCACTTTTTCCGGTTTTCGCGTACAAAAGTTTCAATATCATCCAGGGCTGCTTTGGGCGAAACCTCCAGGTTAATAACCTTCTGATCAAGCGTGCGGCAATGTCTGGTTTTGACGTCATAAAAGCAGAAAGGCGTTGTAAAACCTTCGCTGTAGCTCATTGTATCGTCGATATGAATATTGATGCCGTTTTCGTCGCAATAAGCCGCCTTGGCACAATTCCAAAGCTTATCCGGCACCTTAAACTCGCCGTTCTCATAAAAAGTGACACAGCCTCGGGCATCGTAATAATCGACAATGGCAAAAATATCCGTATATTTTATGCCCCATTGCTGCAAAAACTTTTCAATCGTAGCCTTTGGACCGCCGCTGATAATATGAATTTCATATCCGCGGCGCAGCGCTTCGTTGGCAAAAACCTTAAAATATTCGGGATTATCAGTAATGACGCCATGGAAATCAAGACCGATTTTCAGCTTATCTGCGCTTGTCATTGCCGCCTCCGAACAAGTTGGAGAACAGGTCTTTCAGCGAACTTGGGCTTAAAGCCGACAGCGGATTGATGCTGATTTTCGGATCGGATATGCCGCCGGTAATGGTATAATTGGCGGCAAAAACGGTTCCGTCCTTGCCGGCCAGCAAACTTCCGACCAACGGCAGTTTGCCGATAAAGGTATTGATGCTGTAAGCCGGCGCAATTACGCCTTTGACGTCGAGAACTTCGGTCGCGCGGTTATAGGCGCCGCTGCCGGTAATGCCCATAACATTGCCGAAAGCCTTGCCGTCATTGACAAAGAGCGTGCGGTTCTTGTATTCAAACGGCGCGTCAAAATGCGAAAAGGCCATGCCTTCGCCGGTCAGCAGATTAACCATGCCTGTAAAAGAAGCCATGGTCAGCAGCTTGGCTATAACCGGCGTGTTATAAATGCTGAAATCGCGGATGGAAGCATGACCGATAAACTGTTTTTCCCTGGTTCGCCGCGCTTCGATTTTCAGATTGCCGCCGCGCATATTTTCGTATATACGCAAAACTTTCAGCGTACTGCCGGCATTGTTGGAATCAATAGACAGGAAAAACTCGCCGTTCGGTTTCGGAACGTAATCCGCTTTAAGGCGCACATTGCGGCTGGTGCCGTAATTGCCGACCAGATGCGCTTCGGAAACGCCGGTTCCGTTGCGCAGCATTGCCGAACCGGCAAAGTTGGTTATCGGAACTTCAGGGTTGGTCCACAGACTGTTAACGGCAATGTAGATATCCGTGTCGGTAACTTTTTCCAAATAGTCTTCATCATCGTCCTTCGCCTGTTTCTGCGTTTTGCGCAATGCGGCCTTGCGGCGCATAACCTCTTCGTCGCGAACAAAAAGTTCCGTCAGGTCATAACTGTTTCCGGAAATGTTAATCTTGACTTTTTTCTTCGGCTTATAGGCAATTTCGATTTTGGCCTTAGCCGAAGTTTTCGGTCCCTTTATGCTTGAAATGTCAACGACTTTCACTTCGCCGTCTTTGTCCAGCGTAATGCTTCCGTTCAGTTTAAAATCCGACTTAGAGAGGCTGAAACTCGGAATCGCCGTCAGTCGGTCGCCGGCAAAATTCAGCTTTGCCTTAATCGCCGCCTGTTGTTTCAGCGGCTTGCGGAATCCGAGGAAGGAATAGTCAATCGTCGCGTCGGCCAGCGCGGCAATAACATCAATGTCAAACCGGTCATTGTCATATTTGGTAATTTCGGCGTCAACATTTGCATAACCTTCAATATAAGGCGGATTCAACACGCCGACGTCAATGCCCAGCTTTTTCTTGACGGCATCGTCAAACCGGAAAGAGATTTTGTATTTGCTCCTGTAATCCCTGCTCAGGAAATTTTCGTCCCAGACCAAATGCAGCGGAATGCCGTCAAGCTGCGCGTCGCCGATAACCGACATGCCGTTGTTGTCAACAACCAGATTCAGGGTTTCGGCCCTGACGTCTTTTCCTTTGACAATGCCGGGAATGGAAACGTCCGTCAGCGTCGATTTGACATTAACCCTGACTTCTTCCGGTTCCAAGTCGTTTTTCAGCTCAAATTTCAATCCCAGCGAGGTTTCGGCCTCACCGTGGATCGCATCGGCATCTATGCCCATTTCGGAAGTATAGCCAAGCGGCGGATTGTCTATCAGCTTCAGGGCGTCGGCAATGCTTGAGGTCGTTTCGAGATTAATGTCGGCAAAATTGTCATATTTATCCAAATCATAGAGAAGAACGCTGCCGCCGGTCAGTATAACGCCGTCAGAAACGCCCTTGTCAACATCGATTTTAATGCTGTCGCTGTTAAAATAGGCAGTGCCGTACATATTTCTGATATCCGGCATGCCTTTCAGATAATTGAGGTTAGAATCGACAATGGTTCCCCTGCCGTCCAGATTGGAAAAGCGCAGGCCTTTGGCTCCGGCGTCATAATCGAAATCAAAACGGAACGACGCGTCGCGGATTTCGCCGCCGTAAATGCTGTCTTTGACCCAAAGCCAGGCATCTTCGGCGATGTAACGCGGCCAGTATTTGTTCAAATCGTCAAAAGCCAGCTTTTCGACATCGGCAGAAGCCGAAATTTTCAAATCTCTCAGGGAATTTTCGAAAAAGAACTTTTTCATGCCGGTTATCTGCAGGCCGAGTTTCATCTTCTGGCCGCCGAGGTCAAAATCGGCATCTTTGATGTTGACCTTGTCGACACCGCCGTCAACGTTTCCTTCCAGCAGAAAAGACGAAACGTTGTAGCGGAAATCCTCATTGTCGGAGAACATGATATTTCCCTGCCCGCCCTCAAACTGGAAATCAATATTTTCCACGGCCGTATCCAGACTTTTGACAATATCGTCCTTGTTTCTGAGCACATCCTCAAAATCAATCAGGGCATCAACTTTTCCGCTTACGGGAAGATTAACGCCGTAAAGGTTTTCGCTGAACTGTTTTTCAAGAAACGTATCGACGACATCGGCCGGAACCAGATCCGAAAAATAGAAACGCAGCGCCAGTTTGGCCGCACCGGGACGATATTCCGCGTCAATGCCGACGGTGGAAATGCGGTCCCTGAGCTTAAGCAACGCGTTAAAATCCGTTTCGATATTGGTAAAATTGCGTTCAAAAGTATAATTCAGATCCGAAAACACCCATTTGCGGCCAAGATCGACCTCATGAAACTCAAGTTCGGCGTTTTTGACGGAAATATCGTTGATATAGCTTTCCGGATAAGCACGGTCTTCCGAATTGAAACGTTCGACAAAATCCTCAAAGGCGTCGAAATAATACTCAAGTTTCTTTCGGTTGACCTCGTCCCGGTTATCCTGCCCGATGCCGTAAGTGGTAAACAGATAGACCGACGGGGCGCTGATTTCGACCGAGCTCGGTGCAATAACGCCGCGCAGCAGCGCGCGGATACTGAAAGAGACGGAAGTTTTTGGCGCATTGATGATGAAAGTGCCGTCATTTTTTTTGTAGACGACATTGTTGGCAATAATTTTAATCGGCTGAATGGAGCGGACCAGTTCCAGATTAACGGCGTCGACCGTTACCTGATATTCTGAATCGTCATGATTGAGAGCTTTGATGATATAGGGTTTCAAAAAAGGCACGGCGACAGGCCCCCGGTAAAGCTGCCAGATAAACAAAAGCAGCAGCACCAGAAAGACGACGCCGGTGTAATCCATAATTTTGCGGGCTTTATATAACTTATTTGATACCTTTTTCATTTTTCTCCAGCCAGGACATCATGTCTTCGTAGTTGCGGAAACGGTATAAATCGTTATGCGTCCCATAGGGATAGATAATCATTTTTTTCGGTTCTTGAGCATGTTCATACAAATTTTTTGCCAAAGCTATCGGAATCAGGGCATCGGCATTGCCGCCCATAACCAGAAACGGGCTTTTAATCCGGCCGACCAGAGCCAGATTGTCATAAAGATGACCGCGCATCAGAAAAGACAGAGGCAGCGGCACCTTAACCTTATCGGCAACCACGTTGGGCAGCGTGTCAAAGGGAACCTCGACGGCCACCGCGGCAAACGGCTGTTCCGCCTGCAGACGGACGGCAGCGTTCAACGCCATATGCGATCCCAGAGACATGCCGTAAATGATGATGTCACGGTTTTGATAGCCGAGTTTATGCAAATGTTCAACGGCGGCAACGGCGTCGTCTTCAAGGTTTTGCTGGTTAATCCGACCGTCGAGGCCTCCGAAACCGCGATATTCAGGCATAAAGGTTCCGTAACCCTTTTGGGCAAAAGGCTGCATTTTATGATAAAAACTTTCGACATTATGGGCGTTTCCGTGCATGAAAACAACAATTTCGGAACGATTTGCCGCGGGTTTCGTATACCAGGCGAAAAGCGGCGTGCCATCCGCCGACCGATATTCTTCGCGTTCGGCCAAATAACCGGACGAACGAGCCTCTTCAATATCCGAAGGATGGGACGAAGGCGCATAGAACAGCAGCTGCGGCACAAAATATATCAGACCGCACAAAAAGAGATAAAATGCGACAACGGCACCAACGCCCCAAGCCAGCAGCCTTTTCACGCCGCACCAACCTTTCCGGCCAAAGCCGCCGACAGAAACAAATCAATGTCGCCGTCCAAAACGGCTTTGGTATCCGAAGTTTCGGCCTCGGTACGCAGGTCTTTGACCATCTTATACGGCTGCAGGACATAGGAACGGATCTGATATCCCCAGCCATTGTCCCCCTGCGCGTCGCGAATGCCCTGCGCTTCGTCTTCACGCTTTTTCAATTCAATCTCGTACAAACGGGCCTTAAGCATATTCCAGGCGCTTTCGCGGTTTTGGAACTGTGAACGCTGACTCTGGCACTGTACGACAATGCCGGTGGGAATATGGGTTATGCGGACGGCTGAATCGGTTTTATTAATGTGCTGGCCGCCGGCACCCGAGGCGCGATAAGTGTCGACGCGGCAGTCGGCCTCATTGATGGCTATTTCGATTTTATCGTCAATTACCGGATACACGCCGACGGAAGCAAAACTGGTATGGCGGCGACCGGCGCTGTCAAACGGCGAAATGCGCACCAGCCGGTGCACGCCGGTTTCGGATTTCAACCAACCGTAAGCGTTATGCCCGCTGATCTTAACGGTTGCCGATTTGAGACCGGCTACATCGCCCTCGGTTTCTTCCACATATTCAACCTTGTATTTATGCGCTTCCGCCCAGCGGCTGTACATGCGGAGCAGCATCTCGGCCCAGTCCTGCGCTTCAGTACCGCCGCTGCCGGCATGAACTTCCAGATAGGCGTCGTTGGCGTCGACTTCGCCGGAAAGCAGCGCCTCAAGCTCGCCGCGGCGCGCCTGCTGCTTCAATTCCTCAAGCTGCTGCATAACCTCGGCAACAACCGTTTCGTCGCCCTCCTCTTCGGCCATTTCTGCCAAACCGGTCAGATCGTTAAGAGCGGCCTGCATTTCCTTAAAGTTTGTCAACGCCGTTTCAAGATTGTTTTTTTCAGACATCAGTTTCTGCGCTTTTTCGGCGTCGTCCCAAAGCTTCGGATCCTCGGACAGCGCGTTCAGCTCATCAAGCCGGAGAACTGCGTTGTCGTAGTCAAAGAGACCTCCTCAGCAATTCCAACGATTGCTTGACGGCGTCTGCTGATTCAATAATTTCGGCTCTCATTTTCAATTTCTCCTAATATTCGGCGCCAAGTTGAAAATTGCTGTTTTCGGAAGCGTTTTCAAACAACGCGCCGCCCTCGCCGCCTTCATTTTCGTTTTCGGCTTCGGTGTTGCTGCCGATAACGCGCTGGCGGCCCTTGTCAAAGTCAAAATCCGGCTTCAGGGCTTCGACGATTACCGATTTGTCGGTCGGAACCGCCGGTTTGCCGGTATCGTGATTGATACGGACAAGCCTGATGCCCTGCGGCATGCGGAACGGAATATCCGGCTGGCTGGCCAGCGCCTCTTTCATAAAGCCGTAGAATATCGGCAAAGCGGCGGCAGCGCCGGTTTCTCTGCGCCCCAGCGTGCGGGGTTCGTCAAACCCGACATAAACGCCGACGACCAAATCCGGCGAAAAGCCCATAAACCAGGCGTCCTTGTTCTGGTTCGACGTACCCGTCTTGCCGGCGAGATTACGGCCGATGGAACGCAAGCGGGCGCCGGC
>OLIT01002427.1_pt1 | contig 13565 bp, 22 predicted proteins | sample 1601341 | NCBI WGS metagenome assembly OLIT01 (sample SAMEA2452121, study PRJEB22498) | human gut metagenome | biome: human feces; feature: human gut; material: feces | place: Australia | collected 2012
GATTATGCAAATACAATTCAAACAATCCATGCTATAATATAGACAGTGAAAGGGAGATAGAGAAGAAAACGAGGAGGATTAAAGATACAATATGAAATTTGAAAAAGCATGCTATAGCAGAAAAGCATTATATGAGTGCGTTGACAAAGTTAAAGCATTGCCGAGGTTCGCGCGTGTACGGGCAGAACATTCTGCGTTGTGCTATGGTGTGTTGGCACAAACATTTGATTTTTGTCTGGAGAAAACAAGTTGTGGTTTGTTTGAACGTGATTTTTCACCATGGAAAGATTACGCAAAGGCGGTAAAGAATAAGTTCACAAAAAAGGAAATGGACAAGCTGTATGCAGGCTGCGTCCGTTTTTTGAAAAACCAATTAATTGAGATTCATAAAATGATGGAAACTGGAGAAGTCGATAGCATAGATTAACATTTGAAAATGAGGTGTTCGTATGCCGTATACGGTAAATGGTATTGAATATGGTTTTGTACACATGAACGACTGTAAATATTTTGAATAAGTAAAAAATGGCCCCGCCGAAAGGCGGGGCCATTTTTATGTTGTTCCAACTTGTGCTTTATCATATTCTTGAGCGGTAAGACCAGTACCCGCTGTTTCATAAACAAGCACTTTTGCTTTCAACGCATTCAATTCAGCTTGTAACTGTTCAGCAAGAGTTTTTGCTTGTGTTGCGGTCGTGCTAGCACTGTTAGCGGTTTTGCTAGCACTGTTAGCGGTTTTGCTAGCTGCATTAGCCGTAGAAACAGCGTTCGCGGCTTCGCTCATAGCATCTGTCGCATTACCTTCGTTTAGTTTCATTTGCGCATCAATTTTATTCATCGCGCCGTTGAAATCTGTTAACCATGACGTTACATCTGTTGGGGCATAAACAGGTAACTCATAGTTAGTTGTTTTTTGACTTGCAGACATGGTATAATATTAAATCTGATTCAAAGCAGGCCAATTATTGCCCCAGCCTGCGCCTGCAAGAGTTACATTGATATATAGGTCATTGGCAGATATATCTGTTGAAATTATAGTATTCACCGATAACACACCCGCATTTGTCAAAGTCAATGTGCAATTCGACGTGATACCGCCCGTTCCACGAACAAAAGCACCTGCCCGTATTTGCACTGCTGTCCCCGGTCGGCATTCGGCTGGTAGTGTGCAAATTACACGCCCTTTTTGAATTGTTGTAGAACTGGAAAGAAATGCGGAAAAATTCAAAAGTCCAAGTGTTTTGTTGTATTTAAAAGAGATTGTATTCGACACGTCCCAACTAGCATCAGCCGCAAAAGCTGCGTTGCCTTTCCAATTCAAAACACTATTATTCAAATTAGAAATACTGTTAGTATTCTGTATAATGGCAGTTCCTTGGCTAGTTACAGTTTGCTGCAATTGTGTTACCTGCGAGACTGCGTTTCCGGCCTGTGCTACTGCATTCGTTGCATCTTCAGCATTATCATGCATAGCTGTGTCAATAGCCAGCATTGCGCCATTTACATCACCAAGCCAAGTAGGCTTATCGGATGCAATAAATTGGGGTAAATCATAGTTAGGGGTTTTGTTCGTACTTGCCATAATAATTCTTCCTTTCTTTATGCGGCCACTCCATAAAAATCATAGTTGTAAGCCGTTATTTGTTTATTATCGTACGTTTCTGCTGTTAATTCAAGAGCATCATAGTTTTGAGCCGTAATTCCATTTTGATGTAATCCTGCAAGTTGATTTGCCATTTCTTGACATGTAACAAGTTCGCCCGTAATTGGTGAAATAATTCGCTTCAAGTATGAATACAGTAAATCTTTTGCATAAAAATCCCATTCCAGCGCTGTATAATACTTGTTATCAAATTCTTCACAAGTATAATCCAATGAAGAATATTCACTACAAGTCAATCCGTAGATTCTCGCCGCTTCATAGATATCCTGAATTGCAACGTTTACAGATGTCCAATATCCTTTCAACGGATTATAAACGTAAACACCGTTTATAGATATATCATTTATTTTTTCATTTAGGATTTTTATTTGTTCATCCGTATAGGCTTTGGATTGCGATAGATAGTTTTCCAGAATAGTATTAACAAGTTCAACAGTGTTTGTTAGTTCCGTCATTATATATGCATTTTGGTCCACGAGTTTTGCATCAACATTGTTTTCAACTGTTTTTATTTCTGTAATCAATGGGTTTACAATCGTATCAACATAGTCTTTAACCCAATCCATAGTAACAGGTGTATAACTATTTAAAGTGGATATAACTTCATTTACAGCGGCTTGTAGTTTACAGATTGCTTCATAATAGGAAAGTGCATCTGCATATGCAGACGGCAAAGCGGGAGTACAACACCGAACCACATTTAGAAAATCCATATTGTTTTCACCTCCTTTAATAAAGCTTCATAAAGCAGTTTTGTATTTCCGGGTTGTTTATAATTTCCATGTCAATGTTCAAGAATGTTTCCCGGTAGTCTTTCAACAGTTCACTTAAATTATGGTACATGTTTCCGCGTACTTTCTTCTCAAAATTTCGGTCACGCTTCTGTAAATTGTTTGCCGTGGAAGATGCAGAAGAATCGTTCAAAGTTGCAGACGTTAAATATTTTCCATCTGCAATAGCGCCATTATCAAGCAACCCCTGGGGGGTATCGCTGTAAAGACTTTTTCCGTCTGCCGTGTCTGTGCGGGTGCCATCGCTTTCAACGTTTTCCAATTCCATGTTTGTTTCGGTATAATTGTAAGCGTTTAGAGGGTCAAAATCAATCTGTGCGCTTTTGTAAAGTTGGTTGTAGTACGGCATTATTTCGTCCATTGTGCGGTTAAGATAAAGTTTAAAAAGCCCTGCTGTTTCTGCTCCAATTTCTCGCATCCAGTAATGAGTTACAAGTTTATTGTTAAGCGTATCGCGGTATTTTTCATCAAAAATCGGATAATCTTTTAAACCAATATCATAACCATTTTGAATAAGCTGTCTTAATTCAACCGTGTAATTACTCATTTTCTGGCTCACCGTCCATTTCAGGCACAATTGGAATTTCAGAATTAAACTCTACGCTTATGTTAGTGCCAAACATTTCATTTATTTTTTCGCATGCCTGTTTCCGTTCGTATAGGTAAGATTCACGTATCATTTCGAGTGAGCCGAACGGGGCGGCGGCTTCATTTGCAACAAGCCTTTCCCGTTTATCTGTAAAAGCCGAAACAACACCGAGGCTTGTAAGCGCTTCATTATAAATTTCCGTTTTAACGCTTAGTAAATCGCGTGCAATAAACGGGATATCCAAGTTAATAGGCTTTATGCTGTCAAGGTTTAAGGATTTATCACCGTAAATAAACGGTTGACCTCCGTCCAATTTCATAATTAGGTTTTTAAGTGATAATCTTTCTTTTTCGTTGCACGCAATGAAAGCTGAAAACTTTTGTAAATTTGCATTCGTCTCTGCATTGCGCTGAACTTCATATAGCTTGCGTGCATACTCATTTATAATGTAAGCATCACCAGTTCTTGCCATGTTATTAAAAATAAGCACACTGTTAGATTCATCCAGCATTCTAAAGGGAGTGCCATTTGCGGCAATTGCGCTTCGTTCAGACGGTACTCCGTACCAGTTGAGCGGGCCGGTGTATGCAACCCCCAGGCCAAAAAATTGGTCTAGACTATCTTCATAAAAAACCAGCGCTGAACCTTGTGTAATGAGCATCAATTCGAGGTATCGAATATCAATCCCTTTTGGCACATTTTCCCATTTAAACCTGGCTAGTGCAATGTTGAGCAATCGAATTGTGTATTCGTTGTATGTCACATTGTTAAGTGCTAAAGAATCAAAAAACTGATAATCTCTACCGCCTATTCCTTTTCTTGCCATTATCACACCCCCTAAATAATAGAATTATCAAGAGCATAATTCTTGATATCGTTTGTGTGCCAAAATGTAACACCCGTTTCAAATGCCTGTTTGATTCGATTGTGAGCCACAACGGGAATACTGTCTATTAAATTAGCTTCTGTGCATTTTACAAAATTCCATGAACGGCGTCCATACAAGTTAGGCACTTTTGTTTGAAGTGTCTTATACCCGTACATTGTAAAATAATCGTCAATGCGTTTTGCATATTCATAACGAACGCATTTCGGAAACATATAGAAATACCATTGACCATTTGCAAAGAAAGAATTTGAAGAAGCTGTATTGCCCCTTGCGCTATCGGGGATTATCTTATGTTCTTCGATTGTTACAAGTGTATTAGCAATTTTAGTTGCCGCCCCTACAACACTTTCAACTGCGCCGGAAAAATCCCCGGTAAAAACTCCAACACCCGCCCCAACAGAGCCGCCAACAATTGTTGTTAAAGCGTTTAAGTTCATCCCCATTTGGTTTTGAGCATACCAGTTTTTAAAAGTGTCGTTCACCCATGAACAAACAGGGAAAGCAGGCATTGTTAATGATTCATCAAGTGATATGTTAAGACCTTTATAATTCAACGGCGTACATACGATAGGAGCAGAACCGCCAAGGGAACTAAACAACACAAACGGGCCGTTCAGTCCGTGTGCTTCAAAATCAAAAAACTCGTAACGGTATTCTTTGCCACTTGCACCAGAACCGTACAATTCCAAAGCTCTATATGGGTATGTGTATAATTTATTGTTTTTTGGCGTGTAGCCATCGAGTGGAGCAAAAACGTTTAGCAGTTTGTTTCCGTAAATTCTTTCTGAACCCATACCCGACACCCAACCATAAGACGGGGAAGCAGGGAAAATATTAAGGAGTTCAAGCGGGTACATGAACATTGAAATGATTGCGTCACCTTTACCGCTTTTAGCGTATTCATCAACCATTGTAATTGCCTTGTCAACCCGTTCTTTTTTCGCGTAGTAATAAGATAACCCTGTAAAAGTGTTGTCCAGTAAACTAGAAGTCGGTATACCGTCTAGTCGTTCCGAAACAGCTATAATTATACCCGGTGTAAAATCATATACGGTGCCATAACCACTTGTAATATTTTGATTGTAAACATATTCCCCCGTTTCCAGATTTTCGGGTACAAGATTATTTCCAAATGTATCGTCATTTGTATGTTCACGCTCAACAAAAGATATTTTTAAAGTATCATCTGCAAACCATGTTTGGAAAACATCCTGTTCAAAATACACGTCACTTTTATTTTCGTTTTGGAAACGAATATCTGTAATAAAATTAAAGTACCAGCGGTTGTTATTTCGGTAATACATGTAATTGCAGTTTGCAATTGTTTCATAATTTGCTGGAAACGAAACAAATTTATCGTCTCGCTGATAAGTTGCGCCGTCAAGCGTTGCTACGATTTTTGTAGAAAGAAAAGAAAGACGTTCTTCCATATTCTGAAACAATCTAACATGCGCGTAATCATTTCCCCATGGGATTCCTGCGCACAGATAAATTGTTGTATTGGGATTTATTGCCATTTTCTTCTCCTTTATATTTGCCGGGCGGTATTACCCGCCCGGCTATAAACTTTAAGCGTTCACCGTAATAGTGGCTGTACCATTCTTTTCTGTGTTATATACAGATGTCGCCGTTACCGTTACAGGCCCAGCTTCTGTACTCCCGATTGTAAGTACACCGTCCCGTGTAATTGTGGTCGCACTGTCAGAATTTCCGGAGATAGCCCACGTCACACCCTGCGGATAAAGCCCAGTACCCGCTACGGTAGCTTTCATCTGAACAGTAGTGCCCTTATTTACAGTAGTGGCACCGGGCGAAACGGTAACGCCTGTAATTGTGGGCGCGGTGGTAACAAACGCAACCGCATTCGCAAACGGACACACGGCCATGATTCTCCAGTAGTGCGCCCAATATTGCCAGTACAGGCCTTGCCCGTTCATATCGCGGGTAAATTTCTGCAAAGCATCCCACACTGCGTAGAAATCTTCATCAATCAGAATCGCGTGCGCATCCTGAATGGGGATTTCATCCACGACAATAACACGGTACTGAACTTTCGCGGGTTCCAGATTAAACAGGGTGCTGTACCCAAGCACGGCCAGATAAGCATCGGTGTCCGCGTCGATAATAAGAACCTGCTTTTCTTTCGGAGTTGCGGTAAGAACTCCAAGGCTATTATAATCCGAGCGCATAAAAGCCATTTTATTCGAAACGGCTTTCATTTTCGCAAGAGCCATGTGCGCGGATGTATTATCCGTTACTTCGTCGATTACTTCAACGGCGAACTTGCCAGCTTCACCATACTGCGCAAGCAGATTTTTCATGGTGGTAAATTCATCCAGTTCCGCGCCCGTGTACATAGCATTAAATACAGAACTGATAAAATCACTAAGTCCCTGCCACGACATAAAGGCCTGACGCAACATGTCATCGGAAATAGTTTGCTTATAAAATACCTGATAATTCAGCTTTGCAAAAGCAGTGTTTACGTCTGGAATTTCACGCTTCATCCATTCTTCTTCAGCCTGTGCAGGGTCAAACTGGTGCGCCTTTGCAAGGTTGGTGTAAACAAGTTCTACCGTATCACCGTACTCAAGAATACCTTTTTTAAGCACCCGCATAGGGTTAGTAAACAAACGATACGTAATCCATACGCGCCCGATAAGATTTACAAGGGTATCTACAAAAGCGTTTTGCGTGGGCTGATAATCCAGCACCGCCGTGCCAAATTCCCGAATATTATCTTGCGTCACCTGCGGGAGCCGATTTTCAAAGCTGGGATTTTCCGCTACCATCTGCGCGCGAAGCGCGGTTAGAATCTGCGGTGCATTATTGGTTACACTTGTCAAAACTTTTGCGCTTTTCATTTTTCAATTACCTCCTCATTAAAAATGGATTTAATCTTTTCCGTTTCGTCTTTGATATCGTCGAAATCATCATCTTTCAAATCTTCGACATGCTTTCTAACGGCATCACGGCCAGTCAAGACGCGGGTAACATAGTCGCGCTTAAAATCCCTAAACGCATTGGAAATTCCGTCCATTTTATCGGAAATTTCCTTCCAGTATCGTTCCATTCCCTCTTGTTCATCTTCACTATCATGCAACCGTCGCAAATCTTCACGCATGTCATCTGTGAATCCATCTTCACTGTTATAAAGCTTATCAATAAACTCACGCGCTTCGCTAAGTTTCATTTTTAGTTTTCTCCTTTCACTTTCAAGTTTGAAATAGCGTTTTTCAATTCAATGTACGCTTTCGTATTATCCGCAAGAGCATTTGTAAAATTTTCTTCACTTTCCGCATGCGCGTTCATCTGTTTGACATTCAGCCAAACAAGAACGCCACACATTACAATCGGGAAGCCGAGAGTGCTTACAATTTGAGCAACCGCATTATAGTCCATTTTATCACACCCTTTTGTTAGTAAATTCGTTTGCCAGAATTTGAAAATCTGCAACAGTTTTCTGCGAATATAAAATGTTACAGCATTTTCTTACCCCTAGAAATATCCCATACATAATTCCCACTTCTTTGGCACTGGCTTTTTGATAGTTGTAATAGCTTTCAATATAAAGTGCCTTCAATTTTTCACACATTGGGAAGCTCACTCAAATCTTTATTAAAGATTTTCAAGACGGCGACATCGGTAATATCCTGCCAGTAATTCCAGCTTCCGAACTCCTGCACTTTGTTAAGGTCGTCAGGTTTTACGCGAAACTTTCTTTTATTACCAAAGTAAACATAATTTTCAGGGTCATTACTTGCAGGGCTGTTAATTGTGTGCCCGTTTTCGGCGAAAACAACAATCAGAATATTTGCAGTAAATTCACCCGGCATAGGCGGCTCACCTCCTCCATATTCCACTTCATAACGCCCAACGATATTTGGGAAGCCATCTTCGGGCGTTACCAGATTATTTGTAATCCCGCGGCCAACGTGCCATTCTTCATGGCAGTGCGGGCCCGTAGTGTTGCCCGTCATTCCAAAATTGCCGATAGGTGTTCCGGCTTCAACCGTATCGCCAACTTTAACAAGGCGGTCTGCATGGTGCGCGGTCAAGACCGTTCTATCAAGAGCAGGGTAATAAATTGCAATGAAATTTCCCCAAGACCAATTGCCCCCCGTCCCGTACTCACTGCGAACAACTTCACCCGTTCCAATCGCACGCACCATCGTATCACCCATCACGCCGGAAGCGTCCCTCGTGTTCCAGTCTTTACCACGATGAGAACCCCCGAAAACCTGTGTAACATTTACAAGTGGGTTAGCCGTAATCCAAGTTGTGTAAGCCATTGTTTTTCTCCTTTTAAATAATTATTTTCAACATGCTTTTAATTTCATGCTGAATTTTTTCATTTTCATATGCTAGTGTGCCAGTTTCCAATGCTTCTTTTATTCTTCTAAAAAACGGATGCCGTTCATACTGCTTTACATACTGAATGGATTTATTTATGCTTTCTTTATCTGGTGTAAAAACCATTGTGTTATACGGGTCATAATCGTATGATATAATTGTCATACCCGTGTCGTAATCGAACCAAACACCGTATTTTTTGTCTCTCCAAACAAGAGTAAAATAAAACCGCGTGTTTTTCCCTTTTTTCATTATCTGTGCTTCATCATCCAAATAGAATTTATTATCAACAGAATAATCTGCATAACCGAGAGCGCGAGACATTTGCCCGAACCTTGTATTTTCTTTTGCTCTTTTAAATTCCGCACTTGTCGGAACTACCTGTAAAAGTATGTTATCTTTTACAACTGCATTTTTATTTTTCGGCAGTGATAAATCCCATTGTATAAAATATGGGTTAGCCATTGAAATTGCGTTACCAAGCATAAATAAGATAACATCGTCTCGCATTCGGGCTATTGTATCGTACAAATCGAATAAAAGGAAAGGCTCATTGCGCAAATAAGATGAATGCGGTTTATCTATAATAAATTCTTCAAAAATCAAATTTGAAATATCGGGAAAAGCACTTGATTTATAGTCACTTGCTTTTGTGAGGGCGAAAGTATAACCCGCCAGTTGGTCATTGATATACCATTGTCCGCCATCATATTTTATTTTTGTATCTGGAAAAACCTGATATTTAATAATATCGTTGAAATACTCGCCTGCGGTTTTTAATAGCTCATCTTTGTATCTTCGAATATACCCAAACTGTTTTCCCTTTTTCAGAAAGTCGCGCACCGCTTTGATTTTCCATTGGTATGATTTGCCAATTCCACGCCCACCAAGCACAATGTTAAAAAGTGCGTTATACGATAACGTATTATTTATATCATAATACATAGAATCACCTCAACAGGATTTACAGGCAGAAATATTATAGCTTGCAAGGCCCGATGTTACAGACGGACGGTTTCACCCGTTGCACCCCGCTGTAAATAGTATTTACATTTCCTGTAAATCCTATTATAACAATACCTGTAATTTACAAATTATACCATAGATTTTTGTTGTTCAAATATGGATAATTGATTCAAATAGCTTTTGATAAAGTTTCTTTAGTTGCTTATACTATTTGAAAATTCTTTCATTTTTCTAACCTCCATCCATTCATATATTTTAAATTGGTTTCGCAAAGCGTACATTTTTCTTTGGATAATTCTTCAAGATTTCTTTTTAACTCTTGGTTTTCATGTTCAAGTCGATTGATTTTAATAATTGATTTTGCGAGTTTCAAACTAATTTCATCATATAAACCGCACATCTCATTATATTTACGCTCCATGATTTCATTTTCGTCATAGATTCTTTTACTATCTTTAATCAAATTTGCATAGGCTCTTTTCAAGTCGGAATATTTTTTAATAAAATTGTCGTACATATAAATTAACCCCTTATATTAAACTCTTTATCGACCAAAACAATTCCTCCATCAACATGAATGGGCATAAGTTTCCCGGTATACGTTGCGCAAGGGTGAAAGTTTTCCCATGTGACCTGCTCTTTTCCTTTATCGGGTAAGCCCGCACAGGTGACATGCAATCTACCATCTATCTCTTCAATATATGTTTTAGGCCTTAAAAATCGTGCCCTTGTAAAATGGCTTTCGTGTGCCCACGCACCGAGTTTGTAATCATCTATCTCGATGAACTTTTTAATATCTTCTACGGGTAAAGTTGTATGAATACTATCCGTATCACTGTAAATATACATATCTTTGCCATATTTTTCTATACTGTATTCTTTTATTTTCTGACTGGTTTCAATTGTATATCTTCTTGCATAAGCTGTAATAAATGCACCAACAGGAAGATACAAGGCTTCTCTTGTCTCCGGTGGGGAAGTCCTGTATTTAACTATTCCTTTGTCAAGATACGGATGTTTTTTAGCACAAATAGGGTCAAGCGCAAATTTACCATATAGCGAATTTAGCATGATTTTTGACCAATTACGCATAGTTGGATTGTGTTCTTTACCTGCTTTTATTTTCTCCTGCATCCATTTATCAATGTACTTTTTAAACAAATCTTTTGATGCTCTAAATTTCCAGCCACGAATATATTCTAAATTGTAAACGTTGTAATGTTTTAAAAACAACTCTAAATCTACATTTGTCAGGCAAAGCGGAACAATATCTCCGTTACTCGATGTTACATATTCTGTTTGCACAAATCTACTATTCCCTTTTAATTGAATTGTCGGTAAATAGCCCTCTTTTAACTCAAATTCACATTTAAACAGTTGAATATATAGCGGGCGTTCTGAATCGTAAATGTATTCACCATCGTAAAATTTCGGCTCGCCCCAAGGCAAATCACAGTAATACATGCGGGATGGATACAGGCTATTCACATCGAATACATTACCCTCACCTACATCTTTATCCGCGTATATCGGATTTAAATAAGTGAAGCCACCTTTATAAGCCTTGCGTATATCCTTGTCGTAATTCGGTTCAGGAAACAACGTTCTAAACCTCTTTTTCCCAATGATGCTTTTAAAATCTTCCAGGGCGCAACTTCCTTGCGTCAATTTTTCAAAACCCATTTTAAAAATACGGTCAAGCGCAAGTGACATTATCTGAACATCATGTTTCAAATATTCAGTTTCTTCTTTCGTTAAAATATGATTTGTTCCACGTGGAACATTATAATCGATTTCAAGTTTCTGAATATCCAAGTGGAATGCTTTTGCTATTTCATCAACTGAATAATTCAAAAGTTTCATACTGTCTCGCAACTCTAAACTGTTCCCATTTTCAAACCGTATCTTTATTTTATAAAACTGCCCCATATCGGATATAAGTGCATTGAATTGCTTATTGTACAATTTTTTACTTTCAACATATTCATAACCATGCTTTAATAGATAACTGATACAAAATTCACCATCGAATTTCAAATTGTGAAAATAAAGGATTAAATTTCCACTTTCTTCACATGTTCTGAAAAAACTTTCTATGCTATTTCCAATTACAATATTATCAATAACGCCGATTTCGCATACAGCCCAAGCCCAAACCCTACAGTAATTTTTATCTGTTGTGGTCTCAAAGTCTGCGGTAAACATTACAAGTTTAAAGCTACTAAAGCTTTTTCAATTTTATTTATCATAGCATTTATGGCTTCTTCGCCATATGAATATTCAATTTCCAAGTATGAGCCGTAAAAGGGGTCTTGGCTTGCGAAATAAAAATCTGTACCATTTATTTTGCTTATCCTGTCAACTAACTTATCACCAGCCGCACCAAAGTTATTTTGAATCGCCTTTATGTAGTTTCTTTTGTATTTTTCATCTAAGAAAGTTAAATAGCCGCTACGCCCACGATTTTGTGCAGTTTCCAGCCTTTTTTTGACTTCCATCAATGTACGACCGGTTCCTTTTGTTATGGGTCTTAAACTTTCTTGTTCAATCGTGTAAAATGACCCTCTGCGCTGTGCTTCCAGAATTTCAAACCTTTTCATGGTCTGCTTATTCGCTTTCGTGATGGCACGTTCGACTTGTTCGCGGACAAATAGCGGAACTTCCAAACTGCTACCCGCTTTATATTTCACCATTTTCTGCTTTTCGGGTTTTGCCAATTCCTGTAAGCGATTCAATTCACGTGCTATTTCTGCATCTGTTCTACCGCGCATTACTTCCGTGCGAGTCAACGTATCGAGAATTTTAAACGCTTCATTTTTCGATTGCAATTGTAACAAGCGTCTATTGTATGCGCGAATTTCTTTATCTATATCCCTAGTTCTTAAATTCCCAGCGGTGTATTTCAATTTTTTAACACCCACTTTCTAAATAGTGCGCCCCGGCTATCCGGGGCGCTGTTTTTCTATTAATCAAAATCCAAAACCATGATTTTTGGACGGACGCTTTCACCGATTTTAGAACATGTAATAAAGCCGGACTTCACGTTAATTTTATTCATCCCGTCATCAAAGTCGGTCAAATCAACTTCTTTTCTGAAAAAGACTGAATAAAACATTCTGTCCCCATCACTGTTTTTCACAGAAGTGGAAGCGTAAAGTTTCCCATTACTGCTGGTTTTTACCCAAAAAGTCAATTCTCCTTTTACATCGAAAATTGTTTCTACACGTTCTTTTGTTTCTGCTTTCTTTTTATAAGCCATTTTAATTACTCCTATTCTAAAATTAATCGGTTACAAGTGTACCGTGTTCTTTAACTACACTTTAACTTCGGCCCTCATAAATCTTTACTTTCATTTTAATGCCTCCATTTATTTTTGTTAATATATTATAAACGGCATTTATTAAAACATCAACCCTCCCCTCTAAATTTTCTGCCGTTTCTGATTTCAAACATATCCCTGCTCATAATACGTTTTATAGGAACAATTTTCGCATTTATTAGAAATATCTTCTGCTTCTTTTACATCTTTTAATGTATCGGAAATTTCATATAATGCATCCCTTATTTGAGCAAGTGCATTTGTTAAACCTATGTCTATCATTTTAAATCCCTCCAATTGTTTTTGGATTTAATCATTGCAACTATTCCAACTAAAGAGCATAATATTAAGCCCGTTCCAACCGTTCTGAGCGCGTTCACAAAATCTATGTACATTATCAACCCTCACAATTTTTATAAGCATCTTTCAAAATTCCATCTTCACAGTAAACCAACCTGTGCTCCCCATCGTTCATATGAAGAAAACCGTATTCAACTTCTGCCAACATATTTACACCGTCTACCATTTGTAAAGCACTGTCTAAATCTATTCTTGCTGTCTCATTTAAAAGTGCAATGTGGTCTTTTTTAAGTTTCATTGTAGTACCTCCGACTTTATAAAATCCGTTTTTATCTTCGTACAAAATTTTGAGTTCATAATCATCTCTCCTACTATTTATAATATTTCAATCACCTAACATTTCTTGAAAATGTAACAAGTATCCATTGTCCCAAAGTTCAACGTAGAATTTCCCCTCAAATACATATACAATTGTTTCCAGTTTTTCACGATTCACCATTATTTCACCTTTGTTTATTATCATCCCATAACTTTGCACTTCCCAATGTTTGTTTGGATTTACAACGCTCATATCTCCCTCTATCCTCCCGCTCAAATTTTAACCATCCTTTTCATTGTAAACAGCATAAAGGTTTTCGTTTCCCTTTCACTGTCTATATTATAGCATGGATTGTTTGAATTGTATTTGCATAATC
>OLIT01002435.1_pt1 | contig 13535 bp, 9 predicted proteins | sample 1601341 | NCBI WGS metagenome assembly OLIT01 (sample SAMEA2452121, study PRJEB22498) | human gut metagenome | biome: human feces; feature: human gut; material: feces | place: Australia | collected 2012
ATTGGGGGAAAAGTCCTTATCTGGATTTTACAGTGAATGGAACGGACCAGGATCTGGTCAATATGTCTTATTCTTTGTGGTCTGTCATTGCTTATTGTAATACGGTATACAAAACTCTGCAAACAGCTAACTGTTCTGAGAATGTCAGAAGACAGTGTATGGCTGAATGTTTGTCTTGGAAGGCTATGGCTTACTTCTATCTGGCACGTACTTTCGGAGCTGTACCTATCGTACACGATAATTCTAAAGAACTGGCAGATGGAACTTACAATGACAAGAAAAAGGTCATGCTGGCTGATGTCTATGAATATATTGTCATGACATTGGAGAAAGCAATGGAGTTGTTTAAAGATGAGGATGGAAATGTCATGAAAGGTGACGCCGGACGTATAGATTATTATGGGGCAGAAGGATTGCTGGCGAAAGTTTATTTGACAAAGTCTGGTGTAGGACAAAACGGTATGCGTGATGAGGCTGCCTTGAATAAAGCTAAGGAATTGGCAGAAGATGTGATTGATAATTCAGGTCGCAAACTGATGGAAAACTATGCAGATATATTCCGTTTGCAGAATAATAACTGTGAAGAAAGTCTGATTGGCTGGCGTTGGGATGCGGCAAGCGGTCAGTACACGGCGCAGAATACGTTACAGTCAGACTTGGCTATGGTGGGATTTGATGAATTTGGAGATAACTGGGGTGGTTATAATGGCCCTTCCATTGATTTGCAGCTGGCCTTTGGAGTTACTCCGGACCAGAATCCGAAAGACCGTGATAAATCGGTTATTGATACTCGTCGTAAAGCAACCATGATGATGGCGGGCGATAAATATGAATATTTCTGGCAGGATAAGGGAGGCTTTGATTATATCAACTTTATCTATGATAAGGATGGTTATGGTAAAGGCGGCCCCGGAGAATTGCAGAGTCCGACAGGAGCCAATGAGGTGAAGCATTTGTATGGCAATGCAAATGATCACATGAAAGGTCTGGGTGTATCGGCTGCAAGTATGTCCAGTAGCTTGAGTACTCATTTATTGCGTTTGGCTGATGTATATCTGATTTATGTAGAAGCTGTAATTGGAAATCAGGGTTCAACCACGGATGAAAAGGCAAGGGATGTATTCTGGCAAGTACGTCATCGTGCGGTAAGTGAATACAAGTTGCCTGCTTCTGTTTCCTGGGAAGATGTATGGAAGGAACGTCGTCTGGAACTGGCTTGTGAAGGAGATCGTTGGTATGATTTTGTTCGTTTGTCTTATTATGATTCATCAAGAGCGATTAATGAACTTGTAAACCAGAAGCGTGATGTGTACGACAACTTGAATACGTTGTATAAATCCTATTATGAATCCGGACAGACGACTTGGAATGCTACTTCAGACCAGCATTATACCAATAATCCAAAGGTGCCTAATGTGACAAAGGAAAGTTTTACATTGCCGTTCCCGTCTGAAGATGTGGTATTTAATCCTAATTTGATGGAAGACCCCGTACATGTGGATGTGCGTACGGAGTATAGTTATTAATCTTTTAAATGATACATAAAATGAAAACAAGATATATCAATTGGTTCTTTGTGGCAGCATTGGCTATGATGGGTTGCTTTATGACTGCTTGTGAAGATCAGCCGGATAAATATGAAATTGCAGACGGAGTTCCTACTTTGAAATATGTGCGCTCTCCATTGCCGGAAGAAGCCGATTCATTACTTGTGGGAGCTTATCTGGGGAATACGGTTTGTCTGGTGGGAGATAACTTGCGTAGTATCTATGAACTTTATTTCAATGATCAGAAAGCTACCTTGAATACAAGTTATATGACAGACCATACTGTTTTGGTAGACATTCCTAAGAACATACCGGAAGAAGTGACCAATAAAATCTATATGATTACCAAGTCTGGGGAAAAAGTGGATTTTGATTTTAGTGTAATGGTTCCTGCACCGGTGGTTAGTTCTATGAGTTGTGAATATGCTCCGGCCGGAAGTGAAGCCGTATTGTATGGTGATTATTTTGTAGATGACCCTAATGTGCCTTTGACAATTTCCATGCCTGGAGATATTACTGTGGAAGGAGAGCAGATTACGAGTATCACGAAAACAGCAGTCAAATTTATAGTACCTGAGGGAGCGGTGCAAGGAAATATTCGTGTGAAGTCTATTTACGGAACCGGACAATCTGTTTTCCAGTATAAGGATACACGTAATATTCTGTTTGACTGGGATGGAAAATATGAAGGTGCTTTGGCCGCAGGAAATTCCTGGAATGGTGACAATGAAAAGAAAGGACAGATTCTTGCTTCTGTTCCTCCAGTGGATGAAAAGTATATGGTGATGGGACCTGCCACCCTTTCTGGTGGACAATGGCAAACTCCAGGAGAGTATCTGATGATGTATTGGCCTGATCCGAATGCAACGGAAGGTTGTGTACCTCTTTATAATTTGCCTCAGTTTAAGAAAATGCTGGAAGATTATAAGATTGAGGAATTAGCATTGAAATTTGAAGTATATGTTCCGACTTCTAATCCATGGATGGCAGAAGGTATGCAAATTCGATTTACCTCATTGGATGAAGTTTCTATGAGTAACCAGACACAGGATTACATTTGGAATGATGATGAAAGTCATGAAGAAGGAAAGGCTCCTCGTGGCGTTTGGGTTCCTTGGGAAGAAACTGGTTCATACGATACAAACAATCAGTGGGTTACAGTTACACTCAAAATGTCAGAATTTAATAAGTTAGTTTCTGGACTAGCCAGTGATACAGAATTTACTCAGGACAGATTCGCAGGTTTAAGCATCTTCCTGCGTGGAGGTGGAGTTGATGGTAAAGAATGTGAACCGATTATTTGCATAGACAATATTCGGGTGGTTCCAGTTGAATAATATTTAAAGACTTAGACGTATGAATAAAATATATAAGTTTTCTGCATGGTGGATGGCTTGTCTCGTTCTGTTGAGTTCTTTGACATTCACCGCTTGTGATACAAATGATGTGGATACCAATCAGTATAAGGGAGGTATTAGTTTGAACGTATTTGGACCGAGCCCAGTGTTACGTGGGGGTGAGTTGCGATTCCTTGGTTGCGGAATGGATCAGGTTGCATCAGTATTGATTCCCGGTTGTGATGCCATTACGGATATACAGCTTATCAGTGCGGAAGAAATCAGGGTGATTGTGCCTCAAACAGCTTTGCCCGGGTATGTGACTTTGATGCTCCGTAATGGAGAAAGTATTGTTACCAAGACTCAGTTGACTTATTCCGAGCCTGTTTCGATAGAAAGTTTTTCTCCGGAAAGTGTAAGGCCAGGTGATGTGTTGACTATTAAAGGGGAGTATCTTAATTTGATGCATCAAGTGATTTTTGCAGAGAATGTGATTGTCTCTGATGAAGTGATTGCTGAAGAAGAGACAACAGAGGCTACGAGTAAGTTCTTAAAGCATACACGAAATGAGATTCAAGTACGTGTGCCTGAAGAAGCCCGGAGTGGAAAAATTATTCTTTCTGACGGGGCAGAAATACCTAACAGACTTTATTCAGAAGTAGAACTGCAGGTGGTATTGCCTTCTGTTGCGGAAGTGGCAGACTATAACAATATTAAGCCAGGAGCAACACTGGCCGTTACAGGCGAGAACTTTGATTTGGTAAAAGAAGTCAGGATGGAGAACGGAGAAAAGGTGGAATTTGAATTTTCTGCTGAAAATAAGACCTTGCAATTTACTCTTCCAGCCAATGCGGTAAGTGGTTTTATTTATGTAGTCCCAGCTTCAGGGGTACAGATACCTGTAGTTAGCATAGAACTGGCCAAACCAGGTAATTTCTCGTGTGCAACTTCTGATGTCGCAGCTGGTGGGCAGATAACGATTCAGGGTGAGAATTTGGATTTGGTATCAGCAGTCATATTTTCCGGTGAGGTGGAAGGTGAAATCATATCACAATCACCTGAACAATTGGTTGTGTCTGTTCCTGCATTGGCTCAAAGTGGCAGTGTTACTTTTAAGATGACGAATGGTGAGCAGGTGTCGGCTTTGAATCTTACAATTAATCAACCATGTCATATAGTCAGTTCTTTAGAGGACGATTTTGAAGCAGGAAAAGAAATGATTGTAGAGGTGGCGAATGGTGAACTTTTGACAGAAGTTAAAATTAATGGAGTGACAGTAACACATACTCTTGAAGGTAATCAGTTGAAAATCCAGGTTCCAGCTACAGCTGGAGCAAATACCTTCTTGGAGCTGATTTCTTCGGGCGTGAGTGCAACGTATACTGTTTCATTCGCTAAAGTTATTTGGACAGGTGAATATCCGCTCCCGGTTAAGCCAGATGGTGGATGGAACGGTAATGAAGAACTTGGTTGGGGAAGGTATGACTGGAGCTCTGTACAACCAGGTACTATTATAACTGTTTATTACACTTTAGATATGGAGGAAACTAACTGGCAGATTAAATTGGGAGGATGTGCGATTGGTTGGAATCCATTGCCTACGATTCCATCTCAAAGTCTAGAAGCTGGTTCGACACGATTCTCTGCTACATTGACAGCTGAAGATCTCCTTGTTTTGTCTCAAGATAATAATGCTGGCTTAGTAGTGTCCGGTTGTAACTTTACAATGACCAAAGTAACTTTAAAATAAAAATTTCTAAATGAATATACGTATGAAAACAAGTATAATGAAATGGATGTGGGCATTGGCAGCTCCTGTGGCTTTGATTGCCTGCAATACCGATGTGGAGCACAATGTGCCTGCTGTAGATGCTCCGGCACTGGTTTATGCCTCCTTGGCAGAAGGAGCTTCTGTGAAAGCCGGCGATTTTACATTGAAAATAGCTTATGATAAGAATGTATTCTTTTCTACAGCTGATACGACTCAAATCACCGTGACTAACGACGGGCATATCCGTAATGGAATAGTGTATGGTAAAAATGATACATTGACATTGACTGTGAGTGCACCCTCAAGAGCTACAGACTATACGATAACTATTCCAGAAGGTCTGGTGACAGGTCCTAACCAAATGCCTGCTCCTGCATTTTCATTAAACTTCAAAACACTGGATTTACATTCTAATCTGGTAATGGCCACATCATCGGAAGCAGAAAAATTGTATAAGTTCTTGATAGAAAACTATGGGAAGAAAACAATTTCCGGCATAATGGCGAATGTGGCATGGAATACGGATGAGGCTGAGCAAGTCAATACATGGACAGGGCATTACCCGGCTTTGAATACGTTTGATTATATGCATATCCGGTATTCTGGGCAAAACTGGATTGACTATTCTGATATTTCTCCGGTAACAAATTGGGCAAACGCAGGAGGTATCGTGTCTTGCATGTGGCATTGGAATGTTCCTAAAAATACAGATAGTAACATTGATGACTATACGGCTACTTTGTCGGAAACTGTGTTTAATGCTCAAAAAGCTACAGAAGAAGGAACATGGGAGAATGGTATTGTAAAAGCGGATTTGGAAAAGGTTGCCAACATGTTGAAACAGCTGAAGGAGGCAAAGATTCCTGTGCTGTGGCGTCCGTTACACGAAGCGGCCAGTCACTTCTTCTGGTGGGGAAAAGATGCGGAGAGTTTTAAAGCACTTTGGAAAATGATGTTCACCTATTTTAAAGAACAAGGTCTAGACAATTTGATTTGGGTGTGGACTTCTGAAAATAAGGATGATGCAAACTGGTATCCGGGTGATGAATATGTGGATATTATCGGTCGCGACTTGTATGGAAAGACCGCGGAAGAATGTGCGGAAGAATTTAAAGCATTGACTGCATTGTATGGTGACCGGATGATTGCCTTGACAGAGTGTGGATATTATGCAGATTCTAATGATGCAAGTAAAAATGCGCCCATTGGGAATATAGAAGCACAGTGGAACAATGGAGCTGCATGGTCGTGGTTTATGCCATGGTATGGCAATGCGGGTGAAGGAACTGAAGCAAGACCTCATGCCGACAAAGCTTGGTGGGAAGCTGCATTCCAGTCAGAGAATGTATTGGATCGTGAGGCAGTGAAGGAAGCGATGAGTAAATTATGAGGTAATGACGGGGAAAACTCTGTATGAGAAATATCTTACTTTCTGCATGCAGAGTTTTCCAACTTCTTTGAATAAATATTTTACTATCTGCTTTTGCTAAAATTGTATCAGAAAGGATGGGACGGAAAACCTACCTTTGTGCTATGTAATTTTAAAGCTGATTCTTATGAAAAATTCTTCAAAACTAATTTTAGGAATAACGATGTGTTTGACGATTGCTTGTGCAAATGGTAATAAAACAACTGTTGAAACTGATAGTCCGGAAGCTCAGGCGATGTTAGATAAATTGAAAGCTATACCGCAGCAAAGACAATTCATGTTTGGGCATCACGATGATCCGGTGTACGGTATCGGTTGGGATGGCGACTCTGCGCGAAGCGATGTGAAAAGTGTATGTGGTGACTATCCAGCCATGATGTCCTTTGATTTGGGACGTATTGAAATTTATGGGGATAAGAACTTGGATAATGTATCTCTAGACCGTATCCGGCAAGAAGTTGTGGCGCAATATGAACGCGGAGGAATGTCGTCTTTCAGCTGGCACGTGGATAATCCGGTTACGGGAAAGGATTCATGGGATGTGAGTGATTCAACGGTTGTGAAATCTGTACTGCCTGGAGGAGTGAATCATGACAAGTTTATGGGTTGGCTGGATAAAGTGGCCGACTATCTGAACTCAATACAAACGCCGGAAGGAGTAAAGATACCAGTCCTGTTCCGTCCGTGGCATGAGCATACGGGAAGCTGGTTCTGGTGGGGACAAAACCTTTGTTCTACGGAAGATTATAAAGCACTTTGGCGGATGACGTACGAACGTATGCAGGAAAAGGGAGCTACCCAGCTGCTGTATGCTTATTCTCCGGGCACGGAGCCTAAAGATTCTGTGGAGTATCTGGAGCGTTATCCGGGTGATGATATTATCGACTTGATAGGAGTAGATGCATATCAATTTGATAAAGATACTTATGTAAAGAGTTTAGATAATGCACTTACTATTATGTCGCAGGTAAGTAAAACACATAAAAAGGCGATGGCTGTAACCGAAACAGGTTATGAAACAATTCCTGATTCGGTATGGTGGACGCAAACCTTGATGCCGGTAATAGAGAAGTATCCGATAAGTTATGTGCTGGTATGGAGAAATGCACGTGAAAGAGAAAATCATTATTATGCGCCTTATCCGGGACATCCGTCGGCAGATGATTTTCTGAACTTCTATAATGATTCACGCACATTGTTTGCAGGAGATATGAAAAATGTAAAATGAAATAAAAATATAAATTGATATGAGTACTTTTGAAGACAAGGTAAAAAAATTGTTCGTTCAGCATGAAGAGTTGATAACTCGAAAGAATGAGCCTGTTGAAAGCACCAACGGTGTGTACACTCGTTATAAATATCCGGTAGTAACCGCAGCTCATACGCCGATTTTCTGGCGTTATGACTTGGATGAGAAAACCAATCCCTACTTGATGGAGCGTATCGGAATGAATGCAACGATGAATTCAGGTGCCATCAAATGGAATGGAAAGTATATATTGGTAGTACGTGTGGAAGGTGCCGATCGTAAATCGTTCTTTGCGGTGGCTGAAAGTCCGAATGGGGTAGATAATTTCCGTTTTTGGGATTATCCTGTTACCATGCCCGACGATGTGATTCCGGCTACAAATATTTATGATATGCGTCTGACTGCACATGAAGATGGTTGGATTTATGGTATCTTCTGTGCAGAACGTCATGACGACAATGCACCAGCCGGTGATTTGTCTTCTGCTACGGCCACAGCCGCCATTGCCCGTACAAAAGATTTGAAAACCTGGGAACGTCTGCCGGACTTGAAGTCGAAAAGTCAGCAGCGTAACGTAGTGCTGCATCCGGAGTTTGTGAATGGCAAATATGCTTTTTATACTCGTCCGCAAGATGGATTCATTGATGCCGGAAGCGGTGGAGGTATCGGCTGGGCTTTGGTAGACGATATTACGCATGCGGAAGTGACAGAAGAAAAGATTATTGACTGCCGCTATTATCATACGATTAAAGAAGTGAAGAACGGTGAAGGTCCTCATCCTATCAAGACTCCCAAAGGATGGCTGCATCTGGCACACGGTGTGCGTGGTTGTGCAGCTGGCTTGCGCTATGTGCTTTACATGTATATGACTTCATTGGAAGACCCCAGTAAGTTGATTGCTGCACCGGGTGGTTATTTCATGGCTCCGGAAGGGGAAGAACGTATTGGTGATGTATCGAATGTGCTGTTTACCAATGGTTGGATTGCAGATGAAGATGGAAAGGTGTTCATTTATTATGCCTCTTCTGATACCCGTATGCATGTGGCTGTTTCTACAATTGATAAGTTGGTGGATTATTGTATGAATACGCCACAGGATGGCTTGACTACTACAGCTTCGGTAGAAACACTGAAAAAATTGATTGATAAAAACCTGAAATTGATGAAATAATAAAAAAGTAAGTACTGCTATGATAAAACTCACGGAAAAGATTGGCTACGGATTTGGGGATATGGCTTCCTCCATGTTCTGGAAATTGTTTGGAGCCTATTTGATGATATTCTATACGGATGTGTTCGGGCTACCGGCGGCAATGGTGGGTACCATGTTTTTGGTGACACGTATCTGGGATTCAGTGTTTGACCCGATTGTGGGGGTAATTGCCGACCGTACTTCCAGTCGATGGGGGAAGTTTCGTCCGTATCTGCTATATCTTGCAGTTCCGTTTGGTTTGATAGGAGTACTTACTTTTTATACACCTCCTTTCGGTGATGTAGGGAAACTGGTGTATGCATATATCACTTATTCGCTGATGATGATGGTATATTCTGGTATTAACGTACCTTATGCTTCATTATTGGGAGTGATGAGTCCTGACCCATCGGAGCGTAATACCTTATCTACTTACCGTATGATGTTTGCTTACCTGGGTAGTTTTATTGCTCTGTTGTTGTTCATGCCAATGGTGAACTGGTTTAGCGGGCATAGCAAGGGGTTGAGTGACCAGCAGTTTGGCTGGTTCATGGCCGTGGTGGTGATTGGGATGATGTGTGCCCTACTGTTTTTGGGTTGCTTTGCCTGGACAAGAGAACGGGTAAAGCCGATTAATGAGAAGAAAACTTCTTTGAAGGAGGACATTAAAGACTTGTTCCACAATAAGCCTTGGTGGATTTTGTTTGGAGCTGGAGTAGCTACATTGGTATTTAATTCTATCCGGGATGGAGCTGCGGTGTATTACTTCAAGTATTTTATTGTAGAAGATGAATATCGTACTGTTTCACTGATGGGGGTATCCTTCGTGTTGAGCGGTTTGTATCTTTCTGTGGGGCAGATTGCGAATATTGTAGGTGTAGTCTTGGCAGCTCCTATGAGTAATAAGATTGGAAAGAAAAAGACTTTTGCACTTTCCATGCTGGTTGCGTCAGTATTAAGTGTGATATTTTTCTGGTTTGACAAGGAGGATTTGACATTGATTTTTGTATTTCAGTGCTTGATAAGTGTATGTGCCGGTAGTATCTTTCCGTTGCTCTGGTCAATGTATGCGGATTGTGCCGATTTCTCAGAATTGAAAACGGGAAACCGTGCTACGGGATTGATTTTTAGTGCTTCATCCATGAGCCAGAAGTTTGGATGGGCCATTGGTACAGCGGTGACCGGATGGTTGTTGTCTTTCTTTGGCTTTCAGGCTAATGCCGTACAGAGCGAAGAAACCATCCATGGCATCAAAATGTTTTTAAGCTTGCTTCCAGCTGTGGCTGCATTTATTTCGATAGTCTTTATTGTCTTCTATCCGCTGGGAGAACAGAAGATGAAAGGTATAATGGAACAGTTAAACTTAAAGAGAGAATCAAAAGATGAAGAATGAGAAGATAAATCAGCTCTGCGTGGAGGTGAAGGCAGAACTGGAACAGAATATACTTCCGTTTTGGATGAAAAAGATGACCGATTGTGAACATGGTGGATTCTATGGGCGTATTACAGGAAAGGATGTATTGGAGGTATCTGCATCGAAGGGAGCCATCCTGAATGCACGTATCTTGTGGACTTTCTCAGCTGCATACCGTCTGCTTCACAAAGAGGAGTATCTGGAAACGGCTACACGTGCCAAACGTTATTTGATTGATCATTTCTATGACACAGAGTTTGGGGGTATTTATTGGGAACTGGATTGTGAAGGGAATCCACTTGATACCAAGAAGCAGGTTTATGCCATTGGCTTTGCCATTTACGGGTTGAGTGAGTACGCACGTGCGACGGGAGATGCGGAAGCCCTGGATTATGCTTGCAGGTTGTTTGAGGTAATTGAAAAATATAGTTTTGATGCAGAAAAAAATGGCTATCTGGAAGCTTTGACGCGCGACTGGCGTCCGATAGAAGATATGCGCTTGAGTGATAAGGACGAGAATGAGAAGAAGACGATGAATACGCACTTGCATATTCTGGAGCCTTATACAAATCTTTATCGTGTATGGAAAGATGAACGTCTGAAGAAGCAGATTGTCAATCTGGTCAATTTGTTTTTAGAGAAGATATTGGATGCCAAAACGTATCACCTGAATCTGTTCTTTGAAGATGACTGGATTAATAAGTATCAGATAGTATCCTACGGACATGATATTGAAGCTTCGTGGCTGATACATGAGGCGGCACTGGTAGTAGGTGATCAGGATTTGTTGAGAAAGGTGGAACCGGCTATTGTGAAAATTGCTGAGGCGGCAGATGAAGGTCTGAATCCGGATGGCAGTATGATTTACGAGAACTTTGTCAGCAAAGAAAAAATTGACCGTGAGCTGCATTGGTGGGTTCAAGCTGAAAATGTGGTAGGGCATGTGAATCTTTTTCAGTATTTTGGCGATGAAGAAGCATTGCATATTGCGTTGCGATGCTGGAATTTCATTCAAACGAAATTAGTGGATAAGGTGCATGGTGAATGGCATTGGAGTTTGTATGCGGATGGTACCATCAATATGAAAGATGATAAGGCTGGTTTCTGGAAATGCCCTTATCATAACGGCCGTATGTGTATGGAGATTCTGGAACGTTTCTCCTGAACTGGAAAAATAGAATCTCCTTTAATGGAGATAACTTATGGGTAATAAGAAAGGATAACAAAAAAACGCCTTGATGTGGAAATGCATCAAGGCGTAAATGTAAAAACGTAATACGTTTTTATTATTTGATAAGCCTATGTAAGCGAGTCAGGAATTCATCTGCTTCGTTCATGCTCAGGCAGAGCGGCGGAAGTAAACGGATGACGTTGGTACCGCTGACTCCGGTAAATACTTTTTCTTCGAAAAGTAATTTCTGGCGGAGTTCTTTGATGGGTTCTTCAAATTCCATTCCAATCATCAAGCCGCGACCGCGTACTTCTTTGATACCTTTGAAGCCTTTCAATTCTTCCAATAAGTGAGCACCTACTTTTGCGGCATTTTCAACCAGATTTTCTTCTTTCATCACGTCAAGTACAGCGATAGCTGCCGCACATGCCAAATGGTTTCCACCGAAAGTGGTTCCTAACTGACCATATACCGGAGTGAACTTCGGACTAATCAGTACACCGGCCATCGGGAATCCGTTGCCAATGCCTTTAGCTACGGTAATCATGTCAGGGCGTACGTCATTGTACTGGTGAGCAAAGAATTTACCGCTTCTTCCGTAACCCGACTGGATTTCATCCAGAATCATGACAGTATTGGTTTCGTCACACGCTTGGCGAATGGCTTTCATGAACTCTGTAGTAGGGAGCTGAATTCCTCCTACGCCTTGTATACCTTCAATGATGACTGCACATACATCGCCTTTGGCCAGTTCGGCTTTCAGCGCTTCTGTGTTGTTTAGCGGCAGGTATGTCACGTGTCCGTTGTCATTGATCGGAGCAATGATTTTCGGATTGTTGGTTACTTCTACTGCCAGTGAAGTACGTCCGTGGAAAGCTTTGGCGAAGGAAATCACACGTGTACGTCCGTTATAGAAAGATGCCAGTTTCAATGCATTTTCGTTGGCTTCTGCTCCAGAGTTGATTAAGAAAAGCTGATAGTCATCATAACCGCTGATGGCTCCCAGACGGTCGGCTACTTCCTGCTGTAACTTGTTGATTACAGAGTTGGAATAGAATCCCAATGTAGCTACTTGTTTGCTGATGGTTTCCACATAATGGGGATGTGCGTGACCGATGGAGATAACGGCATGTCCTCCATAGAGGTCAAGGTATTCCTGACCTTTGTCGTCCCATACGTGGCAGCCTTTTCCTTTTACGATGTTTACATCGAACAAAGGATATACGTCGAATAACTTCATATTAATTAAGAATTAAGAATGAAGAATGAAGAATTGGAGCTGAAGTCTTTTCGCTTCTTATTCTTCACTTTTCTTCATTAATTTGTTTTTTACAGTCCTGATGGAAGATACAAGTAAGGCTATAAGTTCACCGCAATCGTTCTCCATACTGATAAAGGACACTTCATTTAAATAGTGCGAGTCATGAAGCAGATTGAGCCAGTAATCCGTTTCGTTTGCTTCCTTTAATGCCACACTTAATTTATTGACAAAGTCGGCTTGGCTTTGTGCAAATTCCGATTCGCGTATTAATGCTCCGATGGCTGTTCCAGAACGAAGAATTTGTTTGCTTAACACGAATTCTCCTTTTTGCTCTCTGAGATATTTATTCATGCCTACGATACGTAATGCAAAATCATAGCTTCTAGTATGTAACAATGAATCTTCTCTCTGGCGTGAATTCTTCATTCTTCGTTCTTCATTATTCATTAATTAAAATGCGCTCGGTTTCAGTTTCAGTCCTACTGTTTCTTCCAGGTTGAACATCAGGTTCATATTGTGTACAGCCTGACCGCTGGCTCCTTTCAGCAGATTATCAATGCAAGAAATGATGAGCAGCTTGTCGCCATGCTTTTCCAGGTGAATCAAGCATTTGTTGGTGTTAACTACCTGCTTCAGGTCGATATTCTTGTCCACGATGTGGGTGAAAGAATCTTCTGCATAGTACTCTTCGTACATTTTCACAATCTCTTCCAGTTCTACCTTGGTCTTTACTACGATAGTGGCAAAAATACCACGGGCAAAGTCACCTCGGTAAGGAATGAAATCGATTTCTGAATGGAAACTGTTCTGCAGCTGTTTCAGTGACTGTTTGATTTCTGGCACATGCTGGTGTGAGAACGGTTTGTAGATGCTGAGGTTGTTGTTACGCCAGCTGAAATGACTCGTAGCACCTGGTTTTACACCTGCTCCGGTACTTCCGGTAATGGCGTTCACCATTACGTCGTCGTTCAACAGCAAATGCTTGGCCAATGGCAGAAGTCCGAGCTGAATGCATGTAGCAAAGCATCCCGGGTTAGCCACGTGCTTGCTTTGGCAGATAGTCCGGCGGTTCAGTTCTGGCAGACCGTATACAAAGTCATGGTCGTCCGATTTGATGCGGTAGTCCATGGACAGGTCGATGATTTTCAAATCTTCCGGTACATT
>OLIT01002447.1_pt1 | contig 13483 bp, 4 predicted proteins | sample 1601341 | NCBI WGS metagenome assembly OLIT01 (sample SAMEA2452121, study PRJEB22498) | human gut metagenome | biome: human feces; feature: human gut; material: feces | place: Australia | collected 2012
ATTGTAAGTGTAATAGGAATTATTACAGTTTTTACTAATGATTTTGACAGTAGTAAAGCAACAGATAAGTTAGCTATTAATAACGAATATATTCAAGATGATAGCGTCAGAGCTATAAAGCATCAAGAATATGATTATTTAAATGCTGATAAGCAATTAATAGCTAAAGGAATTGTAGATGCTAATAAAATAGATAATGCAACAGTAAAAGTTTTAGATGATAATACTAGTGTTATTACATTTAAATCAAAAAAAGATGCTGAAAATAAAACTAATGGTGTTTATTTTAATGATAGTATTACAATTCAAGATGCAGAAAATGAAACAATAAGTACAGAAGAAAATTCTGAAACAAATGAAAGTTCTGAAGTAACTTATGATAGTAGTAATACAACAAATAATGATAGCTCTTCTGAAAAACATTCTGAACTCTTAGATTATTTACAATCACAAGATTACGGTAAGAATGATGTAACAGTTGCAGTTATTGATAGTGGTATTACAGTTGATAGTAATACAAAAAATGTTTTTAATGACAGAGTTTTAAGTGGTGTAAATTATTCTGCAACAAAATCTGCCGAGACAAATGGTAATGAAGCAACAGATGATAATGGACATGGTACATCTATTAGTTATATTATTGCACAAAGTACTAGCGATAATGTAAAATTACTACCGATTAAAGTAATTGATAGTGCAGGTAAAGGTACATTATTATCATTATACCAAGGTATTAAATATGCGATAGAACAAAATGTTGACGTTATAAATATTTCTTTGTCAACAGCAAGTACTCATTCAGAATTAATAAAAGAAGCTATTGATGAAGCAAATGCTAAAGGTATTATTGTTGTAGCGGCAGCCGGAAACTATGGTACAAATGTGAAGTATTATACTCCTGCAAAATTTGATAATGTAATTACTGTAGCATCTGTAAATGAACAGTTACAACATAGTGATTTCAGTAACTATGGCGATGCTATTGATTATGCTACAATCGGAGAAAATGTTTATACTGAAAGTTATAATGGCGCTGATAATAGAAATGGAACATCATATAGTGCAGCAAAGCTTTCTGCAATAGTTTCATATTTTAAAGCTATTGATAAAAGTGTTAATACACAAGAATTAAAAAATATTTTAAATAAATATGTATTACCAAGCCCAATAGATAAAAAATATATTGGTAATGGTATTTTAAGCTTAGAACCGGTTTCTATAGATAAAAATAATCATATAAATATTTCTGAAAATACTTTTTATAAAAGTATTTTAGATTACGATAATTGGAAGAAATTATCTAATGATAAATTTACAGATATTATCAATAATTCAGAATTTAAAAACACTGTTATTTGGTGGCAGAATTTATCAGAAAAAGATAAAAAATATGCTAAAAATAATTTTACTAAAATAACAGAACTTGTTGAAACATATGATGAAAACCATAATAAAATCAATAAAAAATATTTTGAATTATTAGATAATTATAATTTAGATAGTGTAAATGCAGAATCTATTTCTCGTAATGGACTTGCTTATTTAGGCATATATATAAATGGTAAATGCGATTCATATGACACAATAACAACATATACGGCTAAATATAAAGATTATCAAAGTGATACTGTATGGTCGCCAAGTGGATATTATGGAGCTATTAGTATAACTCCATCACATACAGCTGGTGGAATCTGTGGTAGTATTTGGAATCAATGGGCTAGTGTACATAAAGACAGTGGTAGCTGTTATTTTTATGGTGGATTTAATTATGGAACACCATCACAATCTTCAAATTCGTGGATAAAACAATATAACGCTGTATATTTAGGAAGAACTAATAATGGTTGGTGGGCGCAAGCAGATGGAACTGCAACTTGTGATGAGAGTGTTTGGCAAGGTTCACATGCTACATTACAATTAAATTATGCCGCTCGTCACACAATTCATTATGATGGAAACGGTGGAAATAATCCAGGCATTGCAGACCAAATAAAACAATGGGGAAGTGTGCTTTATCTTTCATCTACAACGCCTACAACTCCGGGATATACATTTACAGGATGGAATACAAAATCAGATGGAACTGGAACTACTTATCAGCCGGGCAGTGCATATAGTAGTGATTTATATGGTGGAACTGTTACATTATATGCACAATGGAAAGTATCTAACAAGAATGTAACTTTTCATTCCAATGGTGGTGCTTGGATTAATAGTAGAGATGATGATATTGTACAAACATATACATGTGATTCAAAATTAAAATTAGGTGATAGTGTTGGAAATGGTTCATATCCTGTTTCAAGACCGGGATATAAATTATTAGGTTGGGCTGATTTAGAACATTCTAATACTAGAGTATTAAAACCAAATGAAAATACAGTATATACATTTAATAATTCTAATATAAAAAGATTAAGTATAACAGTAGCATCTGATTGTGACTATGTAGAAATGCTTGCTTATATAGAAGGAGCAGATGCAGTCCAATTTCCAACATGGTCAGATGGAAATGGACAAGATGATTTAGCGAGGCCTAACGCTTGGCAACAAAACGGTGGTTGGACACGTAATGGTCAATATTATAATTGGGGCTGTGTAGTATATTTACATGACCATAATAATGAACGTACTAGCTTTAATACCCATGTGTACGCTTATAAGAATGGTAAAACTATAGCTGTCGTGGGTATAAGTGATTATTGGGCGCCTTTAGTACAAACTGATGGTGAGTACTATATGCCAAGATATGATACAAATATGTATGCTATTTGGGAGAAAAAAGGTTCTGAACAATATTTTATTGGTGATAAAAATAGTACAGTAACAGTAAGTTATAAGCCATATAATTATAGTGTGAAGAAAAATGAACCTATAACAACACCTAAAGACTTTACAGCATCAGACGGTACTAAATATTATTTCCAAGGATATTATTATGGAAATACACAATTAATTGATGCATATGGTAACTTTACACAAGAAGGCTTGAACTTTACAAGATTTAATTCTTCAAATACTTCAAATGCTACATTGAAAGCAAAATGGGGAAAAACTCCATATACTCCGACTAAGGGTACTATTACATATTACGGTAATGGTGGTACAGGTTCGGTTCCACAACAAAAAGTAACATTTTATTATAAGGAAGAATCTAAAACTGTACACATAGCTTCAAATACAAATCCGGGATTTGAATATCCAGGGCATACATTTAGATGTTGGAATACAAAGCAAGATGGAACTGGAACTACTTATTATGAAGGACGTAGTACTGTGACTTTATATAAAGATTCATATAGAAATAATATTACTTCATTAGAATTATATGCTCAATGGGATGAGGTACCGGACTTTAGCGAAATAGGGCAATATAAAGTAGAGTTTTATCAGCAAGATAAAAATTTAACAACATATACTAAAGTAGATGAAACTCAAGTTTATGAAATGAATTATAATCAATATAATCAAGGTTGGTATGTACCATATACGAATTATGCTAGAAATTATACAGGATTTAGTTTAAATGCTAGTAAATCTAATTTTACAAATAGAAATAATAATTATAATACTTATTATTTTGGCATTTCAGCTAATACTAAAACAACAATTAAAGTGTACTTTGATAGAAATAAATATAAAGTAACACTTAGTAAAGATAATGGTATAGCAAGTACTAGCGGAGCTGGAAGTTATTATTATGGTTTGCCTGTAACAATAACTGCATCAGCAGCTAAAGGTTATACATTTAAAAACTGGAATGATAATAGTGGTATGACAAATCCAACATATTCATTTAATATGCCACCAACAAATGTTAGTTATAAAGCTGTATCAAATCATACAATATATGGTTTAACTGTAATACCGAAGAATAAAGCTACCAATGGAGTTGAAATAAATGCTACATGGAATGGTAACAATAATACACAGAATTTTAATATGTATTATGGAGATACTAAAGATATTCCGAATCCTGTTCCAAATAAAGCAGGTTATGAATTTACACATTGGACAAAAACTGATAGTAATACTGATAGCATAAGTAAATTACAAGGAACCAAGTATACGCAAGGTTTATGTAATACAACATTAACTGCTAATTTTAAGCCTTCAAATAGAAATTATAAAGTAAATATCTATTATGAAAATGCAGATGATGATGGTTATACTAAAGAAGTATCTACTACAATCGGTAGTACTACTGATACAACTATAAATATTAACGCGAATACATATTCAAAAACAGGATTTACATTTAAAGAATGTCGTGATGCAAATAATAAAGTTATTTCATCATTACAACAAACAGTAAGTGCTGATAATAGTACAACATTTAATTTGTATTATACAAGAAACAGATTAACAGTCACTTATAATGCAAACGGTGGTGTAATAAATAATCAGCCATATAATAATACTACACAAAATAAATATTATATTGTTTCAAACAGTATAATACAAAATAGTAATACAACTAGTAATTATAAAAATGTAACAACTGTTATTAAATATGGTCAAAGTAATGAAAATATTTTAAATCCTTATGATGCTAATATAAGCAAAAGAGGGTATTCCTTTGAAACAAGTGATGTATGGAAGTCAGATAACGGATTATACTTATCAGCAACAAAATATCAAAATACAGATACAGTTTCAAAAATTAATAATTTAATCAAGTCTAATAATTCATCTATTATTGTTAAATTACAATGGCAGGCTCAAGTTTATCATTTAGTATTAGATAATCAGATGGTTGAAAAAGCAGATGTAGTTAATAATGGAACAACTGATTTATATGAATACTATGATAATGGTTGGTATTTAGATGCTCAATTAACTAAAAATACAAGTAAAATAACAATTCCACAATGGAAAGGACGTACTTTCCAAGGATATTACACTGCTGTAAGTGGTGGAACACAGATTATAGATGCTAATGGAAATATATTAGCAAAAAATAATTGGATTGCTGATGATAATATTAAAGTCTATGCTCATTGGTCACGTAATAAATATACTGTAGACTTAAATCCTATATTAGATGATATTTGTAATGCTAATGGCTATTCAGATATTAAATTTAATGTATATAGACAGCCTTATAGTGAACCAAGCGTAAAAGATGATAGTAAATATTATAAATTATATAGCAATGTCCAAGATTTCTGTGAAAGCTTATATTATAAGGATTATATTAAATTTGAAATAATACCTAATAATAAATATACATATAATCCAAAATCAAATACTAATAATAAGCTTATATATGAATTTTATGTAACTAACAATATAGATTTTAGACCACAAGTTGTAACAAAGCCTATTATTAATGATGTATTAACTAAACAAGCTAGTGATAGTACATTTACAATTTATACGAATGTATCAACAACTCCGACTGGAATAATAAAATCTGTTAGGTTCCCGACATGGACAAATGAAGCTGGTCAAGATGATATTTCTTCTCCTTGGTATGAAGCTGTAAAAGGCAATTATACAGTTGATGGTAAGAAATATAATTATGCTTATACTGTAAATGTTAAAAATCATATAAAACCAAATCGTGATGAATATAATTGGTATAATACTCACGTATATGCATATGATAAATTTGATGGTTTTAATGTTAAAGCTACTACATTTAATTTCAGATATAATTTGAAGTTCAATTATAATAAGCCATCTAATGCAACAAGTACTATAAATAATAGTTCAGAAACTTCACGTATTATTATTTACAAGAATAAACTTGGAACTAATAACGGAAGTAGTAAAGCTTTACCAATCCCTTCAATGAGGGGCTGGACTTTCAATGGATGGTATACATCTCCTACTGGTGGAACAAAAGTAGATGATAATACAATATTTACATGGCATACAGCAACAACAATCCATGCACATTGGACAGCTAATACATACACTATTACATTAGATAATCAACAAGCTGATTATACAGGTACTACAGTAATATATGAGAAATATGATAATGGTTTCTATTTTGATAAGAATTGTACGAAAGTCGTTTCTAAAATAGATAAACCTAAGAAACAAGGTAATATATTTATGAGATATTATCTTCCTAAGAATTTATCTGATAAGCAAGGTACTCAAGGCAATACTATAATTGCTAAGAATCTTACAATGGCAGTAAAAAATAATTACTTTGCAGAAGATATTACAATTACTGCTGAATGGAAAGAAACTACTTATCATATAATTTTTAATGGTAATAGAAACACAAGTGGTTCTACTGCCACACAAGAATTTAAAAAGAGTAAACCTATTATATTAAGGACTAATGGTAGAACAGGTTGGACTTATGCAAATAAGTGGAACTCTGCAGCTAATGGAAGTAGATATACTTATAATGAAGCTAGTCAATTAACATGGGAATTATTTAAACGTGAATTTACTAAAGAACAGCTTATGAGTGAAGAAGAATTAAAACTTAATCTTTATGCTCAATGGATTGATACAATTACTCCGGTAATTAGCAATGTATCTATTGAACAGGAAACACTTCTTAGTGAAGTTACTAAGAAAAAGATTACGCTTGTTTCAAATAAAGGTTTTGATGGCGATTTATTCACAAATATTTCAGTTAAAGTAAATGAAAATAATAGTGGAAATGATGCTAGTGGAATTAGAGAAGTTCATGCTTATGTCTATGATAAAGAAAATAAAGGTAATTGTAAAGATTATCAGCTTACTATAGATAATAGTAAGACAGTTCAAACTAAATATGATTTTTACTATAATGGTGTAAAATATCCATATAGTTCAACATATAAGTTTAAAGTAAATCTTTATAATGAACCACAATTTAGACATTCAGCAGACTTAGGAATTTATATCTACGCTATTGATTATCAAGGAAATAGTTCATTAACACATGAAACACTTAAAAAGCTTCAGAATAATAATGATAAAACTATTCCGGAAATTGACATACCACAAAGTAAGCCAATTATAAAAGATAATCCAAGCAATACAAAACCACCTTCAGATAATAATAAACCTTGGGATGTTATTTATCATGAGGTAAATGAATGTATTTATACCACATATTTAACAGCAGAAGGAACTAATAATTTCTTTGCTGGTGAATTAGGAATTGCTTCAGTTTGGACATATGGATATGTAGAACATATTGATTTGGATTATGACGCTGATACACGTTATAAGATTAATACAGAAATGGAAACAGAAATAGCTGAAAATCAATTATCAGAAGATAATAGAATGAATAGAGGTTATGATATTCCAAATGGTATTAATACTTTATCAACAGTATGGATTCAGCCAGTTCGTATACCACCTTATGTATTACAACATTTATCAACTCCAAGCACTACAAAACAGCATTCCGATGGAACTACAGCATATAATGATTTATTAGATATTAAGTATTCTTCTATTGGTACTAAACACAGTACTAAAACAGATGCTTACAATACCTATAATATACAAGATGCTGAATATCAGGATGTTCACTATAGAAGTGGTGTTTAATAAATTTAGAGGGTATAGATTTTTTCTATACTCTCTATTTTTTATAAATATTTATATCCGAAGCAGTATATAATTTAAATACTTTAGAAATATATTATTTAGTATAAACTTAATATGATATAATATTAATGTAGTAAAGAAATTATAAAATTTATTTTGAAAAATAATTTATAAAAGCTAGAAGTAATTTTGATGCTTTACAAAAGTAGGCAGATGATAGAATGTATAATATGAAAGTTGTACTAAAGAAAAAATTCGGAGAGCCGATGAGGTAAAATTATGGAGAGATTAGTTTTTAATAATAATGTGTTTTTAAAGAAAAAAGATATTAGTTTTGGCCATGTTTACTTATTTAAGGACGGTAGACTTGGAGTTTATTTAGGTACAAGTTTTATATTCTTGCAAAGGCTTTATTACAATCTACAGAGAATTGGAGAGTGTTGACTATTGCGCATTATGATATTCAGGTTAAATTTTTAATTTCTATAGCTGAACAGTTAATGCATACAGGATGTGATGTAGATTGTATTTTGAAACTGAAAGGTCTACCAGATTTATATTGTGATTTTGGCTATGTTTCTTACGATAAGGATAATGAATTACTTAAGTGGTATACAAAAAATAAAATGCTTAATGAAAAATTACCACAGTTATCAGCATTCATGAATAAAGAAGAAAAGAAAAAGTCGATATTTGTATCTGCAAAGGACTTAGTTCCAGGTGAATTATATTATACTGGTTCTTTGTGGAGAAGTCTTTATATGTATTTAGGTAGAGATAGTAACGGCTATTTCTGTTGGTATTTTGTTGGAAATAAGGATATTCTTATACAAAATAATTTATTCGAGTATCAAAGAAATATTGATAGAACTAAAAGTAATAAGCGTTGTAAACGATTAGCTGATGCAGTTAATGATTCAGGTGCATATTTATATGATGATGCAAAGAAATTAATTGATATGCATTGGAAGGGTAATTTAATTGGGTTACGACTAGATTAATGTTATTAGATAATAAAATATAAGTACATATAGAAATATTAAATTTCCAGATAAAATACATGAGGAAGGAATAGATGAAATTGTATAGATAGTGAAAATGAATTAAAATTAAATGAAACTTCAAAAGATTTTATTTCAGATTTTTTTTGCTGAAATATTTACTGAAGCATATGATAAAAATAAATATGAAGGGTATAGACAGTATCAACAACATCTAAGTTTAAGCATAGAGGTTAGGACAAGATATTATCTATACCCTTTATTTTTTTACTTATAAATAATAGAAAATCTTATCTTTTTGCGATACTTATTATAGGAACTAAAATTTAAATGATAAGGAGAATTTTTATATGAAAAAGAAAATAATAAGTATTATGTTAATAGTGGCAATGTGTTTTTCAAGTATAACAGCATGTGGTAAGATAACTAATACAGAAAGTGTTCAAATGACTGAACATGAAAAAAATAGTAATAAAACATTTGAAAAATTAAAAGCTAAATCTGATTATAAGAATTATATCAGTGATATTGATAAATTAGATATAAATGGTGTAGAAGCAAGTATTACAATGTCGCTTGTTAATAAGAGTAAAAAAGTAACAGATACAAGGCTTGATAAATTCAATAGTCTGACTGAAAGCTATGATAATATTAAACCAGAAGATATTAATATTAAATTAGCTCAAACATTTAAAGGAAATAGTGGTACTGATGGACTTAAGATATATTGTAAATTAAAAGATAAAGAGATTGGCCTTATGAAAACATCTGATACATTATATTTGCTTAATACATTATCTGATAATGCAGTAAAAGGAAAAATAAATATTTCTGATTTCTTAAATAATGCAAATGCAAATCAAGATAATAGCATTGCAAGTGAAATACAATCAAAAAGTACTAAATTTTCTGATTTTTTAAAGGGTACAAGTGCATATAATGGAGCTTATACATATAAGAAAACAATAAAAGATGGTGATAAGGTATATGATGTTTTAAGAGCAAGTAATGAAACAATTTCATATGAAATGTATGTAAATCAAGATACCAATTTACCGGATAAGCTTATTATGACTAGTGAGACTGATAAAGATGTAATGAATGTAGTATGTGAGCTTACATATACAGATGATATTGTAATAGATGATGAGGCATCTTATACAGATATTGATTATGATATTTCAAAACAAAATGTAAATAGTGTAATTGGTAATATATATCTGCTCTTATTACTTATTGATAGAACTGCATATTAAATACATATTAACTAAAGGCATCCTAGAAATAGGGTGTCTTTTTTGTGCAATATTTTTGAAATTTAATCCTCGAAAACTCGTGCAATTCACGATACTAAATATATAAGAAATAAAAATAGGATGTAATGAAGTTTGGCGACCTGATTACATCCTATAAGAACTAACGAAACAACCCATTGCAAAAGTAGGTCATTTACGTTTATATATCATAAACATATTTGGTCTTTTTGTCAATGGAATAAATTGCACAAGGAGATTAAATGTCTAAAAATAATAATGTATTAAACCAATATAGTCTTTTTGACTATATGAATATGGGCGTAAAAACCAATATTTCTATTAAAAAGCCAATAAGATTAATTGAATTTTTCAGTGGAATTGGAACACAATTTCAAGCATTACATAGAATAGGAGCTAATGTAGAAAGCCATTGCATTAGTGATTGGGATATAAATAGTAATAAATCATATAAAGCTATGCATGAAACATTAACAGAAAAAGTAGATGATTATGATTATAGTAAAGATTTATCACAAGATGAAGTTATAGAAAAATTAAATAATTTATGTTTATCTGTTAATGGTAAAGACCCTATTGATAAAAAATTTATTAAAAGAAAAGGAGAAGCATGGCAGAGAAAAACATATAATGAATTTAAAGCTAATAATAACTTAGGAAGTATTACCAGAGTCCATGCAGATGAATTAAATATTGTAGATAAAGATAAATATACATATATGATGTTTTATTCTTTTCCTTGTCTTACTGGTGATACTATAGTTTTAACTAAAGATGGCTATAAAAAAATAAAAGACATTAAAGAAAACGAATATGTATTATCCCACACAAATAAATATGAAAAAGTTATTGCATCAAAATATACTGGAAAAAAGTTAATTTATAAAATTAAAGGAATGGGAATTGATGAAATAGAATGCACAGCGAATCATAATTTTTTTGTCAGAAGAAAAAAATATCATTATCCTACATATAAAAATGGTAAAAGAGGTTGTATTAGAATTTTTGAAGAACCTAAATGGTTATCATGCGATAAAATAACTAAAGATGACTACCTTGGTATTGCTATAAACCAAAATAATTTAATTCCAAAATGGGATGGAGTTGATTTTATATGGAAAGATGGAAGAAAACCTAGAAAGTCAAATATTTTAAAACCGTTAATGAATAATGAGGACTTTTGGTGGATAGTAGGAAGATATTTAGGAGATGGATGGCTACGAACACAAGGGGGTATTATAGTTTGTTGTGCTAAAGATGAACTTAATGAAATAATACCACATTTAAAACAATGTAATTTTAATTATTCTGTTGTTGAAGAAAGAACTGTATTTAAAATTCATATACCATTAAAAGAGCTATCAGAATTTTTAAAAGTTTACGGCAAAGGAGCAAAAAACAAACATTTACCAGGATATGTATTTGATATGCCATGCAATTTATTAGATAACATAATAAAAGGTTATATTAGTGCAGATGGGTATATTAATAATAAAATTTATAAGGTTTCTTCTATTAGTAGAGATTTAATATATGGAATGGCACAAATTGTAGCTAAAACATATAAAACACCATATAGAATATATAAGAACCATAGAAAAAATGAATGTGTTATAGAAGGTAGGGTATGTAATCAAAATGATGGATATGAACTTGTATTCAAAAAAGATAAATGTAAACAAGATAAAGCATTTTATGAAAATGGATATATTTGGTTCCCAATTCAATCAATTGAAAATACTCATAAAATAAAAAAAGTATATGATATTGAAGTAGAAAATAGTCATTCTTTTATAGCTAATGGAGTAATCGTTCATAATTGTACTGACCTTTCACTTGCCGGTAAGCAAATGGGTATGAAAAAGGGTAGTGGCACTCGTTCAGGTTTGTTATGGGAAGTTGAAAGAATACTTAAGGAAACAGTAGAGCATGAATTAGAATTACCAGATATATTAATGATGGAAAATGTACCACAAGTATGTTCTGGAAAAAATAAAGAGGATTTTGATGATTGGAAAGAATTTTTATCATCTCTTGGATATAGTAATTTCCATGATATTTTAAATGCTTGTGATTATGGAGTGCCACAAAATAGAAAAAGATGTTTTATGGTATCAATACTTGATAAAAATGCTACATATACATTTCCAAAGAAAATACCTCTTACTAGATGTGTTAAAGATATATTAGAACAAAATGTAGACGAAAAATATTATATTAATAATGAAAAAGCTGAAGGACTTATTAAGTCATTATTAGAGAGAGGTGTACTGCCGAATCCTAAAGATATAATATGTGTTGATGGAACAATTAATAAGCCGGGTGAAAGAAATGTTGCTAATTGCATACCGGCTAGATATGACAGTGGTATAGGTAATTTAAGAAGCAGTGGAAATATGGTTATTTCTCAAAGGCCTTGCATAGTAAAAGACCAGGGAAAGACTTTTGGAAAAGATATAGATGTAGCATCAACACTTCTTGCACGAGATTATAAAGGACTTAATAATAGAGGTAGTAATGCCGTAATAGAGGGTAAGATTAATGTAGTAGGACAACTTCCTACAGGTGGTCAAAGAGGTCGTGTATATGATAGTAATGGTATACTTGGAACTCTTACCGCAACAGAATTTAAGGACCCAAGTAAAGTAATCGAACCATCTATTATGAAATATGATGTAGAAACAAAGGTAAAAGTAAGAAAATATGATTTAGATGTTAATGAATTATGTAATTTACTTAGATATAAAAGAGCTGAAAAGCATTTAACAAATAAAGAAATTGCAGATGCTTTAAATATTCCTTTAACAAAAGTAAGTCATTATTTTAGAAATGATAGGTGTTTTGCTATACCTGATGAAAATATATGGTATAAATTAAAAGATTTGCTTGGAATTGAAACCGACAAATTTGATAAAGCAATTACTGAATTTGAAATTAAATCAAGTAATTATGATAAAACTAATAGGATTTATAATGAAAATGGCTGTAGTCCTACAATTACAAGTGGTAATCCTGATGTAAAAGTATTAGTTGAGAAAAATGTAAATCAGCTTGGAAATATTATGGATGATAATGGATTTAAAAATCCTCAATGTGGCAGAGTATATGATAGTAATGCATGTAGTCCGACACTTAATACTTGTGGTGGTGGAAATCATGAACCTAAAATTATAGATGCAACTATCGTAGCTATGAGAGGCAGACCAATTGAAAATCCTAATATAAGACAAGCTGGACTTCCAACAAAGCAGAGATTAGAGCCAAACGAAAAAGGTATAAGTAATACAATTACAACAGTAACCAAAGATAATATTGTTTTAGAAAAAAGTATATTAACACCTAAAAGAACTGAATTTGGTAAAGAAGTAAGAAAACAATATGAAAATAAGGAAGTACATTATAAACGTAGTGAAATGACTTCATTGGAGCCTAGAAGTGATGGAAAATCTAATACACTCACAACTGTTACTAAAGATAATTTAGTATTAGAGCCAAAGATTGATGTATTAGGAAATTATATGGTTTCAAATCATGATGTATCAAGAGTAATAAATCCAAATAATATTGCTCCTACAGTTAAAGAAAATCATGGAACAGTTACAGCAGTTGTAACTTCTTCTAATATTAAAATTGATAAAGTAGGACAGATTAGCAGCGATGGTAGTCAATGTGGAACAGTAGTAAGTGACA
>OLIT01002453.1_pt1 | contig 13460 bp, 12 predicted proteins | sample 1601341 | NCBI WGS metagenome assembly OLIT01 (sample SAMEA2452121, study PRJEB22498) | human gut metagenome | biome: human feces; feature: human gut; material: feces | place: Australia | collected 2012
TGTCGTTCATTGCTTCTAAAAAATCCCGCTGTTGGCTTTCGTCCAGATAGGACAGTTCCACAGCGGGATTGAAGGCAATTTTCTTTTCGTCCACCATGTCCAGCAGTTCAGGGACAAGGTTTGTCAAGCGGATAAACCTTTGGACATTTCGGGCACTTTCGCTGGCGTTTTCCGCGAGCAATTCGTCTGCCCGGAACTTCGTGCCAACTTGGCACGAAGTTAAATCCGACCTAGCACCTTGATTTTTTAGGGCTTCCAGCTTCATTTTGTAAGCGAAAGCCCTTTCACTGGGCAGGATGTTCTCTCTTTGGAGGTTTGAATCCACCATGAGCAAAACTGCGGCATCATCATCCATCTGACGGACGATAACAGGCAAGGCATCCAGCCCAGCAAGCTGTGCAGCGTGCTGACGGCGGTGCCCGGAGATGATCTCGTAGCCACCTTCCGGGCGTGGGCGGGCAATCAGCGGAGACAGCACACCGTATTGTTCCACACTTTCCACGGTGCGCTGCATGGATTCATCATCCAAAACCTTAAAGGGATGATTCTTGAAAGGAAATAGTTCACCAATAGGAATCTGCTGCACCTGCTCCCGCTGCTGTTCCTGTCGGGATTCTTCCGTGGAGAAGATGTCATCTACCCCTTTCAGCGACACGCTTAAGCTGCTTTTCGGCATTCGCCAGCACCTCCTTCGTCAGAGATTGGTAGGCTTCTGCCACCTTACCTTTGGGGTCGTGCTGGAAAATGCTTTTGCCCACGGCACTGATTTCCGCAGCACGGACAGACCGGGGAATGGTCTGGTCGAACACCTTGATCTTGCTGCCGTAGGCACCCCGAATCAGGTTGTCGATCTGCTGTCCATAGTTGGTGTGACTGTCGGTCATGGTCAGCAGGATGCCCTCGATTTTCAGCTTCGGGTTGATCTGTCGCCGGACTTTCTGCACTGTCTGCAAAAGCTGTTCCAAGCCTTTTGCAGACAGATACTGCGCCTGCACAGGAATCAGGGTGGTGTCTGCTGCTGCCAGTGCGTTCACGGTCAGCATTCCAAGGGAAGGAGTGCAATCCAGTAGAATGAAATCGTAGTCGTGCTTTGCACCTTCTAACACCTGTTTCAGCATTTTTTCCCGGTTCATGCAGTTGATGAGAGGCACTTCCATCCCTGCCAGTTCAATGTTGGCAGGGATCAGGTCAACGCCCTCTGCATGGTGAAGAACACCCTCGCCGGGCAGAATGCTCTGGTCGTTCATGGCTTTTGCCATCAGGGTGGAAAGGGTGGTAGGCAGTTCATCGGGCTGCTGCCAGCCCATGCTAATGGTAAGCGACCCCTGCGGGTCAGCGTCCACCAACAGGACTTTTTTGCCCTCCATCGCCAGCCCGATGCCCAGATTTTCACAGGTAGTGGTCTTGCCGGTACCGCCTTTCTGGTTGACGATGGCAATCGTAGTTGCTTTCTTTGAAATTTTTATCACCTCCGCATCGCTAAGTCGTGGTTGGTTTGGTTCTGATAGAAAAGCTGCATCGTGGTGGGTGCATTGTACAGAGAAGCGAGCAGATATTGTTTCATGTTGCGGATTGGACTGCTGTTCTCTGCAAGGCACTTCAGCACAAAGCGAATATGGTCGGCGTTCAGCTTCATAAACCGGCTGCGTACAACTTCGGCGGGCTTATCGTCCCCGGCAATGTGCAGCAGCTTACGGTTGGTGGCACAGGTATCCACAAGCAAGTCCACAATCTGATAGATGGTGTCCTCATCGTCCGGGCAGAGCCGGAGCAGAGTGTCAACCTCCAAAGACTGTGAAAAATATCCTTCCAACTGTTCGCGTTTGCTCATCGCATCATCTTCTTCCGAATAGAAGGGATAAGGTTCACTCATTTCAGTATTATTCTCATCAGTCTTATTACATCGTGATTTTGCAGGGTCTTGACTTGTGGTTTTGAAGCCTCCAGAATCGTGAAAATCACGATTCTGGAATATTGGTTTTGACGATTCTGCCGAAAAGTTTTTCACATACACCAAACTTGGCTTGCCCAAACCTCTGCGTTTTCGTTCAATCAAACCAAATTCTTCAAGTTCCCGCAGCAACTTGGTCGCTTTGTTGTCTGCGCAACACAATGCCCTCTTGACATCCTCAATTGTGAAGATGATGAACACCCGGCCCTGCTCGTCCAGCCAGCCATTTTTAGCAGAAAGGCTCATGCGGTCGAGCAGGATACCGTACAGTGTTTTGGCATCGGTTGACAAGTTCTGGAACCGTGACTCCTGAAACAGAGCTTTCGGGATGCGGTAGAATGAGAAAAGTTCTCCGGCTTGTCCATAGAAGTAATCAAGGGTCATGCGGTTGTGTCAAGGGCTGAAACCGACAGTGATACAGAAACATTGTAAAAACCTCCAGTGAAAAAAATTTTATTAGGATATGAAAAAAGCGCAACTTCGATTTTGCAGGTCGAAATTGCGCTTGGCAACATGTTATAATACAATGTCTTGACGAAAAACGGAATGGACGTATAATAAATTGTGTTATTTGAGAATTTTATATAATTTGCCCTTTGCACGGTCTCTCTGCTGGCAACAAACAAAATTTTATCGATCGAGGAGGAAAATTAATGGGATCAGAAACAATTTCTGCAGTTATGTCTGCTTTGGCTGTTATTTTAGGAATGATTGGTGCGATGTTTTCGGTAAAGCATACTGCTTCCAGTATAGAGAAAACGTCTGATGGTGACGCAAAAGAAGCAAAAGAGGCTGCTCAAAAAGTTCAGGAAGGAAATAAAGACATTATTTCTTTGATGTTGAATAATATGTCCGAATTAAGAGAATATTATGTCATTAATAAGCGGCAGGCTAATCGGGTGTTTAATGCAACATTGACGGCTTGTGTTATGGGCGGAATTATCTTTATCATTGGAAGTATCGTAGCATTTTGGGGTGGCCAGAAAGTATCGTTCTATACAACAATTTCCGGATGTGTTGTAGAACTCATTTCTGGCTTGTTTTTCTGGCTTTATAAAAGAACGATTGATCAGCTCAATCTTTATCACGAGAGATTGGGTTCAACGGAAAAGTATCTCACAGCGGTGCAGTTGGTTGATAAAATGTCAGAACAAGAAAAAGATAGTATGTATCGGTATATCATTGAAATGATGCTGATTGATAACAGTTCAAAGTGTCGTACAAAAAGCCTCCGAAGAATAAGATACAAAATACATAATACTGTTGAACTTTGTGAAGGCTGCTGAAGGAAAATTGTTGGCCTGCAAGTGATTTGTCGCATTTTAAATCAACCTATGACTTTACACCGTTTTCAAAAAAGAATGTTTGCCGCCCGGCTTTTCGGCAGGCTGCTACATCATCCCCTTCAATGTACGGCGTAAGGTCGAAATTGAAAGTAATGTTGAGTTGATACCCACGATAAACCTCTACCCTGCGGATAAGCTGATTGACGATCATTTTCTTTGCTTCAAAACTGGCACTGTCGTAGAGATCAGAAAAAGAAATCAGTTCTTCGTACAGTTTTGATACGCTGTCCATCAGTTCGGCAGTTTTTTCCGTTTCTGCGTAGGAAGATTCATAAAGAACATCCAATTCCCGAAGTTTTTCCTCCTGCGCTGTAATCATCTCGGCAAGGGTTTCTTTGGGAAGGACGCTCTCACCTTTGATACAGGCAAGAATCTCGGCTTTCAGGGAAATCAAGTTTTTTTGGGCTTTATCCCGCTCTACCTGAATAGTTTGCAGATGATTCTTACGTTCGACAACTTCCCGCTCGTAACGCCTTGTAATGATCTGCTCTTTCGGGATGCCTCTCATTTTGGAAAAGATCTGACGGACCGACTTATCAATGATCTCATCCAAAATATGTACCGTGTAACCTGTCTGCCCGGTGCAGCCGGTCTGCTTATAACGAGCGCTTGGGTTCTCGTCCACGATGTCAACCCACTTTCTTTGTGTAGTTTGTGATAAGCAGAATCTCCCGGATACATTCAAATGCTTTCGGGTTCGGTTTGTTGGAGAATTGAAGACAACGGGATTGCTGTCGATTGCTATAAAAAGGAAAATGCACAGTGGGCGTTTTGCTGCTTGCTGTATGATCAGAAAAATGGGCTTTCAGGACAACAAATCGGTGAAAATGGCACTTGATAGAAAAGTAAGTGAAAAAGTAATCTATTTTGGTGTTTTTGTTGCATGAAGCGGTGGGATATGTTAAACTAGAATAAATTATATTAACTTCAGAATACCATCAGAAATGGAGGGCTCGCAAATGGCAATGCGGGATGATCTTGCACAGTCGGCAGAAGAACAAAATATAAAAACGATCCGTATCCTGCGCACGACACAGGCTGCGGACGTTAAGGAAATGGTCAAAGAATTCTTCCGCTTTATCGGCTGTCTGGTTCACGACATTCCAGTCCAGGTGGAAGAGAAAAGTGCAGGGGACTGGACACATGCCTTTGCGCAGATACTGAACGAGCCGACAAAGCATGATGTGGATTTAATCCTGATGACAGAGTACAGACCTTGGCTGGCCGCGTTGACGGCAAATGCACAAAAGTGTTTTCCAAAACGGAAAATCATCGGGATGTCCTTTGCACTGGATCAGGATGTTGTGCGGCTCGGAAACACGCAGTTTATTTTGTCGGACGATACAAAGCAGGCTAAAATACGAAGTGTCATAGATGTACTGATTGACAACATCTGGAATGATCCGTTAGATACAAAAAAGCAGACAAGTCTGCATCAAATCAATGAACTGTATTACCAGTGTGAATTATTCCACTATTTGCAGATGAAACGTACCTTCCGCGTTGCCAATATGAATGAGGTACTCAAGCTTGGCGCAAATCACTATGATATCCCCTATAAGCCCTACATTGACCGAATGCTGCGGGCGTTTTATGGGTTTCGGGTACACCTGATTTCCTTGCAGCCAAAAACCGTATATTCAATTTATGCGGCCACCAATGCAGCTCGAAAAATACGGGAGATCTATAGTGTACTGTCAGAAAATTCGGAGTATCGGCGCAGAAAGGCCGTACCAACCGTTGAGGTAGGTGTGCTGCTTCGGGAACTGAATGGCATATATCAGAGCGACCCGAAGTATGCCGGCATGTACTATCTGGCGGCCTATCTCTGTCAGAGCGATGAGAATCGGATACTGGATGCGTATAACTATTATAGACAGGCAAGAGAACTGAGCTTAAAAGAGACCGATGGCTTTTATGCGTTTGGCATCTATCAGCTGGGGCATTATCTCGGGAAAACACTGAGGGAATCAATACTTCCGCAGCAGCTTTATCAGGAGGCAGAAGCCAAGAACAGGCGTTGCTATCAAGCGGCTTTTCAAATTGCCTGCTGCTATACGGTACAGGGGCGATTTGAGCAAGCCGCAAATGAATTTACAAAGGTCATTGCAATTTTGTCCAATGGGTTGAACCTGAAAGAATTACCGACAGACCTTCCCTGCTGGGAAAAGGCAGCAATCGATGTTTTTTATAAGGAAGGTTTTGGAGGCTGGGAATATCTTTCCCTAAAGGAAATCCAGTATCTGTATAAATCCTACATCTGGCTGGCACAGATTGCTATGAATCAGAAACGAAAACAGGAAAGCGGCCAATATGTACGCAGGGCGCTCTCGGCAGCGATTGCCTACTGGTGTGCACCGATGCTGCAAAGATGCTGCGATTCCAGAATCTGGAATATAGTGCGGATGTTCCATATACAGGGTTTGCCGGTTCGTGCGCTGTTTGTTACGCTTGATCGAGTTACAGCTATTACCGGAGCTACGGATGACTTAAAAGCGCAGATTGAAGAAGATGTCCTGCATTATCAGGATATGTACAAAAAAGAAGAGTCCTTATCCGCACAGCAAAAGACGTGATTTGAAAACAGAATCAGATGGAGGATGTTAAGATGGGTGAGCAGAATCAAAGACAGACCGAAAAAAGGACGGAAGGTGTGTTTTTGTATGACGCACTGATGAAAGATACCTATGTCCTGGAAGAAAGTCAGGAACCGGCCTTTGCAAAGCAATATCGCCGAGCAGCGGCCATCGTATGTGATGCTGTGTACAAGGCTGTCAAGGAAGCAAAAGAACAGGCCGATCACAGAGAATCACACCAGTGCCATATAAACAATCTGATTCCTGTCATCGGTGAGCGCGGCACCGGAAAGACCTCCGTTATGCGATCATTTTGCCGTGCATTAAGACGCTATAATAGTATTACCTTAGCCCCAGATCCAGTGCTTCCCTTCTACGATTTGAAATTAGATGAGCAGGTGCGTCAGAGCGTTTCAAATGCGCATTTTCTGGTGCTGGACGTCATCAATGCCAACGAACTGAAAGGACAGGACGATATTCTGGAAATCACCCTTGCCCGAATGCAGAACATCCTGAAACAGAAGGCAGAGTATGGAGCTCGCGGCACCTCGCAGGGAAGTCTAGAAGAACTGCGGCGGCTATTGCAGAAATTTGAGACACTATACCGGGATCTACGGTATCTGAAAACAGCCAAAAACGTGATTCAATCCCAGAGGGTGAATCGGCGCTGCGTGCGCTGCAAAACCTTTCCAGCAGCCAGAGCGTGATCTGGGAGTTTGAAGAACTCGTTGAAAGCTATCTTGATTATTTTGACCACAAGGCACAGAACGAATACCATATGCTTGGCCAAAAGAGTTTTCTTGTCATTGCACTGGATGATGTGGATTGTTACACCAACAAGGCAAGCGGCAAAAATGCTTATACACTGCTGAAGGAAATTTACGAGCATTTAACGCTGCCGCGTGTGCTTGTGCTGATGACGCTGGATGAAAAGATGCTACGCAACAGCGTGGAACGATACATGGAGTCGGCCTTTGAGATGGAAAGCCGCTCACAACAGCAAATACAGGCCAGCCAGCTGCTTGCCAAAATTCTGCCGACCTATCACCGGATTTATACGCCTAATTATACATACAATGTTTGGACGGGTGCGGGGAACAAAAAGCAACAGATCTATGTCCGTCTGCCTAAAGCGATGCAGCAGGAGCTGGTGCTGACAGAAGAACCGATCCCGGCCAAGAAGTTGAACCTCTGTCTGCTAGCAGAGCGCACAGGCGTCTATTTCGATGCATTGGGAAAAAAGCAGCATTTCTTTGAGCAGCGGAACATCCGGGAGCTGCATGACTTCCTGTGCAAACTGGATGAGCTGGAACAGCCGAACCGGTCAAATGCAGCAGAAAACGAAGCGATTCGGGAAGAAAATCGTCGGCGAATGTTGGAATATCTGAACGATACGTTCTATGTAGAAAAACTGAGTGGCAAGGAACAGGACAACTATAAAAAACTGCTGCGCTTTTTCATCGACCGCCGCAGTATAGAACTGTTGGAATGGATACGGGAGAACCGTGGCCTTCTGGAAGATATCGAGATGGAGGATGGCACGAAGGAAGGTACGGTTCTACACGTTGGAAACAATGAAGAGGATCTTTCCAAGGGATTTTACTACAGTTATGGAGAGCTGAGCTATAATCTGTATCATGCGACCCGGGATGGTGATTATTCCAAGGAGATGATTCACTGCATTCTGGCACTTTACTCTGTGGAGCTGAATCAGCTTTATAGCTGCGTGTATGATATACAGGCAGACTATGCAGACCGGAAACAGGCTGCAGAGCAGCTGAAGAAATTTATCGGGCCATCGGTGACAGGCCGTTGGCTCAATCAGATGCTGCCTAAGGTTGATTTTTACCACGAGGATAATGTAAGTAGAAAAAATGAGTCATTCCCGACCAAAGACTGCTGGGCCTATAACAAAACCGGTCTAGATGAGCTGGTCGTGTTCAAACGCCCAAAAATGACCAAAAAGGAAGATGTGATATATCTTGCCGGTGCGGTGGAAATGGTACTGATGTTTTTTACCAATCTGCCGCAGAAATATGAAGGAAACGAACAGCCAACACTGCAAATTACGGCTGTCGGAGATGAAATTGAGATTAGCGCAAAGAGTTCCCGGACACTTTGCTTTAATGTGCTGAATTTCTGCGTAAATTCGTTCCAATGGGAGTCGTATTTTGACTGGGTGGATGGGTTGCTTGCAGAAGCGTTCAAAAGATATTTCAAGACTAACAGCAACTTGAAAGCAGCCGGTTTTGACTTGATGTCAGAGCTGGAAAAGGAAATAAAAGAATGCTCTGTTTTGCGCAGCCAGTATAAAGAGTGGGATGCGCAATATGGTGCGTTGGCACTTCCGTTGCAGCAGTTTGACCTGACCTATAATCTGCTCAAGCGGCTGGCAGACGATACGGATGATATGCCGGAGAAAATCCCGGATTCAGATATGCTCAAATATTGCAGTTGGCTATGCGGAAAGATCTCGCATCGGTTGCGGGACGAATCGAATGCTTACGGAGAAATTTTGAAAGATGGTGGCTTTGAAAAAATCTTTGAAAGCTGCCCATTCGTGGCTCGGATGCTAGCATTGAATGCCGACAAGGATTATCCGCCACTGTTCCCAATTATGGAATTGGCAGAAGAAGAGCAAAAGTGTGATACAGATATTCTGAACAGTTTTTTTCAAAAGGTTGCACAAAGTGCATCGATTCGGGCACGTAATGGTTTTATCAAGAATCAAAGTGGTTCAGCGGCAGAAAAGGTTAAAAAAATGCAGCAGACGGAAGCCATCGCAAAAGACATGAACCTTAGTCCGAACGGTGGGCAACAGGAGAAGCAATAATGGAGGAAAAAGATTCGTTCTTTCTGCAAAGCCTTGCCCGGCTGAGCAGAGCACTGTTCTGTCAGGTCGATTCGCAGGATATTCTGGATGGAGCACTCTTTTTTGACGATATCTCGTTTCAGACGGCAGCAGATTATATGATGCTGGATCCGGATACTTCGCTGAGCTATAGCCGGATGGAATGCCGTAAGACTGCGGAATTTGCAGCGGATTTTGTCCACAAGCAGCGAAAACGCCACTTTTCCGGGTTGCAGGAGAGTACGGGATGCCTGTCAGCCTTTTCAATTCTGGTCGTGCTGGCAGAACTGCTGCTTCGGCCGGATGAACCGGTGGTCTGCCGGTATGAGCAGCTGATTCCGTGGCGGCAGATCACAAAAATGTTGGGCGAGGAACTGCCGACAGCGGCCATGTATGCACAGAAGGACTTGGACAGCGGCATAGCTGGACGAAAGAACTTTGACTGGGCTGCTGTCATCGGCCACGACAACAGCCCGCTGAATGCCGTGATGGAGCGAGGCATTTCGGAGCACCACTTCCACCTGTTTTCCTCTCTGCCTTATTTTCAGGTATCGTGGGTCAACCTGATGAATGCAGTGAGCTGGAACTATTATCTGGATAACCTGCGGCGTATTGAGCAGCAAAGCAAGGTCTGGCAGAAGGATGATTACATCACAGCACTTTTGAACCACAAAGCGGATCGGGCCGGAACGTCAACGCTCATTCTGCACCAGATGCAGGCGGCATTGATTCGAATGTATTTGTTTCAGCGGTTGTGTGAGCCGGTGCCGTATACCCAAAAGCCGCCTTTTGGCGGGATGGATCGGGTCTATCGCTTGCTGCGGAACCCGGAACTGTTGCAGTTAACGGCAGCAGAGATCCAAGATGAAATCGCCTTTTGGCAGGATACGCCAGGCGAGGATTATGCATTGAACCAAACGGCGAACAACAGAGTTGAAGACGCTCGACAGTTCCGTGGCGAACGCTGGTTTTTGTATGCCATGCTGCGGGACATCTATGCAGAACTGCACAGTCGCAGGCTGAGCCGGGAAGAGCATAACCTGTTTTATGCCTATCTCTGCTTGCAAAACGAGCTGCGTGCCCAGATGGTGCAAATCAACGGCTATGTGGGCTTTGATAACTTTCAGGTGTATGAGCGTCGGCGTGGCTACTTTTTCCCGCCGGATGCGGAATCGCTGTGGCTCAGTGCGCGGCTGGCCGTTCGGGAACCGCTGCTGAAGGCACCCTATCTGCGGGAGTTGGAAGTGCGAGTGTCTCCCTCTGATACAGCATTGGGAAATTACCAATGGATTGCTCAGCTGGATCGGGCCATTTACGGGCCGGATGCATTGCCGGGAGAACCGGAACCGCCGGATCTGCGCAGCCGGTATTATTACGTTTATCATTTTATCAAGCGACCAGATCGCACCACAGCGCGGCTGTCGGCTGCCTGTCAGAAGAACGAACTGCAATTGCAAGTGCAGCAGTACCGGCATGAAGATCTGCGTAGCAAGCTGGAACGGCAGGCTAAAGCGCTGCTGGCGTTCCGGGAAACATATCCGCAGACGGCCTGCCGGGTGCATGGCATCGATGCTGCCTCGCAGGAAATCGAGTGCCGCCCGGAAGTGTTTGCGCCTATTTTTCGGATGCTCCATGCGCACCAGCCCGCCAAAACCTATCCGATGGCTCCGCAGCTGCCACAGCTCAGAAAGACCTACCATGCCGGTGAAGATTTTCTGGATGTCGTGGACGGTCTGCGTGCCATCGACGAATCCATCCACTTTCTGGAACTGGGATACGGTGACCGCATCGGCCATGCAATCGCGCTGGGTATCGATGTGGCAGAATGGTACGAGAATAAAAAGCAGCAGATCGTGCTGTCTAAGCAGGATTATCTAGATAATCTGGCATGGATGAACCATGCGCTGACACAGTATCATCTGGAATGCGCTGACACGCTGCGCGAATTTTTAAGGAGCGAATTTGACCGCTATTTTCATGAGGTATACCAGCTGCATGGAGAAGCATCGCAGGATCTGGAGACTTATTACAAGGCATGGTGCCTGCGCGGTGACCATCCTTCCCTGTACCGCAACGGCGTTTATGAAGCGCCACCTATCCCGGTGGATGATCTTGACCGCTGCCGCACCAATTTTTCGTTCCCACAGCCTTTTTCGGAGCGGTATATCCAGGAGAGTGCAGCGCTCTATTACCAGTATCACTATGATCCCTTTGTAAAATCGGCTGGAAAGACACAGATATCTGTACGAGTACCAAAGATTTACAGCAATGCCTGTGCGCAGATACAGGCGTGTATGCAGCGGGAGGTGGCAGACCGCGGTATTGCAATAGAGACGAATCCTTCCTCCAATGTGCTCATCAGCACGTTCCGCGAGTACCACAAGCATCCGATTTATCTTTTTTACAATAAGCATCTCGTCCATGGCACAGAACAGGATGCCTGTGCGCAGTTGCATGTATCCATCAACACGGATGACAACGGCGTGTTTTTTACCAGTATAGAAAACGAGTACGCCCTTATGGCCCGCGCGACTGAGCTGATTCTGGATGAGGAAACGGAACGCCCACGCTACAAAAAGGCAGATATCTACGAATGGCTGGATGATATCCGCAAAATGAGTAATGAGCAGGGCTTTCCGGGAGGTATAGAAGAAGAGAGGATAGAGTATGTTTAAAAACCAGAAGGACTACCCGCTGAGTAAAATGGAAAAGCGCATTCTGGAGGAATGGGAAACCGCCTGGAAGGGTGCGCAGGGAGAAGGTGACGACAAAAACACGCAGACAGATGCAAATAAGATGCTCTATGATCTGGTGCGGGAAAACTACAAGATCTTTGCCCGCAAGGCGGCTCGGAACCGGGACGATAATTATGCACAGAAGAATTGGCTGCTCTATGGCATCGGGATCGCGGTGTTCGTGGAAAGCATTCTGCTGTTGCTGCTGACGATTTACTGGGAGAAGATGGAGTGGAGCAGCAGTGGCCTTATAATGTATGTCGTCTATTTCAGTGCGTTTCAGGCAATTCTGTTCTGTGCAGCAGAAAAAAAGATCGCCGTAGACAAAAAGCAGGAGACATGGGCGCGTCATACAGATGCACTGGGAAGGTTGCAAGATGCTATGGTTCGGTATACGCAGGGTCTTTCGCCTTATGAAGGGTTGAACGACGAGGAAAAACGGAAAATGTTCGCTCGACGTTTTTTGCGCATCGTAAATCTGAACCGAAAAAAATTCGTAAAGAACATGGAGAGCAAGGAAGCTGACCTGACAGATCTGCTGGAAAAGCTGAAACCGACCAAACTGTAAACACATAAACCAAGAACCGGGTTTTCCCGCAAAGGGAGCTGCATCGTGGTGGGTGCGTTGTACAGAGAAGCGAGCAGATATTGTTTCATGTTTCGGATTGGGCTGCTGTTCTCTGCAAGGCACTTCAGCACAAAACGGATATGGTCGGCGTTTAGCTTCATAAAGCGGCTACGCACCACCTCGGCAGGCTTATCGTCTCCGGCGATGTGTAGCAGCTTGCGGTTGGTGGCGCAGGTATCCACCAGCAAATCCACGATTTGATAGATGGTGTCCTCATCGTCCGGGCAAAGCCGGAGCAGAAGTTCCACCTCTAAAGACTGAGAAAAAAATTCTTCCAGTTGGGTGCGTTTGCTCATCTCCTCCGATTCTTCAGAATAGAAGGGATCAGTCTCACTCATTTCAGTATCATTCTCTTTAGTCTTATTACATCGTGATTTTGAAGGGTCTTGACTTGCGTTTTTGAAGCCTCCAGAATCGTGAAAATCACGATTTTGGAATATTGATTTTGACGATTCTGCCGAAAAGTTCTTCACATACACCAAACTTGGCTTTCCCAGACCTCTGCGTTTTCGTTCAATCAGACCAAACTTTTCGAGTTCCCGGAGCAGCTTGGTCGCTTTGTTGTCTGCGCAACACAACGCCCTCTTGACATCCTCTATCGTGAAGATGATGAACACCCGGTTCTGCTCGTCCAGCCAGCCGTTTTTCACAGACAGGCTCATGCGGTCCAGCAGGATGCCGTACAGGGTTTTTGCATCGGTGGACAGACTCTGGAACCGTGGCTCCTGAAAAAGAGCCTTGGGAATGCGGTAGAATGAAAACAGTTCTCCGGCTTGTCCGTAGAAGTAGTCAAGGGTCATGTGGCTTTTTCAACGTTTTGCTCCAGCTTGTGTTCAAAAAATCAACCGCCTTTCGTTTGAAAATAAAAAGCGCACTCTTTTCTTATTGAAAAGTGGTGCGCTATGTAATATAATGGCTATATAATTTAGCTATCCAAAAGATAGTCGATGAGATATTCTTTCGGAATCATGAAAGATCGTCCGACTTTCAGGCAGCGAATTCTATGTTGATGGATTCTTCTGATGATGGCAGTCTGACTTTTGAAACCGAGTAAAGTTGTTGCTTCTTCGACAGACAGCACATCAGGATAGTTCACAAATAATTTTTTATAATACTCTTTTGCTTGATTTTGATTCATTATCCTTGACTTTCCTTTCGTTTTGTGCCTAAGCAGAGGAGCGTTTTTCCCTGCATCCCTCCTGAACATCCCTCGTATTATAAAAGAGTAGTATTTATAGACCGCTCTCCAGCGGAATGCTACAATAGTTTCAGGGTGCTGTGGATTGGTGAGGCGTTACTACCGCAAAGACGGTTTTTGGGAGGCTCCAACCACAGCTTCTTTGTTGAAATGTTAATCAGTTAGATACCGCCAG
>OLIT01002457.1_pt1 | contig 13444 bp, 13 predicted proteins | sample 1601341 | NCBI WGS metagenome assembly OLIT01 (sample SAMEA2452121, study PRJEB22498) | human gut metagenome | biome: human feces; feature: human gut; material: feces | place: Australia | collected 2012
CTTTGTCATCGCAATGGGTGTCATGGTACTTTTTGACCAGCATCAGAATGTAGTCAATGTTAATTTCGACCTGCCGAATCAGCTCCACCTCAAACACCACATCATCCGTGATATCCTCTTTGGTTTCATCGCGCTTCTTGTTACGCCATTCATCCCGCAAATCCTGATAGCGGCCCAAATAGTCCTGTAGATCCCGTTCAGAGATCAGTTCGTTGCCCTTGAAATCATCAAAGGCGGACAGCAAGTTCCGCATCCGCAGCAGTGCGCCAAACAGCACGATAAAGTCCTTCTGGTTCTGCTCTCCGACGATCTGCGGCTCTGTCAGTGGGAACTTCTGCGTCAGGTCATCGATCATGTCCGTATAGCCCTGATGGTATTTTCCCTGCTCATCCGTATAACCATGGTAATAGTCCGCGTATTTGCGCAGCAGAACGATACCGCCCGCATTTTTATCTCCAAACAACGAAATTGCCGCATCCACCCGCTTTTGTAAATTGCGGAAGCAGACGATATTGCCAAAGGTCTTGATGCTGTTCAGGATGCGGTTTGTCCGGCTGCACGCCTGAATCAGGCCGTGCATCTTCAGGTTTTTGTCCACCCAAAGGGTGTTCAGAGTCGTGGCATCGAAGCCCGTCAGGAACATATTGACCACGATCAGCAGGTCGAGCTCTTTATTCTTCATGCGGAGCGATACATCTTTGTAGTAATTCTGGAACCGTTCACCATCCGTCGAGTAGTTCGTATGGAACATCTCGTTGTAATCCTGAATGGCGGCATCCAGAAAATCCCGGCTGCTCTGGTCGAGGTTGGAGGCATCTTCCGGGTTTTCCTCGTCCAGAATGCCATCCGTTTCCGCTTCATTGGCTCCATAGCTGTAAATGGTAGCAATGCGCAGCCGCTTGGTTGGGTCTGCCGCCATCTGTTTTTTGAACTCCTGATAATACAGCTTTGCCATCGGCACAGATGCCACGCAGAAAATCGAATTAAAACCGCTGATGCGCTGTTTTTGCTTGATTTCCTCCACCGCACCACGCTGGGCAGAGGCCACCTCTGCCACATTCGTCAGCAGATTAAACTCATACGATTTGTCTCCCCGATAGGTTTTCTGGTCGAAGTGGTCGAGGATGTACTTTGTCACCAGAGAAATACGCTTGGAAGCCATGAATGCCTTTTCCCGGTCAATGTCCCAAACCTGCTTGTCATCCATATCTGGCTCTGCATCCATCGCCTTGATGTAATCTACACGGAATGGCAGCACATTCTTGTCGTTGATGGCATCCACGATAGTGTAGGTGTGCAGTTGGTCGCCGAACGTCTGCGCCGTGGTGAAATAGCGCGGATCGGTGGAGCTTCCTGCGTTGACTGCAAAAATCGGCGTTCCTGTAAATCCGAACAGGTGGTACTTTTTGAAATTGTGAACAATGGCCTTGTGCATATCACCGAACTGGCTGCGGTGGCACTCGTCAAAGATGATCACAACATGCTTCTGGTAGACCTCATGCCCCGGATTTTTTTTGATGAAGGTCGCCAGCTTCTGGATGGTGGTAATGATGACATGTGCTTCCGGGTTTTCCAACTGGCGTTTCAGGATCGTGGTGCTGGTGTTGGAGTTTGCCGCTCCCTTCTCGAAGCGGTCATACTCTTTCATAGTTTGGTAGTCCAAGTCCTTGCGGTCTACCACAAACAGCACCTTGTCGATATAGGGCAGCTGCGAAGCCAGTCGTGCCGTTTTGAAAGAAGTCAGCGTCTTGCCGGAGCCAGTGGTGTGCCAGATGTAGCCGCCGCCCTCAATGCTGCCATACTTTTTGTAGTTGTTGGCGATCTCAATGCGGTTCAGAATCCGCTCGGTTGCCGTGATCTGGTATGGGCGCATCACCATCAGCATCTTTTCTGAGGTAAAGATGCAGTACCGGGTCAGCACGCTCAGAATCGTGTGCTTTGCAAAGAATGTCCGGGTAAAGTCGATCAGATCCGTCAGCACGCGGTTGTTTGCATCGGCCCAGTAGGAGGTAAATTCAAAGCTATTGCTGGTCTTTTCCTTTTTCGTCTTGCCGTGTTTGGCATCCTTGATGGCATTGTAGCGGGTGCTGTTTGAGTAGTACTTGGTATTTGTGCCGTTGGAAATCACGAAAATCTGCGTATACTCGTACAAACCGCAGCCCGCCTAGAACGAATCCCGCTGGTAGCGGTTGATCTGGTTGAACGCCTCCCGGATGGCCACCCCGCGCCGCTTCAGTTCCACATGAACCAGCGGAAAGCCGTTGACCAGAATCGTCACATCGTAGCGGTTATCATGCCGTGCGCCGTCTGCTTGTTTTACCTCATACTGGTTGATGACCTGCAGGCGGTTGTTGTGGATGTTCTTCTTGTCGATCAGCGTGATATTTTTGGAACTGCCATCATCCCGGTGCAATACCTGCACATTGTCTTCCTGAATCTTCCGGGTCTTTTCAGGAATATGCTCGTTGGGGTTGGCAATTACATCACTGAAAAACTGCCGCCACTCCGTATCGGAAAACTGGTAGTGGTTCAGCTCTTCCAACTGACTGCGGATGTTAGCAATCAGTTCATCCTCGGTATGCAGCGGCAGATAGGTATAACCCTGCTCGCACAGCAGTCGGATAAACTCTTTTTCCAGTTCCGCCTCACTCTGGTAGCTGTCAGAACGCACCTTGGAGGGTTCATAGGTAGCAACAACGGTATCCTCATTGGTAGCCGCAACGATATTGAAAAAGGACATTTTTCATCACCTTATACTTTCAAGAACTCCATTTGCTGCCTTAAAAAGTTCATACTGATCATCTAATTGCTTAACGATTTTCAGACCGTGCATCATGTTGCAACGAATCCTATAAATTGTCATTAAACATCCCAGTGTTGTATTACCTTCCTTCTGATCTATGAAATCTTCCATTACTTTTCTTTCTTCTACGTCTGTTCTCGTCCTTCTCGCATTGTCTGGGTACAGTCCTGTATCCACATATTCTTCTGTAACCTGCATGAACATATATTTTCTTACTTCAAAAACATCTGCTAATTCTTTTTGCTTTTGTGGATCAATCCTCGCATTTTCAGAAGCATTTTTGAGCCTACTGTAGTTGCAATTATTCTCGCAGAATTCTTTCTCAAACCAGTTCCACAAAATCGCAAACTTTCCAATTTCAAGAACTGTTTTGTTCTTTAATTCAAAATCTCTGATTTTCATAATTTTTCCTCAAAGCTCAACAGCTTATTTCTGTAATATTCATACTGCTTTTGTCTTGCTTCAATCTCTGCGGGCAGGCCACTGGTCAAATCATTGCAAAGATCATCCAGTTGTTTTAATACCCCAGTAATTCGGCTCTGTTCTTGCAACGATGGCACTGGGATTTTTATTTTCTTCAGTTCACTCATCGGCACACTCTGAACTGTTCCGCCTGCTGCCTTTTTCATATACTCTTTTTTGATAAAATCCGTCATCAAAATATATCGTAAATACATTGACTGAATCATTGTCCGATTCGTCTTGATTGCATATACGCCCTCTTTAATGTTCCAGTTGGAGGGTTCTTTTTCAATTACCGCTGTTTCGCCAATCGTCCCTGTACCTGAAAACAGCACATCTCCTACTTCCAGATTAGAGCGATTGTTGCACAGCATCCGAGCTTCATCATTCATTCGGTCTGTCTTTTCAGACGGTACAATTTTTCCGTCTTTCATTTCCCGAATCGTAATATAATAATTTGTTGCATCTTCCGTATTGAGCTTAAAGAATTTTCGAGGATTCAAGCCAGTATTCAGAGAAACAATCACATCACCGAGTTCCAGCCAGACGCAGCCATAAATATATTGCAGGAGCTTAATCAGTGCTCTGCTCTGCTCTGCTCTGCTCTGCTCTGCTCTGCTCTGCTCTGCTCTGCTCAAAATTGTGTTGCCGATTTCTGCAAATGTCAAGAGCTTATCCCGGTAATATTCATATTGTTTTTGGCGGGCTTCAATCTCGGCGGGCAGACCGATGTTCAGGTCAGAGCAAATCTTCTCAAAGTTGTCCAGCACATTTACAATGCGGTTCTGGATATCGAGAGATGGAACAGGCACAGGAAAAGCATTCAGCATAGGTCTACGAATAGATGCAACAGAGCCTTGAAACATTGTTTTCTGAATGTATGGCAAAAATTTTGCTTTCATGTAATGGAAATAATATTTAGGCATAACTTCCGATGTGTTGATGTGAATACGGTATGCCCGCTGGTGTAGGGCATACTTTCCTTCGATATAATGATATACCTTTCCTACACCTACACCATCACCCGCCGTTATAATTGCCGCTTCGTCATACTCAAAATCGTTTTTTCGCAACGGTTCCTGAGAACGAACAAAAAACGGATATTTGCCATCTTCCACCGCCTCGTTCGTATTGCTATTACCTGTACTAATGTCCGCGATTTCGCAGAGCATCCTCCATTGAAAATCAATTGCCCCCCCATGAGGACATCAAAAGTCAGCAACTTATCCCGATAGAATTCATATTGTTTCTGGCGAGCTGTAATCTCAGCCGTAAGCTGATTTTGTAATTCCACAATATTTTCCGTATAATCATCTAAAATGCGAACAATCTCGCACTGAATTTCTATCGGCGGAATCGGCACTTTAATTTCGCGAATAGCAGGAACACTTGAATGAACAACTTTGCTTTTAACTTTTCCCTTACTCTTTTGTTGCCGTGCATCTGTTGTTGCTAATACGTAGCTCAAATATTTAGGTTCCTGATTATGCTTCAATACAACAATATCTCCACCTGCCAAACATTTCTCATGCCCTATGTACGCACAGCATTTTGCAATATCGTCTACGCTTTCTCCTGTAATTGCAAACAGAATATCTCCATATTCAAAATATTTCTTGCTTGTCAATTTTGCTTCATCTGTATGTGATACACATTTATCAAACCATATGCCATAGGTCGTATATATTTCACCATATCGCACACAAGGCGTTCCTTCAGCGGTTACTTGGTCACGTGTTATTCCAGCGCCTCTATAAATATCGACTGCAATTTCACCCAATGTTTTGTATTCAACACCATCCGGGCAAAGCTCCCGAATCAGTTCATCCAACTTACTCATTTATATCCTCACTCAAACCATCCAAATACCTGTCAAAATCGCTCTGATACAGCCTGTCCTGCACCACACGATACTTTTCAAATTCCGTTTCGGCGTGCATCTTTGCAAGCTGTGCCGAGATTTTGCCTGCATCCTTCAGCACTTCCAGATCATCTGCCTGCAAATAGATGTCCAGCCGCTTGGCCCAGTCCTCCATGGTCATGGGGATATGACGGCGGGCACGGTTCTCGGCAAGGTCGAGGTATGCCGAAACGATCAGCTCCATGGACTTCATTTCATCTTCGGTCAGGTAGTTTTTCGCCACCGAAACATCACTCTTTTTAATTTTGCCGTTGGGAGCGTCCTTCCATGTGTGAAGCCCCATGTGCGGCTTTTCGGCATCGGCACGCTCATAGATCAGTTCTGCCGCCGTATGGCGATGCACGGCATAGTGCATCTTATTCTGCACCTTCGCAAAAAACTCTTTTGTGGTCAGTGCATTGCGGTCATAATCCAGCGAAGTAGCGTAAATATCGGTAAGTTTCTGGTAAAAGTTGCGCTCCGAAATGCGAATCTCCCGGATGCGCTCCAACTGCTCTTCAAAGTATTTCTTGGTCAGGACTGTGCCGCCGTTTTTCAGGCGTTCCTCGTCCATTGCCCATCCCTTGATGGTGTACTGCTCCACGATCTGGTTCGCCCAGACACGGAACCGCACCGCCCGCTGGTTGTTCACCTTGAAGCCGACCGCAATAATCATTTGCAGATTATAGTGGTTCACGCTGCGAGTAACCTGTCGGCCACCCTCATTTTGAACTATTCGGAATTTCCGAATAGTTGCCGCTTCGTCCTGCTCATGGTCAGCATAAATCTTTTTGATATGCTCATTGATGGTCGGAAGCCCCACATCGTAAAGGGTCGCCATCATCTTTTGCGTCAGCCAGATGTTTTCATCCTCGTAGCGCATCTCAATGCTGTCCTTGTCCTCGCCCGTAGAGGCAACAAAGGTCAGGTATTCCGCCGCAGAAGAACGTACCAATGCAGAATCTTTCTTTTCGTTTTCCATTTCAGCCCTCGATTTCTGCCACGATCTGGTCAATGGCGGCCCGCAGTTCGTTTTCTCGTGCTACGATTTGTGCGATTTCAGCGTTCAGCTTTACAATGTCGATTTTCTCGCGGGTGTCTTTTGGCACCACATAAGTAGAAACAGACAAATTGTAATCGTTTTCCTTTACCTCTGCATATTCAGCCAAATGGGAAAAATGCGCATCTTCTTTTCGCTGCGCAAATGTATCTACAATTTTGTTAATGTTCTCCGGGGTGAGTTTGTTGTTGTTCGTCACCTTGACGCACTCGGAAGAAGCATCAATGAACAGCATCTTATTGTCCGTTTTACCCTTTTTCAGCACCATGATGCAGGTGGCAATACTGGTACCAAAGAACAGGTTGCTCGGCAACTGGATGATGCAGTCAATAAAGTTGTTGTCCACCAGATACTTGCGAATTTTCTGCTCTGCGCCGCCACGGTACATGATGCCGGGAAAACAGACGATTGCCGCCGTACCGTTGGAAGCCAGCCATGCCAGCGAATGCATGATAAAGGCCAAGTCTGCCTTGCTCTTCGGAGCCAGCACACCAGCCGGGGCAAAGCGCGGGTCATTGATGAGCAACGGATTCTCGTCACCGGCCCACTTGATGGAGTACGGCGGATTCGATACGATCAGCTCAAAAGGTTCATCATCCCAGTGCTGCGGATTGGTCAGCGTGTCCTCACAGGCAATGTCGAATTTGTCAAATTCGATGTCGTGCAGGAACATATTGATGCGGCACAGGTTATACGTTGTGATGTTGATTTCCTGTCCAAAAAAGCCGTTGCGCACGGCATCCCGTCCCAGCACCTTTTCTGCCTTCAGCAGCAGCGAGCCAGAACCACAGGCCGGATCGTAAACCTTATTGATTTCTTTTTTGCCTACGGTTCCCAATCGAGTCAGCAATTCGGATACATCTGCCGGAGTAAAAAACTCACCGCCCGATTTGCCCGCATTACTGGCATACATCATCATCAAATATTCATAGGCATCGCCAAAAGCATCAATGTCATGCTTTTTAACATCGCCAAGATTCATATTGGCGATACCATTCAGCAGCTTAACCAGTTTTTCGTTACGCTTGGCAACAGTTGCACCAAGCTTATTGCTATTAACATCATAGTCATCAAACAAACCGGCAAATTGGCCTTCGGAAGAACTTCCTTTTGCCGATTCCTCAATGTGGCGGAAAACAGTTTCCAACGTCTCATTTAGGTTCTCATCTTTTGCCGCCTTTGCTCGCACATTGCAAAACAGTTCGCTTGGCAAGATAAAGAAGCCCTTTTCTTGTACCAAGCCCTCTCGCGCTTGTTCTGCTTCGGCATCAGGCAATGTTTCATAACAGAAGTCGGGATTGCCTGCCTCGATTTCACCTTGATTGATATATCCGGCAATATTTTCTGAAATATAGCGATAGAACATCGTACCAAGAACATAACTCTTGAAATCCCATCCATCTACCGCACCGCGCAGATCATCAGCAATCGCCCAGATTGCACGGTGCAGTTCCTCGCGTTCCTGCTCTTTTTTGGTGTCTACCATTTCTATTTCCTCCACAAAAATACTCTATATTTTATCATATACTATTCAGCGCAAATTCGCAATGCCGAATCACAAAAACAGCAGGAGAAAGTCCGTTTTATCTCTCTCCTGCTAGTCTTTTACTCGTAAATCAATTCTGCTGTTACAATTTCTTCGGCACGGCTACGGATATTGTTCATACGGTATACCCATTCGAGCTGATCTTGCCGTTTCAGTTCCTCGGTGATGCCCTCACTCTGACGCATCTGTTCTTCTGTCTGAATCATCGTATCACGCACCTGACGGTCAAATTCTGCCAAATAGCTGTTCAGCTTATTTTCTTTTAATTGGCTTTGGTACGGTTGCGGGCGGTACTGCTTGATAAATGCAAGGCGCATATTTGCCCAGCAACCTAAATCGTTATAAGTCATGTTGAATTCCTTATCTTTCGTCACGTTCCTGTTCGCGGGTTCTTTCTTTTGCAGGGTCAATACCGTACCGTTGCAAAAGGTTCATCAAGCCTTTTTGCTCCCGCTTTAGCATAAGATTTTCGCGGCGGACTTCCCTACTCTCGGATTTAACCTCATTCAATTCTTGGCTATGCCAAAACTCAATATTGCTAAGTTTACTTACCAACTTAGAAACTTTTTGCTTTAATTCGCCAATAGCGCCCTCTAACTGCTTGATTTTAGCATTTGCAGCGTCCAACAGTCCTTGTAGGCGGTCATCTTGGCGGCGGTAGACAACATACTGCTTGGCAGCGTTCAGCAGATTTTCAAAGTCGTTGCGGGGCAATGTTACCTTGTCGCTTAGTAATGCCTTTTTCACGCTGATATTCTCGATTTTGTCAAGGTCAATGACCTGTTTTTGCACCGATTGCAGCGTCTGCTCGATTTCGTCTACCTGCGTTTGCTTTTCCGCAATGGTAGTGTCCAATGCTCGAACCTCTTTATCGCGCTCCTGCTTTTTATAGTCCAGAACGGATAGATGTTCCTCATGCGTTCCAAGCTGCTCCCACTCAATGCCGTGTTCTTGCATAATTTCGGCCAACACTTGCTTTTCACTCTGCGTCCACTGATTCCACTCGGTAGCACTGCGTGTACCGCCCTTGAATCCAAGCTGGGCAAGCGCCTGTTTGAGAGACACGCACGTATCCATGCTGCGTTTGCTGCCTGTGATATACGGCACGAAATCTATATGTATGTGGGGCGTTGCTTCGTCCATGTGCAGATGGCTCCAAAACACGCGGAGCGTTGGGTTGCGTGCTTGAAATCCGTTCGCATATTGAATCAAGCACTGTTTAGCCGTTTCTGCCAGCTCCGTATGGATACCTGTATCGTCCTTATTTCCAATCTGTAAGACAATTTCATGGAAAGGCTTTTCCTGTTTTGAGGAACAGATTTTCTCGTAGTAATCCTCAATCCTACGGTCATTTCGAGTCTGTTTAGCATTGAATCTTTTCTGTGCTTCATCGAACAGTTCATGGTAGACGTTTCGTATATCCTCGCGGCAAAACTCTATATTCTGATGGCTGCGGTTGGGGTCTACGTTGGATGCGTAAAATTCACGGCTATTATGATTGAGGGAGCCTTTCCCTACCATTGCGCTGATTGTTCTTTTCAAATCCACTCCTTATCTCCGGCGCAAGCCGGCCTAGTTCTGTTACTCTTGCCAAGAGTAACGCAAAAGCACTTTTGACGCTTCGTATCAAAAGCGCCTTTGCGCCCTGCGGGGCTACCTGTTGGAAAAAGAATATTTGCTACCGCTTCCGTGTCGGTCGTGACGATGGTGACGGTATTTTTGCTGTCTGGCTTTCGCCCCAAAATATCGTCACGACCGTCACGTATCGTCACGCTTTCGGCTGTTCCAATGTCAGGCAGACCGTGCGTCCATCGTGTGTGCGCTTACTCTCATAATGGATTCCATAGTCATTATAAAGGCGGTCAGCGCTCACATTCAGCTTTCGAGTCAGGACATTTGCTTGGATTTTCACGTCCGGCAGCAGAGCCAACAACTCCGTTGGTGTCCCACACCATGCAGAGCCAGCTGAAAGGAAAATCTTTGAAACAGCTTCCAACACTGGGTCTGGCGGTTGTTTCCAAAGCTGTGTTTCTGCACCTTGGAAATTCCACACGCACCGTTCCCGGTCAAATTCCAGCGTTAATTCCTGATCCGGCTGGTCGCGTCCGACAACATCGAGTGTGGCAATGTTGTCCGTCCGCCGCTTTTTCTGCATGATGAACGCGCCGTCCGCTGCGCCCAGCAGACCATTCGTGCCGGAGATCATATCGAAGCTATCCCCTGCTTCCATCTTCCGCGTATGGTGTACGACCAACAAGCAGATACCATGACTATCACTGAATTTTTTCAGCCTTGTCACAATCTCATAGTCGCTGGCATAACTGTAACACTCACCGCTTACCTCGCGGACTTTCTGCAAGGTGTCAATGATAATCAGCCTGACATCTGGGTGAACCTTTACAAATTCTTCAAGCTGTTCATCCAAACCACCACCAACGGATTTTGCTTGTGTTGCAAAGTACAGATTGTCGGTTTCCTCTACGCCGAACATTCGGGAGAGCCGCCGCTGCAATCGCGCATAATCGTCCTCCAATGCCAAATATAATACTGTTCCTTGGTGGACTTCGTACTCCCACAAGGGCAGTCCTGTGGCCACCGTGTACGCAAGCTGCCCCATGAAAAACGACTTTCCAATTTTGGGAGCGCCCACAAATAGATAAGTACCACTGTACAACAGATTGTCTACGATAGGTCTGCGCGGCGGGTATACTGTATCGTACAGTTCTGTCATGGATATGGTTTTCAGATTGCAATTGTTGCTAGAGTCTGTTATACTATTAGTGCTATTTTTTAGTAACGGCTGCACCGCATCTGCGCCAACAGATGCATTCGGTGTGGTCGTTTTCTTTGTTTCGGTCATTCGCCGTCCTCTTTCATACCGTTCAGTGTGATTGCGATCATCTGCAATGTTTCTAGCATATCCGGCGCGACTTCCTGTGCTGATGTAAGGCGCTGCAACTCTGCATAAATGTCCGCCATCTGATTTTTCAGGGCTTTGTAAACTCTCGGATTTCCAACCACCCGGATTTCTCGGTCTGTCAGCCGACTAACGATATAGTCCTGCTTTGTCAGCCCGGAAAGACGTACTTTAATTTCGATTTGGTTGTTTTCCTCCGGCGATACGCGGAACGCTACAGTCTTGCTGCGCCAGCGCCCTTGCCTATCTAAAGCCTTTTCCATTACCGTTCCCCTCTTTCCATGTTCAATTTAGCCGCCATTTCCTGCTGCTTTGACGGGAATAGGTGCGCGTACTTGTAGGTAATATCAATGCTTTCATGCCCCACTCGGTCCGCAATAGCTACCGCGGAGAATCCCATCTCGATCAGCAGTGACACATGAGAATGCCGCAAATCGTGGATTCTGATGCGCTTGACCCCGGCCTCTTTTGCGCCCCTGTCCATTTCGTGATGTAAATAATACTTAGTCACCTCAAAGATTCGGTCAGTCGGCTTCACCTTGTAAAGCGATTTCAGATAGTCTCGGATCTCCTCTGTCAGAAAATCCGGCATTTGAACGACCCGAACGCTTTTCGGTGTCTTGGGGTCTGTAATCACATCTTTGCCATTCAAACGCTGATAGGATTTTGTGATAGAGAGTAGCCCTTTGTCCAAATCAAAATCTGCGGGTGTCAGCGCCAGCAGTTCTCCCTCGCGGATACCGCACCAGTAGAGGATTTCAAACGCATAGTAAGATAACGGCTTGTCCATCATCACTTCTGCAAATTTGAGATATTCCTCTTTTGTCCAGAACAACATCTCTTGGTGCTTGGAAGAACCCATATTGCCCGCAGTCGTTGCTGCATTTTTGTTCAACCCATAGAATCGTACCGCGTGGTTCAGAATCGCACTGAATTGACTGTGCAGCGTTTTCAAGTACGTTGGAGAATACGGTTCTCCGTTTTTGCCGTGGTAGTTCAGCAATTCATTCTGCCACGCGATGACATCCTGCGGTTTAATATCGCAAAGTCGTTTTTCTTTGAAGTACGGCAGTATCTTAGTGCGAATGATATGCTCTTTAGTAGACCATGTATTCTCACGCAGACGGTTCTGCTTGTCAACAATATAGATTTCTACAAAGGCTTCAAATGTCATGGTCAAGTCAGCAGCCTGCTGAAGAAGAAATGTGCGTTCCCACGCCAAGGCTTCTTTCTTTGTGGGAAAGCCGCGCTTTAATTTCTTTTTCTTGATGCCTTTCCAATCCTGATAGTAAAAGGCTGCATACCATGTACCCTTTTGGGCATCCTTATACGCAGGCATCGGCTTTCTCCTTTTCAGCACCGTAAATCTTTTCGTAATAATACTGACGGCTTACGCGGCCACCCACAGTGGTATAGCCTTTGGCTTTCAGTTCCTCGTTCCACTGGTTGATCATCTTATAAGCCAACGCCTTAGAAACATCTAATTCTACGGCAAGTTCGTCCGCTCTGATAAAAATACTTTTATCCATTTTATATTCCTCATTCAAATATTTATTTCAACTGGCTGAATGATTGACGCTTCACACCTATGTCGCCCCACATAGTCCTTTCCTATTTGAAGCTTGACCTTTTGCCAGTTAAGTCCTTTTTTCTTTTTGACTAAGCTTATATGTTTAACGTTTTCTCCATTATACTAAGCATATCTAGTTAAGTCAATTATCCAAGCTCATTTTCCCTAAACTTTTTTGTTAAATTTTTGTTGCGATTTTAATAGTTTAATGGTATAATACTCATGCAGTCGTTCATGCAATGCTGCGCTTGTACACTCACAGTACGAAGGAGTTATTAACGTTGTCAATTGGTGATCGAATAAAGAAAGCGCGAGTCTTTCGCGGTATGACTCAAAAGGAGTTAGGTATCGCTGTCGGATTTAATGAAAAGAATGCCGACATTCGGATTGCTCAATATGAAAGCAATACACGGAGGCCTAAGTCAGGTACTCTCAATAAAATCGCAGAAGTCTTAGATGTAGGCTTTTTTACGCTTTACGAGCCCTATCCGCACAATGCAGAAAATATAATGTATTCTCTTCTCGACCAAGGAAATAATCCGACGCGAGTCCAATTAGAAGAGGTGCTTATCACCGATGGCCTACAGCGCTCTCAAAAACGTATAGCTGTTGTCTACAATTACGATCACATGGATGAGTACCTCCGGGAATGGAAACTTCGCAGGGAGCAGGTATTAAATCACACCATTACAGTAGAAGAATATACCGAATGGGTGGTCAATTGGCCTGACACCTCTGATGTCTTTGTAGACGAACCAAACTACAGGGATTGGAAGAAAACAGAAGAATAAAAATAGAACGCCCTCTGAAAAACTTACCGTTTTTCAGAGGGCGTTCTTCGTCTCTCAGTGGCGAATAATTTTCAGTTAGTATCAAAGCAGTATCAGACGACTATCAATGTTTCAAAATTTATCGTTACTGCAATGATTATCAACGATTTCAAATTATTCAAACTCGATGGTTGCCGGGGGTTTGGTGGTGTAGTCGAACATGACGCGGTTGATGTTCTTGACCTCGTTGACGATGCGGTTGGCGGCGGTGGTGATGGTCTCAGTGGGCAGGATGGTGACCTCGGCCGTCATAAAGTCGGTGGTGGTCACGGCGCGCAGGGCGATGGCGTAGTCATAGGTGCGCTCGTCACCCATAACGCCGACACTGCGCATGTTGGTCAGCGCGGCAAAGTACT
>OLIT01002459.1_pt1 | contig 13431 bp, 7 predicted proteins | sample 1601341 | NCBI WGS metagenome assembly OLIT01 (sample SAMEA2452121, study PRJEB22498) | human gut metagenome | biome: human feces; feature: human gut; material: feces | place: Australia | collected 2012
GGCGTCTTTCGGGTCGATGGTGAAGGTTGTCACTTTGCGGAAGTCCTCGCGTCTGGCAATCTCTTCGGCAGAGATTTCAGCAGGAATCTTGTCGGCTGCCGTCTCTACGGCCTTCGGATATACATACGGTAAGCCGAATTCTGCAAGAATAGCGTGCATCTCCGTGGTGTTTTCTCCGGCTTTGCCTAATATGTCTATGACTTGTCCGAGGGGGTTCTTTGCCTTGTCCGGCCATTCGGTCACCTTTACGATGGCCTTGTCTCCCGTTTTTCCACCTTTCAGCTTGTCTTTCGGGATGAAGATGTCATTGGCAAGTGTGCGGTTCTCCGTCACCAGAAATGCATAGGACTTGGCAACTTCCAGTGTTCCGACGAATGTATCGTTGGCACGTTCCAGTATTTCAATGACTTCTCCTTCGGCTTCCCTGTTCTTCCGCTTGGCATAGAAGGTTATCTTTACCTTGTCGTTATTCATCGCATGGGCTGAATTACGTTCGGCCACGAATATCGGGTCGCCCCCTTCTTCGGGAATGAACGAGTTCTTGCCATTGCTCTTCCGTTGGAAAGTGCCTGTCATCTCCGTTCCGTGATTGTTCAGGCGGAACTTCCCCTTTTCTATTTCACTGATATAGTCATCATCCAAAAGGTCATGTAGTATATCGACGCATAGCATTTTCTGCGGATGGGTGGTGAGATGCAATTCCGAGAAAATGAATTTCATGCTTAGAGTCTCATTGGGTTTGGCATGGAAAAAGTCTATTAACAACGCCGCCAGCTCTTTCTTACTCATTCTCTTGCCGGCTTTTTTCTCTTTCTTTTCTTTCTTTTTCGCCATAATGTGGTCTTTTAAAAATATCTAGTTACAAAGATAGACGATTATTTTCCTTATGGAAACTTTGGGGGAAGAAAAATTGTCTTTGCTGTCTTGTATTTAATGTTTTGTGGCGGGCTGTTATAGTGGGATAGGTTATAATTTAAATAATAAGCCGATTGAATGAACGGACATAAAAAAGAGCTGTTTCCTCACGGAGACAGCCCTTACATTCATTAATGTTAAATTAATATTTAAGAGAGAGATTTATTCACGGATACAACGTACGGTACTACCTTGTGCTCGTTGTGTTTGTTGATTGATATTGAAATATGGACTGGGACTTGATACAGGAGGATCGTATCTATAAGATATAGCGTCTGTATCTTTTGTGTTGGTTGTCCAGTATCTTAATGTGTATTGATCCCCATAACCTTTTCCTGATATGCCCCCACTACTATGGAGTAAATAGCCGGCTCCTATGAAGAAAAGTCCTTCTGCACCTTTAAATGTACAACCGAAGTTTTTATAATTAGGATTTGAGAAACTTTTGCATGCGGCTTGTGGTGGTACTCGATAACCTACCGGACAGGGATCATAGATAGATTTTGTACCTAATTTATTTTCAGGATTTCCCCATAAGTTATTATTTCTGTTTTCTACACCTTCACCGACACCATACCAGTCGTTGCTTGTTCCATATCCACTTTTGAAGAAAGCTGTTGGGAATACGGCCGAATAATATAATGATAAATCCGCTCCTCCTTCCTCGGGGGAGTATGAGCTAGATTGCCAACCATACATTGGCTCAGTTACAAATCCGGTTGTTACCTCTCCACCGGCAGGAATTCCGTCGAAATAGAATGGGTCTTTGCGTCCCCATTGGTATTTTAGGCCATATCCACTTTCGTCTGGAGTACTACTTAGCGCACCTAAATTAATATTCATGAAATGGAATCCAACTCCATCAGAATTTGTTACATTTACATCTTGTGAGATATCATAATCGGTACTCCAGATATGCCAACTCCATAAAATGGTTCCTTTGGGGAATTCTTCAGTCGGTATGCCATCAGTAACAGCGATTAAGGCATTTCCGCCAATATTACCAGAGGTAGTGAAGGTAACAAATCCATCCGCTGATAGTTTTACATTTTTAATAACTCCATTCTGCATTGAACTGGATTCCCATACGATAAAGACGTCTTTTGGATTGATAGATGCCGGTGTTATGCCAGTAGTCGCTTTGCCATTTCCCTGTACTTTTGCATCGAATTTGTATGCGGTATTAGGTTGGGCTACCATATAACTATTTGCATATCCCTTTTCATTTAGATTTAGTGGCGGATCTGTCAGATTTAGATCAATAGAGTATACTTTGTTAGCCAAATAGTTGCGTCCGTCTTCTTTGAATTCCCATAAATCATTTCCTAGCTTAACGTTGAATTTCAGTTGTTTACCTTCCAACTGTACTGGATTCATTGCAATACGTGCTTTGATAGGAGTTGAAGCCAATGTTCCTGCTGTCCCTTCCATTTTTAATGTGATAGAATTGGCAGAAGTGTAGGAAGCATCGGGTACGGCATCTGCGACAACCTTATCTGCTGTCAGATTTACTCCGAAATCACCAGCCAACTTGGCATCGTCAGTCGATACTGTGATTTCGGATAGTTGCTTGCCTACTCCAAATGCAGTTGTGCCTATATTGAATTCCAATACACAGAATAAATTTTTCATTGCAATATTTGCAGACATTGGATTGGCGTCAACCGGAGATGCTGTCTGTGTTCCGTAAAAGAATGAATATTCATTTGTGCTTTGAGTAGGATTGAGCATATTCTGCTTTTGAAGTACTGGAATAGTAACCTTTACTTTAGCGGGATTTTCTCCCAATGCTTCGCTGTAAGGATAATATGCATAAAGTTTGTTCGTTCCTTCACCCGGTTTTATAGCATTGGCTAACCCAGCGTTGCTTGTACCGGCTCCACTTGTTATAGCTATGGCTTTGTTGTTTACTCCAACTGCGCCATTGTCATAAGCTTGTGCGCAATAAAGGCCTACCTTCGAGTCATTATTCCATGCAAAGTCTGAAGGTAAAGATACTGTAATTGCGGCATCGGGTGCAGATGCACCCCATGTTGTGTTCTCATCGTCGCTGCTACAACCTGATAGTCCGACCATCGAAGTGACAGCAATTCCTAATAATAATAAGTCTTTTCTCATAAATACGTTTTAATTAAAGGGTTTCTAGTTCTATTTGTATAGTATACAGTTTGCGAATATGTATGCTGCTCCGTAGGCTTCGTCAAAGAATTCATCAATATATGCCATGAAATAAAAGGCAATTGAAGGGTATTCTCCTAATGTGTCGTCGAACATTAAGCCGATTGTTCCGTCTGATAAGATTACGGGACCAAGTCCGATTTTGTAGCTGGCTTCCTGCATTCCGCCTTGAGTATCTTGTATGACTAACCCCAGATAAAGTACGTCATACAATTTTCCGAGATATTGGCCGGCTTCAAATGTCAATGTATTATTTTCCGCTACTCCTTTCAGCGTATAAGGTTGTCCGTTGACCAAGTTCGCTACGGAATAGGTGCCGTCTTCTTCTTTTGTAATTGTTACGTTCTTCAAACCGTAGTATTTCTGGAAATCATCAGTGTATTGCCCGTTCCAGATTCCCATGAAATCATCCACTTCATATTGAAGTATTTGATATTCGAAATTGCGGTTACCATTGGTTACGGTAATTTTGGCGGCACGGATACTATTGGAAGTGTTCCGGGTTATTATAAATGTTCCTCCTTTACCGTTGTCATCCTCTTTATAGGATAACCAGTTCTGTGCTTCTTCCGGTATGTTTACGACACAAGGGAAAGAACCGTATTGCTTTACATGCAGGGTTGTCGCGTCGTTCGTTACACGTTGCACCCATTTACTGTCTTCAAAGACAAAAACGGCTCCGGATTGCATCACGGTGAGTTTTTCTTCTTTGATTCCGTCAGTAAGAACCAATTGGCATGAACGGCCGGAGTAATCGTAATTGGGCTGGGTATTGAAAGTAATTTTGTTGTCTGTAATTTCTTCAATAGTACACCAGTCTGCATCCGTCAGCCGGGCGCTGATTGTTTTTGAGGAACTGACTTCTACATACCCTTTTCCACCTGTGGCATCCATATTTATTTCGGATGTCAGGATTTGCAGGTCGGATGCCGGAGTGTTATCTTCACTGTCACATCCTGTTATCATTGTCGCGCAAAGGACGATGAATAATATGTTGAAATATATCTTTTTCATGCTTTGTTATGATTCTATTGTTCTTCTTCTGTTTTCTTTTTCATCATAAGATATCTGAAGTATTCAATATAGCCGGCCATTGTGCTTTCTGAATATTGATCGGATGAATACCCCCAAATCATAAGGGCGGAGTTGGTTTGTGTAATCTTGTCTACAAGATAGAAACCAAATGGCTCAGTACTTTCCACCTTACTGATGAGCCCGTTGCGCAATCGGGAGATTATGCTTAATTCCGGATGTGCATAGCCTTCCGTTCCGGCAGCAATAGCGAAATAGTATTGAAATTGGGAATTTAACCCGAGATCTTGCGAGTCAAGTACTATTTGTCCGCTTCCTTTGTCATATTTAAGAATGACGTCAATGTATACTCTGAAATAAGTTAGTGGTAACGAGAGTTTGTAGGTTTCTCCTTCAACTAAAGGAGTGATTGTCGCTTCCGTGTATCCACTTCCCGTCATGTAACTGTCGAATCCTAGTATATAGTCTCCGATAAAGTCTTTATACTGGAAATATCCTTCCGGATAAAACTCATTGAGGGTTATGTCGGTGGCTCCTTCGTCTGTACAGGTAAATTTGCGGGTTAGCGTGTTCCATGTAAAATGCTGGATGGATATATTGTTGATCACATAAGGGGTTCGTAATTTGAATCCTTTATCCGTATAAATGTAAACTAATGATTCGCTTGCTTCTTCATCATTAGTATTATATACATCAAATATACTTAACGTACCGGGAGCTCTTTTGAAAACTTTTAGTGTCTCTCCACCCTTTTGCAGGTTATAAGTATTTAAGAATGCATCCTTTTCGACCTTTACTATATTTTTGAGATAAGTTGACCAGGGTTCATCTTCAGGTATCGGCGTCATTTCCATGATATTTTTGTACTTCTTGCCTTGCAGGGTTATTTTCTCAGGAGAGGCTTCCAATATGATGAACTCATAATCACCTTCCAGATTCATGTTCATTCCCAAAGGAGCGGAGAATGAATGAAGCAAGGGGTTATAGGCGTCGAAAGTAAGCATTGTGCTTTGTTCCGTTTTTACCTGATAGAGCGAAGTGACTTTCTCTCCAGGCATGTAGTTGTTTGTACCTTCTTCACAAGCAATCTGTGCTTGTTTCCCGTCAAAACTCATGAGGAAAGTGATCGCTCCCGAAGAGTAATTGCTACCTACATAATATTCAAGTTTCCAACCGTTGGGAGCTTCTTTTAGAATCTCCCGGCATTTGGCGACATCTGCAGTGGCTCTATTGGCTGACGATTCATCGAATATATCTTCTTCGGAAAAAAGACAGGACTGTAATCCGATACTTGCCAATGTCAATAGCATACATATTGATAGATATTTCTTCATAATCTTAATTTTTATTCAATGACACTTAAATCTACTTTGCCTTCAGCTATTTCATTCTGGCGGCGTAGAACGGTTTCGCGTAAATCATCCAGATTAATTCCCCAGGTTTGTTCCATATAATTATATACTATGTCAAACTTCTGTTGGATAAGTGCCCTGCCTTGTGCTCCGGCATTATCGAGCATATTATTCCAGTAAGTGGCTGTATTGGTTACATACATTGCAATATTTTCTACAAAATCTTCACGTGATTCGCTCATGGCATAAGGTGTGACAAAACCTTGTTTCCATGCTTCCTGGGTGTTATTCATATACCAGTCGCCTCCGATATAGGCATTTTCCGTTATACGGTCGAATGCAGGATCATAATTTTTCGTCTGGTGCAGGATATGAGCAAATTCGTGATGCATGGTTTCAAAATAGTACTCGTTTAGTACATTCATGTCGATGTATTCCGGATTGATGTCATTTACGCTATAAAGCGTGATTTTCATTCCTCCTTCTGCGGTTCCCAGTACCATTGTTCCGTTGTCTTCGTAGGCGGGTGAGCCGATAAAGTGAATTGTTCGGGGAACATATTGGCATAAGAATTTAGGGTTACCTGTGATTTCGTCATAAGCTTCCAGCCATACATGCTTGACAATTTTCGCTAAAATGACAGATTTGGTATAATCTGTCGGTATCAGCACATGACTCATATCGCTTTCGTTGTCTTCCATGCGATATTTTAATTCTATATTATAAGTATTAGTATAGTTGGTTAGTATCCATTTGTCAAACATGGCACGCTCCACTTCTTCTGTCGAAAAGATACTGTGTGCTTTGTCCACGTCTTCATCATTGTTACAACCTCCAAATATGCAGGCCAGAATTATTATTAAGCTATATATATAATAATGTCTTTTCATATTTCTTTCCTCCTGATGAATTAGTTATTTCTGGGATTTGGTTCTATGCCGGCTGTAATAACGCTGGTAGGTAACTGTACTGCACGTCTGGGATCATTAACTTCCATTTTGTCTGTGATTCTCACTAATGTGTAGCCTTCAAAATAACGACGGTAAATGACAATTCCGTAACGTTTTATATCTTGCCATCGGAGTCCTTCTTCCAGTGTCAGAATACGTCTTGCATGTAAGATACAATGGATGAGATTTTCCTGCATTCCATTTTCAATAGTAAAGTCTGGATGCAGTTCCTTTTTTACCGTTGGACTTTCCGGCTGATAATATGGTAACCGAACATAGAAGTCATTGATTGATTCTTTGGTTAAAGTTTCAGTATTTGTAGTAAATGCTTTTTGCCAGGCGTCAATATCGGCTGTCGCTTCATCGTAACGTTTCAGTAGTGCGTATGCTTCCGCACGACACAGTAACGTTTCATCGGTGGTAAAAGGCGGATACATCATATATCCTGACCAGCTATCACCTGACGCCGTAAATTTTCTGTATATGGCCAGGCGGCGGAAACCGTTTTTGATAGAGCCGCCGGGGGCGAACGGAGTCTGCTGGTAACTGGTCTGGTCTCCCCACGGACCTTCAGACTTGCAATTTTCCGCAGCTGTAATCTCATTATTACAATATGCTTCGCAGGAACTATAACCGGGATCTGCTACCATAGGCCAATAAGAGGCGGCTGTTATAACTAATAAATTGGCCTGGTTATCTGCATCTACATAAGCGTTGGGCTGTATGGCTTTATTGGGAGATAAAGACCCTAAGGCTGCCCAGTCTCTCAGATGGCGAGAAGCATTGTTGCCTAATATCATATTTGCATATTCAATAACTTTCCGGCAATTGGAATAATCCTGCTGCATATAATAAAGATAAAAGCGTGCCGCAAATGCGCAGGCTGCTTTTTTATTGAAATGATATTTTGCTTTGGAGTAAATGTTATCATCAATCAAAGGTAGTCCTTCTTTCAAGTCATTTTCTATTTTCTTGTAAACTTCGGCTACATTCCCACGGGAATATTGAGGATTGACGGTCGTTTCGGGTTTCTCTATATATGGGATTCCCAAATCTTGTCCGGAAGTAGTACCGTATGCCTTGCAGAATGTGGTTACTAATAAGAAATGCCCGTATGCACGGCATACCAGTGCTTCTCCCTTTTGTGCAGATAATGAAACGGGGTTGCCCATTTCTTCTATTGCTTGTAAAGCTTGGTTGGCAGATGAGATGGCATTATAGCAAGCTTCCCATAATGCATGAGGTGAGTCCTGATCTTCTTCGGTTGTTTGTTGCCAGCGATAAAGATGTTCGTTCAACCGGAAAAGATAACTATATGCCTTACTATTTTCATCTATGTTGTCACTATAAAATTCTCCGATGTGGCAATTTGTTGTTTCAGGATAGGCTGATACCAGTATTTTAGTGATACTTTCTTCTGTTGTTAGTTCAGTCCGGTTATCTGGCATTTCATCCAGAAAGTCGCTGCAAGAAGTCACTATCAGGCAGATGGCCGATATAACTCCTATATGTAAAAACGTAATATATTTCATTGCTTTCATAATTTTCTGATTATTAAAGACCTAATCTGACTGTTAACGTAAATTGGCGAGGTACCGGGGAGGCTACGCCACCCGTATTGAAGAATTCAGGATCTTGTCCGTTCAACTTTTTATCCGCATAAATCAGAAACAGATTGGTTGCTTGCAGCTTCAGGGATAAATTCGAGATCTTTGCCGGAGCAATCCACGCTTTGGGGAAATCATAAGAAAGAGAGATCTCTTTCATACGGATGAAGTCTCCTTTGGCAATTCTTTCTGTTGAATAGTTATAGGCATTGTACGCATAAATTAAGTCTCTATTGTCCTCAAATTGACGCTTGGATAGTATTGTAGGAATATTAGTGCGTTTTTCTTCACTTCCTATGGTCCACCGGTTTTTAAACTCGCGGGGCATGGAAGATAAATCACTATATTGATAGTTGAAGCACGGATTCAAGCGTACCACGTTTCCGAATGAGTATGTGACAAATACATTCAGTTTAAATCCTTTGTAAGTGAATATATTACCCAAACTACCAGTTATGGTCGGGTCAGTGGGTCCTTCATATTTCAAATAATCAATATTGTCGCGTGTCTGGAAATCAATATTGGTGCTGGTTATTTCTCCATTGATATCATATTGGGGAATACCGTTGATATCCAGTCCGACAAACGGAATGGAAAACAGGCCACGTACTGGATAATCTTTTCGGGCAAAACCATACCCTGAAACTAAGTCCATGACACTGGAACGGGCGTTGAGCTCTGTAATTTCATTCTTTGCTTTAGAGAATATGAAGTCTGTATTCCACGTGAATTTCTTGGTTTGAATATTTCTGGTCGAAATCGTTAATTCGATACCGTGTGATTTCATTGAAGCAATGTTGGCATATTTATAGATTGTACCACCTACCCCTTGTGTAGGCGTTATTCCAATCAGGTCGTAATTATTGCGTTTATACCAGTCGACTGCAAAGTTGATGCGATTATCCAGAAATCCCATGTCTGCGCCAATATTTAACTCATGCTTTTTTTCATAAGTCAGTTCACTGTTTTCGGGGTCAGATACATAGAGGCCTGTCTCCTGTCCGCTTGTAAACGGGCGATAGGGAGAATAGCTGGTGATAATAGCATGGGAATTTGTTACATAATCCGGTCCTCTGTCTGCTGTCAGTGAATAAGAAGCTTTGAGAGTAAAATGAGCGAGGGCAGGATTCAATACTTTGAAGAATTTCTCTTCATGCATATTCCATGCACCGGATATATTCCATGTCGGTAGCCAGCGGGCAGAGCGACTTTTACCCATGCGGTTGGTGCCTTCATAACGGAAAGTTCCGTTTATCGTATAACGACCGTCATAAGAATATGTAGCATTGGCGAAAGTTGCTACACTCCGGGTAGTAGAGTGGTTTAATGCATAATACTTGTTTCCTCCTTCAATTCCTTTTTTGAAGTATTCATATACATAAGACGGCGTTTCTCCCATTGTATATTGCATACCCCAGCCTTGGAAGTAGTCCTGCATACGTTTCAGGTCGTTTATTTCCATACCTGCAAAAAGGTTGGTTATGTGTTTTTCTGCAAATAAATGATTCCAGGAGGCTGTTGCACGGAAATCAACCCCTAACATTCGATAATTCTTACGTTGGTATATACCTCCTTCCGGCAGTACACTGATAGGTAATGCATAGGGATTGTCCGGGTCGGTATAGAGCAAGTCGTTTTTATCACGGATAGTCGCATCATCCATGCCGGTACGATAAGCTGTTGCCTGATTTGAATCATCTTTAATATTGTGTTCTTGTGAAGATGATTGATATCTGATTGCTCCTAATGCACTCAATTCAAGTTCTGGAAATATTTTCCATTTTAATTCTCCCTGGAACTTTACGTCAGCCACATTTAAGTCCATGTAGTTGTTGTCTAGTTCATGGAGGATATTGAATGGTGCATAATTAGCTGTATAATCCACAGACGGATCCAACGCACGTGATGTATTCAAAGCATATGAATAAGGATTAATATCGAATTGGCGTGTAACTTCTCCACTTGCTGCATTAACTTCCGAACTTAATGTTCCGGGCGCTTTTTGTTTACGATAGGAAGCACTGGAAATTAAGTTGATGGACAAGTTCTTATATATGTTGTAACTTGTGTTTAAATTAGCTGTGTAACGTTTAACCTCACTCTGTTTATACCAACCGGGATCGGACATAACACTTAGGGATGCGTAAAATGAAGACTTTTCGCTTCCGGACGTGATACTTACAGAATGATTTTGTGTAACGTTGTTGGAGAATAGAACATCAAACCAATCTGTATTTCTCATTTCTGCTTCACGTAAATAGTTGTTGCGTGCTTCTAAAGTATTGGCAAGTCCAAATTGTCCGGTTACAGGATTATATTGATTGATTAGACGGTACATACGTCCATAAACACCGCTATCTTTTGCACGGTAAGTATCGCTGTTATTTAGCCAACCCTTTAATCCCATTTCTTTGTAGATACCCATTTGTTCTTGTGAATTCATGATATTGAACTCTTTATAACTAGGTATCATTCTCATTGTGAACTCGCCGGTATAGCTAATCTTGCTAACTCCTGCTTTTCCTTTCTTGGTAGTTACTACAATAACTCCCGCCATGGCGCGTGCGCCATATATAGAGGTTGCCGAACCGTCTTTCAGTATTTGGAAGCTTTCGATATCGTCGGAGTTCAATCCGGCAATAGCAGAGCTGATCAAGGTTTCCGCATCACCGGAAGATAGATCGTCCGGTCCTACGTCAATGGCATCTTCCATAATAACGCCATCGACAACCCATAACGGTTTAGAACTTCCGTAGATAGAGGTGGCTCCACGCACACGAATCTTCGGTGCCGTACCGAATGTTCCTGATACATTTTGTACGGATACACCTGCTGCACGTCCTTCTAGCCCGCGACTGATGTCGGGCAGACCGTCAAGCTTTACATTGTCCGCTGTTAATTGGTTGGTTGCTCCTGTGAACAGGCGTTTGTCCATTTTCTGCATACCTGTAACCACAACCTCTGATAGCGTTTGTACATCAGGCATCAACGTAACGCTCATCGTAGGGGAAGGAGTAAGGTCTTGCGCTTTCATCCCTATATAGGAAAATTGCAGTATGGATTTGTTTGATACATTTTCTATCGAGAACTTTCCGTCAATATCTGTCAATACACCGGATTTGCTCCCTTTGATGAGAACCGTTGCGCCAATGAGCGGTTGGTTGTCGTCACCGGAAATGACTACACCTTTTACATTGAATACTTTTGCCTGTTTGGAAGGTCCTTTGGGACTAATGGTGACAAATTGGTCCTCAATGTGATATTCCAATGGCTTGTTGTTTAAAATAATATCAAGAACTTGCTCGATACTTTTATCCTTAGTAGCCCCCGAGACTGTGTACTTTTTGACATCATCGTACGTAAAAAGGATCTTGTACCCTGAGATCTTTTCCAAACGTTTTAGTACGGACGGCAATCGTTCATTACTAAATTCAATTGTGATTTTCTTTTGTGGTTGTGCCTGGGCATTTACCTGATAAGGTAAAAAGCATAATACGCATAGAAAACACACAATAAGTAGCTTCCAATTTTTTCTCATACGTTTCAATTTAATAACACTAGTTTGAATATGTTTATAATACTAGTGCGTATGAACTTAAAAAATGGATACCCCTTTTGCGATTTATTTTTTAATAAAAGTGATAAATTGTCGTTTCTTGCATGAATTTGTTATACTTATGCACTTGAGATTTAGTCTACGGTAAGCGTATTGCCCTGCAAGGTTACTGTTACTTTTTTCATTCTGTTAAGTAATGAAATGGTGTGTTCCAAGTCTTTGGAGCGGTCGGAAACGAAATGCATCTTATAGCTCATGGCTTCTTTGTTTCTGAATTCGATGTTTACGTTGTACCAACGTCCCAAACTTTGCATGATGTCTTTTAATGTGATATCATCAAAGTAGAAATAACCGTCTTTCCAATAGACATATGAATCCAGGTCAACTTCAGTAAGCACAAAGTTACCGTCAGATTGCAGATGTGCGTCTTCTCCCGGATAAAGTCTGGTATAAGAACCTCCCCGGGTATTGCTGACTTCCACTTTCCCATTGATAAGTACTACGTGGGTATCTTCGGGAGAGTAACTGCGAATATTGAATTCAGTGCCAAGAACTCTGGTTTGAACAGTTGGGGTTTTTACGATGAAAGGGTGGTCAGGTTTTTTGGTCACTTTAAAGTAGGCTTCTCCTTCTAAAGTGACAACACGCTCTTTACCTACAAAGGCTGTGGGATAGACAAAATTACTATTGGCGTTGAGCCATACTTCTGTTCCGTCACATAATACGACCTTGAAACTTTCACCTCTCGGGACGGTTAGTACATGAGTCTGTGTCGTTTTCGAGATGATTTGCCTGTAATCTAACTCTTTCTTTTCGGGTTTTGCAGGTATAGTTTTGTGATGAACCTGATTATTGGATAGTGGTTCGTCCAACATAATTTTCTCTCCGTTATCTTTTTGTAGAATGATATGCTGGGGGGCGGTATCGGCCGTGAAAACTGTAATAGGCTCGACAGGGGATGTTGTCAGGGTGTCAATAAAGTAATAAGTTCCTAGAAGAACGGCAACCATGGCGGCTATGCCGATTCCGGTTTTCCACAGAATAGAACGCATGCGTGAGGAGGACTTTCTCTTTTTGAATCGCTTAAGTTCCATTTCCACATCAGGTAGTTTGGTTCTATCTTGCTGTTGCAGGAAGAGACTGCTGTCCATTATATCACGGCAAGTTTGCAGGCATTCCTCGTCCTCAAACAGTTCTTGTAATTGCTTGTCGCTTATTTCCGCCGGACTTTCCATGATGTCGAGCGCTTTCTCTACAGATTCCTCTGTGCAGTTTATATTGTCAATATGTTTATTCATTGCTTTCAGATTCTATATCAATCTTACTATATTACGTTTAATCACCTATATAAAGACACCTGCTTTATGTTTTTTTTACACATTCTTCACGTATTACTTGCAGAGCTTTCACAATATGCTTTCTTACTGCGCTGACACTGATATTCAGTTCTTCCGCTACTTCCTGATATTTTTTACGTTGGATATAGCATTCCTCTAAAATATGTCTTGTGTGTGGGGTGAGTTTTTCCATAGCCTTACTGATGTGCATCATTCTCTCATCTTGTTCCTGATATTCCGTTTCTACATAACTTTTAGTTAGTTCGGAGTAGATTTGAACATACTGCTCATGTGTATTTTGATGCCTCAGGAAATCAATGCTTTTATTACGGACATATATGTATAAATAAGATTTGGCAGTGGCTTTATCTATTTTTGCGTAATTGGCCCATATAAATTCGAAGGCATCGCTTACGATATCTTTGCTAGCCTCCATATTATTAATCAAGTGAAATGCGTAATAATAAAGTTGAGGATAGTACTCTTTAAAAAGAAAATCAAAAT